>OBMA010002571.1_pt1 | contig 10518 bp, 8 predicted proteins | sample 1539141 | NCBI WGS metagenome assembly OBMA01 (sample SAMEA3991484, study PRJEB22521) | metagenome | biome: anthropogenic terrestrial biome; feature: sewage plant; material: raw primary sludge | place: Sweden | collected 2012-09-26 | reverse complement strand
ATGTTAGTAACAAATAATACTCTATTAAATATACTATTGCCAAACGATAATAAAGTTTTGAAAGAAGTTTTAAAAGAAGCAGATTCAAAAACATTAGAACAATTAGTTAAAAATAATAGCGCCTCAATAAATGATGTTTTAAAAGATTTGTTTGATGGTTTAAAAAATGGTACAAAATCAAATAATACAATAGAAAATATGCTTAAAAACTCAAGTGTTTTTAAAGATTTAGGCACTGTTTCGAACAACTTATCTTCACTTCTTGAAAATATTTCACAAGATGAAAGTTTGCAAAAATTCAAACCTTTAATTGAAAATTTTTTAAAAAATATAAAAGATATGGATGCAAATACACTAAAAGAACAGCTTAAAAATTCAGGTATTTTTTTGGAATCTAAACTGGCAACTCCTGTAAATGCTAAATTAGAAAGTGTATTAACTCAAATACAAAATTTACTAAAAGATATTAATACACCACAATCAAAACAAGTAAATGAATTACTTAATAAACTCTTACAAACTCCACATAATCAAACGACAAGTCAAAATACAGAATTTGGAGCTAATTTAAAATCTTTAACAACAGCTTTACAAAATTTAAATTCTTCTTTAACTCCAACACAAACACAAAATTTATCAAATCTTACAAATCAGCTAAAAACTATTGTAAATAATGCAGCATTAGTTGAATCAAAAATAGAAAATAGTATTCCTATGGATAAAAGTATTCAAACTCCCATGCAAAATATTCAGCTAAAAGATGGAATAAATGTGCAAACTAAAGATTTATTACTCCAAATAAAAAATGATATATTACAAAATCCTACTTTACAAAATAAAAATATTTTACCAATAATTGATAATCTATTAAAAATGCCTGATTTATTTTCAAAAGGTGAAAATTTACAAAATTTAATGTCAACAAATAATTTAAGTACCTTTTCAAATAATTTTACATCAAATTTAACTCCACTTTTAACCACATTAAAAGAAAATTTAGAATTATTAAACCCAACTAATGCAAATCTGCAAAATAATTTAACAAAATTAGTAGATAAAGTTGAACATTTAATTCAAGATATGGTTAATAATCCAAAAGGTGAGCCTAAAATTACAGAAGATATAAAAACTGTTTTACTTAAAATACAAGAGGAATTAGCTTCTAAAACTGATTCAAAGTCACAAGAAATAGGAAAACAAGTTGATAAATTATTAACTCAAATTGATTATCAACAACTTCTAACACTTAGTTCAAACTCAAATTGTGTTTATCTTCCTTTTCTTTGGGATATGCTTGAAGATGGAAATATTTCTATGAAAAAAGCTGATGAAAATAAATTTTATTGTCAAATTAATCTTACCTTAAAAGATTTTGGAAAAGTTGATTTGATGTTAGCTTTATATGATAAAAATAAACTCGATTTAACAGTTTATGCCCAAAGAGAACATTTTAAAACAGCTTTAAAAGATAATATGCAACAACTAAAAATTGCATTAAATAATGTTCATTTAATTCCTGTAAATATAAAACTTTTAGATTTAAAAGATGAAAATGAATCAAAAGACAAACCAGTTCAAGCTTATATAAATAATGGTTACAATCAAAATTCTAATCTGAATTCTGGTGTAGATATAAGGGTATAAAATGCAAGAAAATATAAATAAAAATATTGTTCAAAAAGCCGTTGCATTAAAATATGATATTGACAAAGATAATGCTCCCAAAATAACAGCAAAAGGAAAAGGTGAAACTGCATCAAATATTATTAAAATTGCAAAAGAGAAGAATATTCCAATTAAAAAGGATGAAGATTTAATCGAGCTTTTATCTCAGATTGATATAGATAAAGAAATTCCAGATTCCATGTATAAAGCTGTTGCAGAGATATTTTCTTTTATTTATGATTTATCAAATAATAAAAATAAACTAGATGAAAGATTAAAAGGAAAACCTTAAATTAGCTTTGATATTGCTATAAGATTTTTTATACTATAATCTTAAAATAATCAAAAGTAAAGCATCAAATTTATATGACAAAAAGCAATCTAGATAATCCATTTTTTTTATTTATCATACTATCTCTAGTCGTTATGGTTAATACAATTTCTTCAATACATTTTTTATTAGTTATGTTTGCGGGTATTTTATTTACAATTTTTTATAGATGTCTTAAAGAAAGATATTTATATTCATTAGCTTTTGTTGTAATTGCATTTTTATTTATTGAAATAAATACTGGGTTAAAACCTTTTTCATTAAGTTTATTATCACTTTTTTTATATATATTTATTTTACCAAAAGACGAAAATTACTCTTATGACAACTTATCTAGTAGTTATATTTATATACTAATTTTTTATATTGGTTTATTAATTATTTGGTCTGTAGTTTTTGAACTAAATGAAACAATACTAATTACGATATTTGTAAATATACTTATTGATTTAATATTTTTTGGAGTATTTCTTTGAACATAAGATTAACACTTATTTTTTTAATAATATTAGGTATTTTTATAACTTTACTATCAAGAGTCTATTTTTTAACTATTAAATCAAACACTTATTATGAAGAGTTATCAAAAAATAATTATATAAAAAGAGTTGATAAAATACCTATTCGTGGGATGATTGAAGATAGAAATGGTGAAAAATTAGCGATTAACGAAATGGGATTTGCAGTTTTAGTAAGACCTCATTTAAGTTCTTATAAAAATAAAGAAAAATTAGAACAAATAATTGATTCAATAATAAAACACTTTCCTCAGTATGAGAGAGATAAATTAATAAGAGAATATAAAAGAGCTGATTCTGCATACAATCATGAATTTATAAAAGTTATTGATTATATTTCTTATCAAGAATTTTTTCCAAAATATACAATCTTATCTTCTAAAGAAGATGTTAAAGTTGAATCAACAACAAAAAGAGCTTATCCTCAAAAAGAAATAGCTTCTCATATTATAGGTTATGTTGGAAAAGCTTCAAAACTTGATATTTTAAATAATGCATTATCTTCATACAATGGAATCATTGGAAAAAATGGTTTAGAAAAGTTTTATAACACAAAACTTCAAGGTGAAATGGGTTATAAAGATGTAAAAGTAAATGCTTTAAATAAAGAAATTGAAGTACTAAATGAAAAAGCAGCCTCAATTGATAATAACATCCAAATATCTTTAGATATAAATTTACAAAAGTATATTCAAGAAATTTTTACAGGAAAAAGTGGAGCTGTTGTTGTTATGGACGTAAATAATGGAGAATTATTAGCCTCTGCATCTTTTCCTGAGTTTGATAATAATATTTTTGCAAGAGGTATTTCTGTAAAAGAATGGAATGAAATGAGAAATGATTTTAACCATCCATTTACAAATAAAATTATAAATGGTTTATATCCTCCTGGTTCTGTAATTAAAATGGGTGTTGCTTTATCATTTTTAGATAATGGAATAGGAGATAATTATAATGTTAATTGTTCTGGTTCTTTAACTATTGGAAATAGAAATTTTAGATGTTGGAAATCAACTGGTCATGGAAGTGTAAATTTTAGAAAAGCTATAGCTGAAAGTTGTGATGACTTTTTTTATAAAGGAAGTTTAAAACTGGGAATAAATAAAATCTCTCAAACTTTAGGAAAACTAGGCTTTGGTGAATCAACAGGAATTGATCAAATAAATGAATTTGTGGGTGTAAATCCAAATAAAGAGTGGAAAGAAAAAAAATATAAGGAACCTTGGTATGTGGGAGAAACAGTAATTACTTCTATTGGACAAGGAAATATGCTTGTAACTCCTCTTCAAATTGCAAGATATACAGGTTATTTAGCAACTGGAAAGTTACCAAAACCACACTTTTATAAAGCAAACTATGAAGAACCTAAAGAGTTAGATATTCCATCAAAATATCTTGATATTATGAGAAAAGGTATGTATGATGTTTCTTATTCTCCAAAGGGAACGGCAAATAAACATATTAACTCTAAAATTACAATAGCATCAAAAACAGGAACAGCACAAGTTGTTTCTATTCCACAATCTGAAAAAGTAAGAATGAAAGAGAGTGAACTGCAATATTATGAAAGATCTCATGCTTGGATTACAACTTATGGACCATTTGAAAATCCTCAGTATGTTGTAACAATAATAGAAGAACATGGTGGACATGGTGGTGAGGCGGCTGGTGATGTTGCGAGTAAAATATATGATAAACTACAAGAATTAGGTTATATTAAATAATAAGTGTAGATTTAATGGTTATTTCATTTTAATGATTTTTTAGCTATCATCCATTTATTTTTAAATAGGATTTTTTTTGAAATTTATAATTACACTGTTACTATTTTCTATTTTTGCTTTTGCTGCTACTGATACTCCTCCTATAGTTAATTTATCGGTTGCAGGAGTTAATGAACCTGCTCAATTTGTAAAGACTATAAATATAGCTGTTATTTTAACCTTAATGGTATTAGCTCCAACGCTAATTCTAATGGTTACATCATTTACTAGAATTATTATTGTTTTTTCACTTTTAAAACAAGCAATAGGTTTACAACAAACTCCACCTGCACAAGTAATCGTTTCTTTAGCTTTAATATTAACTATCTTTATAATGGAACCTTATGGTAAAAAATCTTGGGAAGATGCTATAAAACCATATATGGATGAAAAAATTGGTTATGAAATTGCCTTAGAAAAAGGGATTAAGCCATTTAAAGAGTTTATGATAAAAAATACAAGAGAATCAGACTTAGCACTATTTTACAGAATCAAAAAAGAGCCAAATCCTAAAAGTATAGATGATGTTCAATTAACTTTATTAATGCCAGCATTTATTGTAAGTGAGCTAAGAACTGCTTTTGAAATAGGATTTCTAATATTTTTACCATTTCTAGTTATTGATATTATCGTTGCATCTATTTTAATGAGTTTAGGGATGATGATGTTACCACCTGTAATGATTTCCTTACCTATTAAAATCATCTTTTTTATAATAATTGATGGTTGGCAGTTAATCATAGGAAATCTTGCACAGTCCTTTAAATAAGTTATAATTATAATTAAAATAAAACTAAGCTATATAACTTTTTTTTATAATTTTTTATCTAGAATACCCATTTTTTAGTGTATAATTTAAACTATTAAATTAAAATGGGATTTTTATATGCATAAGATTTATTTATCATTACTATTAACTTCTTTAACTTATGCACAAAGCGTGAGTTTTGAAGAAGTTCTAAGCTTAAGTCTACAAAACAACAAAGATTTACAACAACAAAAATTAAATACTCAATTATCAAATCTAGATATAAAAACTATTGATTCTATAAATTATGGGAAACTTTCTATTACTGAAGAATTAAGTAGAACAAATCATTCTGGATATGTTTTTAATTCAAAATTATCATCAAGAGAAGCTACCTTTAGAGATTTTGGATTTGTACAACAAAATGAAGGAATTGATGTTCAACCAAAAGATTTAAACTATCCAGATGCTAGAAATAATTACAATACAAAACTTATTTATGAAGTTCCTTTATTTACAGGATTTAAACTTTCAAATCAAAAAGATATTTTAAAACTTCAAGAAAAAGCGAATGAGATTAAATATAACCTTGATAAAAAAGAATTAAGTTTTGAAATTTTGAAGGCATATAATAGTGCTGTTGTAGCAAAAGATTTTACACAAGCTTTAGAAAAAGCAAAAGTTGCAATAACACAAATCTCAAAATCAGCAGATGCATTTCATAAAGAAGGTTTAATTACAAAAATTGATGTAAATGAAGCCAAAGTTTATGAATTAAATATAAATTCTCAACTAATTGAATCTTCAAATAATTTTGAATTAGCATTAGCATATTTAAGATTTTTATCATCTGATGATTCAATCAGTGATGTTCAAACTTTGGAAAATATAACTTTTGAAATACCACAAGAAAACCTACTTTATAATCAAGCTTTAGAAAATAGAGATGAAGTTAAAATACAAAATATCCAAGTAAGTTCCACTAAAAAGAATATTGAAATAGCAAATTCAGCATATTATCCATCTGTTTATTCCCATTTAGAATATGGTTTTAATGATAATAAATTAACTTTAGATGATGAAAAAGATTATTATATGGCACTTATTGGAGTAAATTTAACTCTATTTGATAATACAAGAGATATTGAAAAACAAAAAAGCAAAATAGAATATGCTAAAGCTTCTTTGAATAATGAAAAATTAAAAGATGCAATAAAATTAGAACTTCAAAAAACTATTTTAAATCTACAAACAAAAGAAAAAATTCTTCTTGAAAAAGTAGAAGCTAAAAATTTAGCAGCTGATGTACTTGAACAATCAAAACTTTTATATCAAAATCATTTGATTTCTATGACAACACTCCTTCAACAAGAAGCAAATTTTAGAAAAAATGAAGCTTTACTTATTCAAGCTAGATATGAAAAATCTTTAGCCTTTGCAAAAATAAATCTTGCTTTAGGAAAAAATATAAAAGAGGAAAAAAACTAATGATAAAAATACTTTTAACAACTACATTTTTTTGTTTAAATCTACTTGCAAACCAAATAGAACTATCAGGAACTGTAATTTCAGATAATGAAAAAATAATTACAAGCAGAAATATGGGATACATAAAAGAAGTTTATGTAAATGAAGGTTCTAATGTAAAAAAAGGTGATATTTTATATGAAATCGATTCTTCAAATATGGATTCAAATAAAAAAGAGATTCTTTTAAATCTTGAAATTTTACAGAATCAAACAAAAAATATAGAGCTAAATCTCGGAAGATACAAAAGATTACAAGCTCAAGATTTAGTTTCAAAATATGAAGTTGAACAACTAGAATTAAATTTATTAAATAGTAAAAATATGGCAAATATTACGAATGCAAAATTAAAAGAAATAAATGCCCAATATGATTATTTAAAAATAAAAGCACCAAATAATGGTTTAATCATAAAAAAATCAATCAAAGTTGGAGAAATGGCAATGCCTAGTATTCCAGCTTTAATCTTAACTGATTTATCAAGCCTTTTAATAAAAACTGATATTTCAGAGTCCAACTTAAATGATATAAAAATAGGACAAAAAGTAAATATTGAAATAACTTCACAAAACTTCAAAACAGAAGGAAAAATAGAAGCAATCATTCCAAATACAAACGATTTAACTCACTCTTTTGTATTAAAAATCTCTTTTGATAAAAAAGATTTTAATATTTATCCTGGAATGTACTCAAAAGTTTTTCTTGATTTAGATATTAAAAACTAGGGATAAATAAAATGAATAGAGAATTAAATATTGCAGGAAAATTATCACTATTATTTATAAATCATCCACTAACTTTTATCTTTGGTATATTTATTCTAATTTTAGGATATATCTCACTTCTTCTAATGCCAAGAGAAGAAAATCCACAAATAAAAGTAAGTGGAGGTGTTGTAATAGTAGCTCTTCCAGGTGCACTCCCAAGTGAAATACAAAAAGTAATTATTGAACCTTTAGAAAAAAAAATAAGAGAGATAAAAGGGGTTGAAAATATTTATTCATTTGCTAAAGATTCAGTTGCTATTGTTCAAGTTCAATATTTTATAGGTGAAGATAAAGAAAAATCTAATTTAAAACTTTATGACCAAGTTATGAGGAATATGGATTTAATGCCTCATGGTGCATTGCAACCAATGATAAAAACTATGGATATTGATACAGATATTCCAATAGCTACAATTGCTTTTTATTCACAAAAAGAACAAAAAAAAGATTTAGTTTCACAAAGTCAACTTTTTAATGAAGTAAGTAAAATTACAAAAGAGATTAATAAAATAAAAGATGTTGCTTTGGTTGATTTAAAAGGTGAGAAAAAAGAACAGTTCAATATATTAGTTGATGCAAATAAGCTTTCATCTTATAACTTATCTTTAGGTCAAGTTATGAAACAAATTCAAGCACTTTCATATAAAACTCCAAATATTACAACAAATACACAAAGTTCTGAAATTGTTATTTTTGGAATAAAAGAAGCAATAGAAAATGAAAAAGATTTAGAAAATCTTATAATCTCTTATAATTTTCAAACTCCTATTTATTTAAAAGATATTGCACTTGTTGAGAAATCTTATGATATTCAAAATAAAAAAGATGCTTTTATTTATTTAAGAGATGATACAAATGATTTTGAAGAATTTAGTCAAATAACCCTTAGTGCATCAAAACTAAAAGGCGCAAATTCTGTGACAATTAATGAAGAAATTTTTGCATATATGAACTCTATAAAAGAAGAACTATTAGCAAAAAATATAAAATATACCATTACAAGAGATGATGGTTATATGGCAAATAATGCTGTAAATAAATTAGTTTTAGACCTTTTAATATCTATTATAATTATTGCAATTTTACTTATTTTTACTTTAGGATTAAAAGAAGCAATGATTGTATCTTTGATGGTTCCTATGATTTTATCTCTTACATTGTTTATAGGATTTATTCTAGGAGAAACAATCAATAGAATTACTTTATTTGCACTCATCGTTTCTTTAGGAATGTTAGTTGATGCTGCTATTATTGTAATTGAAAATATTCATAGACATAAAAAAGAATCCCCCAATATGGATATAGTACCATTAGCAATAAATGCCACAAATGAAATAGGAAATGCCACAAATATAGCAACAATTGCAATTATTATGACTTTTATCCCTATGTTTTTTGTTGGTGGAATGATGGGGCAATTTATGCACCCTCTTCCTGTTTTTGTACCTATTTCTTTGGCAATGTCATTATTCGTAGCATATGCGTTTACTCCGTATTTAGTTAAAAAAATTTTATAGGATTTTTGATGAAATTAGAAAAATTTATATTTGACATTTTAGAAAGTCCAAAAAAATCTTTTTTGGTTTATTTTATTGCTTTTATTTTATTTGTTTTAAGTATTATGGCTTTTCCAACACAAATTATTAAAGCAAAAATGCTTCCAAGTAAAAACTCTGATACTTTTTCTATTTATGTAGATTTGAAAGATGGTTCAAATACTTATCAAACAAAAGAAGTAACCCAATGTATAGTTAAAAATCTTCAAAAAGAACAAAATATTATTAATATTTCTACTTTTATAAAAGAAGGTCAACCTCTTGATTTTGCTGCTCTTGTAAAACAAAGTGCTTTAAAAGACAAAGAATCTCAAGCAGAAATCATAGTAAATATAAAAAAACAAAAAGAAAGAACTATCACTAGTTATAATTTAGTTAATCAATTAAGAACTAAAGTACAAACAAACTGTTCTTTATATGAAGCAAATATCAAGTTTATTGAACTTCCAGCTGGTCCTCCTGTTCTTGCGTCTATTGTAACTGAGATTTATGGTGGAAATAATTTTGAAAATAGAAGAGATTTTGCACTAAAGATTGCAACTATTCTTAAAAATCAAACAACCTTAGTAGATATTGATGTACTTGCAGATAAAGATTTTATTATGTACGAATTGGAATTAGATAATAGTAAAGCAATTATTAGTTTAGTAGATTTAGAACAATTAAAAAATACTCTATTTTTAGCCTTTGAAGGTATGAATATTGCTGTTGTAAATGATAAGAATGCCCAAAGTCAAATACCAATATTTTTAAGACTAAATGATTCAAGAATTCTTAAAAATTCTTCAAAAGAAGAGTTAAAAATAAAACTTCAAAATCTAAAAATAGTAAATAACCAAGGAAATATGATAAATATTTCTGAATTTGTAAAAATAAAAGAAATAATAAAAGAACCAACAATTACTTCAAAAAATTTAAATTTATTGATAAATGTAATAGCAGAAACTTCTAAAGATAGTCAAATCTACCCTCTTCTAAATGCAAGAGATGAGATGTTAAATACATTAAATAATAACTATGAGATAATAAAAACAAATATGCTAAATCTGTCTTTTATAGATAAAAAAACAAAAGAAAAATTTGATTTAATATTTGATGGAGAATTAAAAGTAACTATTGATACATTTATAGATTTAGGTGGAGCTTTTATAATTGCACTTGTTTTAATCTTCTTTTTAATGGTTATATATTATAAAAATTTTGCAATATCAGGAGGAATAGTTCTTTCTAGTTTTATATCAATTATTGGAGTTATTTTTGCCCATGTAATTATGGATTTAATTACAGCTGATACTTTTTATCTAACGGCAACTTCACTAATAGGATTTATTGGACTTATTGGAATAAACTCAAGAAATTCTACTTTGATTATAGATTTTTCAAGACAACTTGTACAAGAGAAAAATCTAAGCATAAATGAAGCCATTGCAAAAGCCACAGCAACTAGGTCAAAGCCAATAATTCTTACGGTTCTAACTATGGTATTCGCAAGTGCATTAATTGCAAATGACGCAGTATTTGGAGGTCTAGGAGTTGCACTAATTGGTGGAACTTTAATCTCTTATGTAGTTTCTATGTTTTTTGTACCAGTTATCATCAAAAACCAGTTAAAAAAGATTTTATAATCTTTTTTAACTGTGTAA
>OBMA010002561.1_pt1 | contig 10534 bp, 4 predicted proteins | sample 1539141 | NCBI WGS metagenome assembly OBMA01 (sample SAMEA3991484, study PRJEB22521) | metagenome | biome: anthropogenic terrestrial biome; feature: sewage plant; material: raw primary sludge | place: Sweden | collected 2012-09-26 | reverse complement strand
GTCATCTTCTAACACCGTATATGATAATATACTAGTAACGTAAATACTAGTTAGTAGATGATAGTTGATTTTTATTCCAACAGTTTATCAACTAGTAGTCACACTACCAATATATTATCATATACGGTGTTAGAAGATGACATAAGGTATGAGAAGCTTTCATCGAAGGTAGAGGAAGCAGAAATACAAGGATTTATAATGTAATAGGGTAATGGAACATATAAGGGAGGAGAAATGATGGTGATATTAATATGCAGAAATATCGATTCCATTTTTTCAAAAAAATAGTGCCAAACTATTAAGAAGTAGCGAAACAGCAAAGGCATATTTCCACATTTCGCTTTTAGCAATATACATAACTATGGTGGCAAGATACCATGCAACTAATAACTTTGCCGCAATGACACCTCTATTTCTACTTGTTGTCGTTTTACCTCTTACTTGTTTGAACATTGCTGTTCTAAGACCTAACAATAATAGTCCTAATACAAACAGAGGGCATGCTGTTATAAGTATAAAATGTTTGCTGTAACTAATGGTGGGGGAAGATTGCAAAAAACGAAGGATATCAGTTCCATTCATTTCCAGGGATTTGTGTTGATATGTGGGTCTATGAATGCGTTGAAGTTTTCAACTTCTGTGAAGGAGTTAAAACAACCACTAAACAATCTCGTTCAAAAGCTCTAATTACTTGTATATTATTTTATACGTTTATGTCTATTTCAATGCAATTATGTGAAAAATAAAAGAACGCTACCATAAAAATGTTAAAAACTGGTTAAAAATGTCAAAAAATGGTCCGAAAACTGAAAAAATATTCGTGATACAGTTTGCATAAAAAAAAACTATTGTGCGCGATTAATATAACCTACTAGACTTAAATGACGACACTTTAATATGAAGTTCAGTAGTGTGAATTAAATAAAACAGTCAGTTCTTGATGGATTGTACCCTTTAAAGAATTTATCTTTATGTCGCTGTTACTACGAAAAGCGTGTGCGAGGTATTATAACTATTTTTCTGTATTTTTTATATATTTTTATTTGCCAAGTTAAAAATCAGTCATCTCAAAAGATTCATCGATTTCAGTGTTCGGAAGGCTAGTATACTTCTTCTTTTTCTTAGTTTTCAATTTAGATCCTGCTTTGTTAGAAGTGCTACTTATGGGTGCTCCGCCTTCTAACTGCTCATCTTGTTCTAAATCATCTTCTGCCCCGAGTCCGCTTTCCAGATCATCTGCCCATGAAACTGTCTTATTGGGACTGTCATGTTGTCTATTATTTGGATCAACTAAAATTGTGTGACGCGCTTTTCTCCTCACTCTTCTATCGTACGCATAAACTCCTAAAACCACTATCAAAAATGTAACAATGGTAACTACTACCGCTTTGTGTTTATACATAGAAATCTCTTCTGCAAATTCTTCTACCTCTTCCTCCTCTTGTTCATATTCTGAAGATTTATGTCTACTATCCTCGAGGCCTTGATTACTTTGTTTTTCATTATTATCGTCTTCATCATCGTCATCGTCGTCGTCGTCATCGTCGTCATCGTCATCATCGTCGTCGCCCTCGGAGTTGTGATCGTCTTCATCGTCGTCATCATTGTCGTTATCATCATCGCCATCTTTATCTTTATTGCCTTCTTTTTCCTTTCCTTCCTCATTCTGCGCTTCCTGTTCTTCCTCTTCGAGGTTTTCTTTTGGCTTATCACCGCTTTCAGTAGTAGCATCTTGATCACTATCGTCGTCAGTAGTAATCATAACATTTTTCCCATTGTTGTCAATGATCATAACATCGTTCGAGTAAATATCGACAATGCCTCTACTCACTAAACTTTTATCGAAGGGTACCATGTGAGAAGCATTATAAACGCTAACAAACGTCAAATTTCTATCATACTTCACGTATCCGCTAAATTCTTCGCTGTCGTCTGTACTCTTCGATTTATGGATCCAATCGAACGAAACAGCATCGTCGCTAAATCCCTTTATTCCACCCCATTTTAGATTGTCTATAGTATCTAATACGCCCTTGTTATTACAAATCAAGTCTTTGTCACCATTGAACAAAACAATCTCTATTCCACTTTCAAGTAGACCAGGTAATAAATGGATAGATGGCTTTGAAATAGGATTAGACAATTTAGTTCCAACGCTATTAGTGCATTCCTTCCAATGATCAATTTTATCAGAATCAAGATGCAACGAATCAATAACACCAGGTGTGCTGAAGAATTTACTGACAAAGGAAACATCTTTCGGCCAATTCATACCACAAGATGGATAACTATCTTTTAAATTGAAGTTATACATGTTCAAGCAATCCGCTGTTCCCTTTTGCGAAGATTCCCTGGTATAAGACAATAGAAGGTTTAAAATATTCTCACATTCCTGATACGAAAAATGGGCTGCCTCATCTGTACTGGCCGAGTTTATCAGATTCTGGCAATTCTCGTGTGCGTTCGTTAAGTGTTTGAAATTGGGGTTGCTTTCATCAATCAGTTTCTTCTCCATAGCAAACGGAAGGTACGATAGGGACTGTGTATTGGGGTCAATCCAACCGTTACCAATCAATAGCGCCTTCAAGTCGTATGTATCCCCGTCGATCTTTGAAAATTTGTTATGGTTCAAAATTGCATTGGCAAAGAATGGTATGTATTGGCCAGCGTAACTTTCACCCGATAGTATGATTTTCCTAGTGAGGTCTTCTGGAAAAATCTTGAAATAGTTCTCCAGAAAATCCATAAAATGCTTGGTCACATCTTCTAGGTCTTCGTCAAATTTGTTTTTGTCGATTTTACCTTCGTCTTTATTTTGTTCGACAGAAAACCCAGTACCAGTAGGTTGGTCGATAAATAAAAGATCGCCTTTGGATATCCAGGACCCTTCATTTAGATAAAGTTTACCGTCTGAATTCACCCTAAAAGGGCCAGATTCGACCAAGGCACCATCCATGGAAGAGCAACCGGGTCCACCATTTAACCATATAATTAAGGGACGGTCGACATTGCCATTAGAGTCGTTATTGGTAAACTTCCAAAAAAAGTACTCCAAGTCAGAGCTATCCTGTTCATCCGCATCTTCGGAACGTAAAGGAATATGGCCAGCATGCATCTGTGGAATATTTGAAGGGTCTGGCACTTCAGATAACCCTGGCAACAGCTCATATGCCACTTTGTACTCCTCAGATGACGGAAGGGATACTGAGATCCTTATTAAAGCAGACATGGCTAGCCACGTTCCGAGCCACCTATTGTAAAACATCTATTCAGGTCTTTATCTCTACGGTATTCTATAGCCAAGGTACTCTTTAACCAAAGTATGCTTCAGCAAGCTTTTTCAAATAGATGGGAGTTGAAGACAATGATAAGAAATCGCTTTTCTTAATGTTTACTATATTATCAAAATATTCCACTTTTTTTTCTTTTTCCACATTGTTTTTCGGTTCCGGGCTGCAGTAAGCAAATATAAATGTTGGTGACAAAACTTGAAAGTTATAGCCAAAAAGCTCGCAATTCCTCACCTAACAAAATGATCCTGTTGGAATAAAAATCAACTATCGTCTATCAACTAGTAGTCACACTACCAGTATATTATCATATACGGTGTTAGATGATGGCATAAGGTATGAGAAGCTGTCATCGAAGTTAGAGGAAGCTGAAATGCAAGGATTGATAATGTAATAGGATAATGAAACATATAAAACGGAATGAGGAATAATCGTAATAATATTATGTAGAAATATCGCTTCCCCTTTGAGGATTCCTCTACCCTCGAGGAGAACTTTTAGTATATTCTGTATACATAATATTGTAGCCTTGATCAACAATGGAATGCCTACAATCATCTCAAAATTCACCAATCTCTCAGCTCTTATTTAAGCTTTGTTGAGACGAGAGTTAGTTATCCGACAATACTATACAAGACATTAACATCATTTTTCGTGCTGTTAGGGTGGTGTCTTTTCATTTGTTGCAATAAATGATAAGTAGTTTACCGTCCATTAACATGTGCATTAAATAATAGCATTATGTGAACATAATGTATATTTAACTAAAACTATTATCGAAGAAATCCGAAGAACTCATCCTTGTTAGCTCAGTTGGTAGAGCGTTCGGCTTTTAAGCGCATTTGCTTAAGCAAGGATACCGAAATGTCAGGGGTTCGAGCCCCCTATGAGGAGTTCTTTTTTATTTTTTTCCCGGTTCATACACTATTTTTCCAAGATTAAACATGACTCATATACACCATCCAAAAATCTCTTAATTAACCTATAACCATTGTTCTCCTTCACCTCATTCAAGAATCTGGCTTCTGAATTGCCATTGATAGAAGAACAGTACTAAATTGCGCCGGAATAATGAAGAACATCCGGGTTACCTTAGATGTCTTTTTTTCCTTTTTTTATCACATTTTTCACTCTGCACTTTTTCACTTTCTCGAGGTCCAATCTATGACTAATATTAAGCGCATTTAATTTGAAGATATGTGTATCGCAATCTTTTTTCTTATCTTGTAGACCCTCCTATACACATCTCTAGACTATATATTTGGTTTGGTTATATCTTCAAGAACTTATTTCTTTTTCTTATTTTTCCATTCCACTAAGTTAAACCCTGCAGTTGATACAGACATTGAATAGGACAACCGATCGTTACTATCATGACTTTACCTGAATCAAGAGACTTTTCTTACTTGTTTTCGGATGAAACCAATGCTCGTAAACCATCCCCATTGAAAACCTGCATCCATCTTTTCCAAGATCCTAACATTATCTTTTTGGGTGGTGGCCTGCCATTAAAAGATTATTTCCCATGGGATAATCTATCTGTAGATTCACCCAAGCCTCCTTTTCCCCAGGGTATTGGAGCTCCAATTGACGAGCAGAATTGCATAAAATACACCGTCAACAAAGATTACGCTGATAAAAGTGCCAATCCTTCCAACGATATTCCTTTGTCAAGAGCTTTGCAATACGGGTTCAGCGCTGGTCAACCTGAACTGTTAAACTTCATTAGAGATCATACCAAGATTATCCACGATTTGAAGTATAAGGATTGGGACGTTTTAGCCACTGCAGGTAACACAAATGCCTGGGAATCTACTTTAAGAGTCTTTTGTAACCGAGGTGATGTCATCTTAGTTGAGGCACATTCTTTTTCCTCTTCATTGGCTTCTGCAGAGGCTCAAGGTGTCATTACCTTCCCCGTGCCAATTGACGCTGATGGTATCATTCCTGAAAAATTAGCTAAAGTCATGGAAAACTGGACACCTGGTGCTCCTAAACCAAAGTTGTTATACACTATTCCAACGGGCCAAAATCCAACTGGTACTTCCATTGCAGACCATAGAAAGGAGGCAATTTACAAGATCGCTCAAAAGTACGACTTCCTAATTGTGGAAGATGAACCTTATTATTTCTTACAAATGAATCCCTACATCAAAGACTTGAAGGAAAGAGAGAAGGCACAAAGTTCTCCAAAGCAGGACCATGACGAATTTTTGAAGTCCTTGGCAAACACTTTCCTTTCCTTGGATACAGAAGGCCGTGTTATTAGAATGGATTCCTTTTCAAAAGTTTTGGCCCCAGGGACAAGATTGGGTTGGATTACTGGTTCATCCAAAATCTTGAAGCCTTACTTGAGTTTGCATGAAATGACGATTCAAGCCCCAGCAGGTTTTACACAAGTTTTGGTCAACGCTACGCTATCCAGGTGGGGTCAAAAGGGTTACTTGGACTGGTTGCTTGGCCTGCGTCATGAATACACTTTGAAACGTGACTGTGCCATCGATGCCCTTTACAAGTATCTACCACAATCTGATGCTTTCGTGATCAATCCTCCAATTGCAGGTATGTTTTTCACCGTGAACATTGACGCATCTGTCCACCCTGAGTTTAAAACAAAATACAACTCAGACCCTTACCAGCTAGAACAGAGTCTTTACCACAAAGTGGTTGAACGCGGTGTTTTAGTGGTTCCCGGTTCTTGGTTCAAGAGTGAGGGTGAGACGGAACCTCCTCAACCCGCTGAATCTAAAGAAGTCAGTAATCCAAACATAATTTTCTTCAGAGGTACCTATGCAGCTGTCTCTCCTGAGAAACTGACTGAAGGTCTGAAGAGATTAGGTGATACTTTATACGAAGAATTTGGTATTTCCAAATAGAGAGGTAAATACATTGGAAGAATATATATAAGATGAAAAAAGGACGTCCGTATTTTTGTATTGCTTAAGTTTCGAAGTATTTTTTCTTTTTGTAAAAGACTGCAAGTGGAAGCCAAAATATAATATTTTGTTTTTTCATTAAGAGTACAACTTTATACAACAATGATAACTTGATTTGAGAGCCAAGTTATGTAAGATATTTTTCTCCCACAAAGAGAAATGCACACGATAGGAATTTACAACGTGAATGATACTTGAAACGTGATATGAAAATCCGCAAGAGTGCACTGAATTAGCTGGAATCCTGTGGTTCCAATTGATCCAAAACCTCACAATTTGGATGAATAACATAAACAGTTTTATTATTTTCATTTTCCTCATTCTCAAGATCTCTTAAATTGTGTCTGGTACCATGAATCTCCATTAAAATCCTATCTTTGACCAACCTTTTTATGACTTTGAACGCTAATCTTCTCTCTTCCCAATATTCTGCTAACGAACCCAAATCATTTTCCTTCTGTAATAAATACCAATCAACTATATCCACAGCTGTTAGTTCTTCTGCACCCTCTCTATCTACTTCAGCAATCTTTCTAACGATCATGTTCATCATGGACACATATTTATCATACGTCACCGTTGTTTTCTTCTTCTCGCTTGTACCTGGACGAGCTGTAGCTTCGCTTTGTCCTTCTTCTATATCTGCTGGTGGTTCACTCGTAATTACACCTGACCCAGTCCCATCATCATTGTTTCCAGAAGCGGCGTGACTTTGACTCTCTATGTTATCAAATTCTTCATCCATTTCCACATCATCCACATCAACACGAATAATACTTTGTCTTAAAAGATCGTAAGCTTCTGCAATGAATGATGGAGTAATTTCATCGACACAATTAGCCCTCGCAATAGCTTCTGATAATCTAATCATACTTTCAAGTTGCCTAACTGTGATTCTATAACTTGATCTACTAAATCCCTGGGCATCATCCTTTCTCAGTTCCTTATACTTCTCGACTAAATAGGAACGGGCTTCTTTCGTTAATATTGGTTTAAAAGTACGTGCATATTTGATATAACGACGTAGTTGTTCTGCACTAAATGGCGGCTCAATGGCTTCGTCTCTTTTCATGTGTAAGTCAACGATATGAGATGCCAATTCGGTATCAATTTTTTCGTTACAGTCATCAAGAATAACAAAAAATAAATCAAATCTGGACATGATCGGTGCGGTCATATTTAAATTACCCCTCAGTGATAGTTTCCTATTGTATCTTCCACCTACCGGGTTGGCAGCCGCTAGAATTGATGTTCTTGCATTTAAAGTAGCGTGAATACCAGCTTTAGCAATAGAGATGGTCTGTTGTTCCATAGCTTCATGAATGGCAACTTGATCTGAAATATCCATTTTATCAAATTCATCGATACAACAAATACCGTTATCAGCAAGCATTAAAGCACCTGCTTCAATTGTATAATCACCTCCTTCCTCATCTCTCACAACCGCAGCTGTTAAACCAGCAGCCGACGAGGCCTTACCGGAAGTGTAAACTGATCTTGGTGCAAATCCCACTACGTATTTTAAAAATTGAGACTTAGAAGTAGAAGGATCACCAACAACACAGATGTTGATATCTCCTCTTAACTTAATACCTTCTACAGTACTCTTATGAACACCACCGAGCATCTGAAGCAAGATACCCTTCTTTACGGCTTCATGGCCAAACACAGCTGGAGCAATAGATCTGACCAATTTATCATAAATATGTTCATCCTTTACCATTTCCTTCAGCTCATTTATTTCATCTGAACTCAAACTGTTCAAGAATACTTCTTGATCTCTTTCATTATCTTGGTATACATTATTAGCTTGTAAATTAGCAGCCATCTGTAGTTCAGTTTCTCGGTTGTTAGAATTTGCATCAGGGCTACTTGCACCAATGTTTGATCCAATACTGATAACATGGCATGCCAGAAAGCTAATCTTGTATGTCAAATCACGAACACCAAGAGAGCGTAAACCAGTAACACCACTATTCAAACCTTCAGTAGTCTTCGAAATACCTCTAGTATCTAATGTTGAACTTGGCTTCACACCTGGTAGCCCCAATTGTGTAACATCAGGTACTACAATTTCCACACCCGTAAATTTGCAACGGTCACCTGGCTTGGCTCTTTCGACACTATCACCTCGAAGAATGACGTCCAGCGTACGCGGCATGGAGCCTGTAGGTATTTCGTTAGCATTTTCTTGAATTCTGACTTTTTGCCAATCAAGAAATCTGGATCTTGTAACATTTAATGTCCAAAAGGCTCTATTTTCACATGATGGGTTCGGGCAAAATGTCGGTTCAGTGTACTTGAAGGACTGTTCTACGTTATCTACGATAGCACGGCACATATCACACGTAAAGCTTGCCTTGTATAATTCTGGACGGACCTCAGATGTTCTTGTCACTGTCCCTGATATACTCAATAGTGAACCAATCTTTTCAGATCTTATATCACGAATTCTGTGAACTGTTGGTAGATTGAAGAAACTGATTTGAAAAACACGTTCCGTCTGTTCAGGTGACGTAGAAGTTGTTATTGACCTCGTTGCCATGGCAGATGTCCCATTCCCTGGTGCGGCTGATGATCCAGAATCTCTTGGTAGACTCGACCCATTCATATCATCGTCCTGTTGCTCATCGTCATCCGCTTGACCTTCGTCACCTTCGGATCTCTTCAATGAGTCACTTGTGTTTAACAATTCAGGTGCATACTTTCTTACTACTCTTCTTAAACCCTTTTGTAAAAAAGGCAAAAATCTGTAATATTGTTCTGAGATAGCCATAGCTAGAGCACCATTTTCTCTCATGGATAAATGCTGATAATCTATATAAATGGTGTTTAGGTCATATATTTTCATAAATTCAATTTGAGCTCTATAAACTTTTTCAACTTCACCAGTATCAGTGGATTGAACGGAAAAGTCTTCCAAAAACTGCTCGAACGCTTCACGGACTTTTTCACCAGTAACGTCATCAACTTTCTTAACGTGATTCAAAGCTCTACTTTTGAAGCTTCTGGCAGGTTCATTTCCCTCCATATCATTAGTCGCGGAACCATCGGTTTGCAACCTTTGAGAACTAAACTGAGTGGAATCGTTAACAAAAGGGCCTGTTTGTGAATTACTGACATGCGGTTGAGAAGAACTTGGGAAATGTAACCTAGAGCCTATTTGCGAATCGAGTCCGCTACTGCTTCCGAAGCCAGCACCTATCGACGATGGTGGCGGAGAGGAGTTGGAAGGTCTATTACTGCTTGGTGTGTCAGCTGGAAAAGGGGATGACATTGGAAAAAACCAGTTTTAACCTTTGATAAGTCTATTTTTCCTATCCACCGGTGGCGAAGTGTAAGATACTCGCTGTAAATCACTTAAGAATGAAATATTTTGTTATTATTGTAGATTAAAGAAAGAAAAAAAAAAAGCTCCAAGAAAGGCCTATTAGGCGCTTTTCCTAAAAAGGAAATTTAATAGACGAACTTAGATGACAATACCAAATAGCGAAGGAACGGCAAAAGAATAGGTACACAAATGTTATGAGAACTGGAATCAAAACGAGCTATTGTTTGTCGACGAATAGTAATGTTACTAGTATATTATGTGCGGTGATAATATGATATAAATCGCGAAAAGGGTAAACCCAGTAAAAACTGAAATGCAAGATAAATAACGTAATGGGGTGATGTATGATATCGTATAAAACACAAGAAAGGATAACAGCACTATCATGCAAAAATTGCTTATTTCTGGTATATTCTGGATTCCGAATGACACTTCCCTTACTGGAAAATCGAATTCAAGTGACCATTTAAATGGTCACCTATTTCTCAGGATGACCGCTAATTCTTCTCATCAGGGTTTCCCAAGTTGTTAGCAAACTGTATTGATATCTTTTTGCGGGAGTGAAACCAACTATTCAGCTCAGTATCGGATTAATCTCTCCACTTAATGCCACGGAGTTCTTCCAAACATTAGTACTGGTGCCAGTATCAGCACCACATCAACAGGTGAACTCAAAATTACATTAGTCAGGAGCAGTACACCCGTTAATCGTGGGAATCTCTGTACTGAGGGTCAATTACGTATCGCGGAACTAGGGGTCCACTAGTGTATGCGACTGCGATTCATATAACACTTTAACGTCAAAACCTTATATAGTCCTCATCCGCCTTGGGGGCCAGCATATTATATATAAAAACTCCTGAAAAACACTTACCCAGAAGTACGATAATGAATGACGCTTATGTGATTTATGGTTAACGCAGTACCCAAGACAAGTATGCGGCGTTAACTCCCAATCAAAGAAAATATAACGGATT
>OBMA010002559.1_pt1 | contig 10546 bp, 6 predicted proteins | sample 1539141 | NCBI WGS metagenome assembly OBMA01 (sample SAMEA3991484, study PRJEB22521) | metagenome | biome: anthropogenic terrestrial biome; feature: sewage plant; material: raw primary sludge | place: Sweden | collected 2012-09-26 | reverse complement strand
AAATGTAGTGGTTCCGGATGCAAGAACTCTTAAGATTACACCATGGGAACCAAAGATGGTAAAAGAGATTGAAAAGGCCATAGTAGCGTCAGACTTGGGACTTAATCCGAATAATGACGGGAAAAGCATTATTCTAAATCTTCCTGAACTTACGGAAGAAAGAAGAAAAGAACTTGCAAAAGACATCAAGAAAAAGGGTGATGATGCAAAAGTTATAGTTCGTAATGTAAGAAGAGATGCAAATGATGCGGTAAAGAAATCTGTAAAAGCGGCAGAAATTTCTGAGGATGAGCAGAAAACAGAGGAAGATCTTATTCAAAAAGCAACAGATAAATACATTGCTAAGATAGATGAGAAAATTGACAGTAAGACAAAGGAAATAATGACAATTTAGTTTTAAGTGTGTAAAATATTGGCCTGCCGGATTCTAGGCAGGCCATTTTCTGCATATTAATAATTTTTGGAGGCGGAAGTGGAAGAAGAAAGAAAAGTTCCGAAACATGTTGCAATTATTCTTGATGGAAACGGACGATGGGCAAAAGAAAGGCATATGCCGAGAACTTATGGTCATAGGGCAGGTGCAAGGACTCTTGAAGATATATGTGAAGATGCGTGGGATCTTGGAATAAAATATCTTACTGTTTATGCATTTTCAACTGAAAACTGGAAACGTTCTGTAGAAGAAGTAACAGGAATTATGACAATACTCAGAAATTATCTGATCAATTCAATACAGCGGGCAAATAAAAATAATATGCGTGTCCGTGTAATTGGAGAACGGGAAAGACTTGACAAGGATATTGTTGCTGCAATAAAGAATATGGAAGAAGCCACAAAAAATAATACCGGACTTCAGTTTACAATTGCTATAAATTATGGCGGAAGAGATGATATTGTAAGAGCTGTAAAAAAAGTCATAAAGAAAGTGGAAGATGGAGAAATGTCATCATATGACATTTCAGAAAAACTGATATCTGAAAATCTTGACACAAATGAACTTCCAGATCCTGATCTTATGATTCGTACAAGCGGCGAAATTCGTATTTCGAATTTTATGCCATGGCAGGCAGCATATTCTGAATTTTATTTTTGCGAAACACTCTGGCCTGATTTTGGAAAAGAAGATCTTTCAAAAGCAATAGAATACTATAAATCTCGTGACAGAAGATATGGTGGGGTAAAAAATAATGTTTGTGACTAGACTTATAAGTGGAATAGTATTGGTTATTTTAGCAGTCGGAGTTTTATATTTTGGAGGACCTGTTACTCTTGTCGCTTCATGTCTGCTTTCTCTGGTGGGTGTATTTGAACTTTGCAGAGTATATAAAATAGAAAAAAAGGCTCCCGCAATTGCAGCTGAAATCTGGACAATCTTATATTATATTGTGCTTGGAATTGGAAACAGAATACTATATACACCGGTGATGATTCTTTATCTTCTTGTAATACTTGCAATTTATGTACTTTCATTTCCAAAATATCATGATAAAGAAATAATGGCAGCATTTTTTTCGTTCTATTATGTCTCTGTAATGCTGTCATATGTTTACAGAATCAGAATTTTACCGGATGGCGGATATTTTGTTATTTTAATTTTTATATCATCATGGGGAAATGATACACTCGCTTATTGCGGAGGAAGACTTTTTGGTAAACATAAAATGGCACCGTTTTTGAGTCCTAAAAAGAGTGTTGAAGGACTTATCAGTGGCATTATTGGGGCTGGTGCTCTTGGATTTATCTTTGGTATTCTATTTAAAACATATGAGCATGATATTCCTTATTTTCAGTGGTGGATGATGGTAGTTTCTGCACTTGGAGCAGTTCCGGCAGTAATAGGTGATCTTGCTGCATCAGCAATCAAGAGAAACAACGATTGTAAAGACTATGGAAAACTTATACCAGGGCATGGAGGTGTGCTTGATCGCTTTGACAGCATGATATTTACAGCACCAATTATATATTATCTTGTGCAATATGTTATGCAATATGTTATGCAGCATGGACTGGTGAAATAAAAACATTATTTTGAAAAAATAACGGGAATTTGCTGTGTGATAAACAGGAGGTTTTATGAAAAAAATATCAATTATAGGTTCGACAGGCTCTATTGGAACTCAGACTTTAGATGTGGTTCGTAATCATCCTGATTATAAAGTTACGGCAATGACATGCGGACGTAATATCAGACTGATGGAAAAAGAAGCGAGAGAATTTTGTCCGGAATTTATTTCAGCAGCCGATGAAAAAGATGCGGCAGATCTTCGCACAAGTCTTCGTGATATGAATGTGAAGATAGGATGCGGTATGGATGGACTTATAGAAGCTGCCCAAAACCCTGAAGCGGATACGGTTGTTACAGCAATTGTAGGAATGATAGGCGTAAAACCGACTCTGGCTGCAATAGATGCCGGGAAAAATATTGCACTTGCAAATAAGGAAACTCTTGTTACGGCAGGACATCTTGTTATGAAAGCAGCAAAAGAAAAAGGTGTAAAAATACTTCCGGTAGACAGTGAACATTCAGCAATTTTTCAGTCGCTTCAGGGTCGCGCAGAAAGTAAAATACATAAAATTCTTTTAACAGCTTCAGGCGGACCATTCAGAAAAAAGACAAAAGAAGAACTGAAAAATGTTACAGTTGCAGAAGCTTTGAAACATTCTAATTGGGCAATGGGAAATAAGATAACTATAGACAGTGCAACAATGGTTAATAAGGGACTTGAGGAAATTGAAGCGCATTGGCTTTTTTCTGTAGATATTTCGCAGATTGAGGTGCTGATTCAGCCACAGTCTATAATTCATTCTGCTGTTGAATATGAAGATGGTGCAGTGATTGCACAGCTTGGAGTGCCTGATATGAGGCTCCCTATACAATATGCACTTACATATCCGAATAGAGAATATTTACCCGGAAACAGATTGGATTTTTCTAAAATCTCATCAATTCTTATTGAAATGCCTGACAGAGATAAGTTCCGCGGACTGGACCTTGCAGAAGAAGCAAGCAGAAAAGGCGGGACAATGCCTACTGTAATGAATGCTGCAAATGAATATGCTGTGTCAGAATTCTTAAGCGGGAAGATAAAATTTCTTGAAATATATGAAATGATTGAATATGCAATGCAACAGCATAAGATAGCAGAAAATCCTGATGTCGAGGAAATTATGGCGGTTAAGGACTGGACTGAAGAAATATTGAAAACGCATTTTTAAAAATAAGGAGTAAATTACTTGAATATTATTGCAATCATTTTGATGTTCGGAGTTATTGTATTCGTTCATGAATTTGGACATTTTTTATTTGCAAAATTAAGCCATGTAGCCGTAACGGAATTTTCAATCGGAATGGGACCTGCTATCGCAAAGTGGAATAAGAAAGAAACGACTTATGCACTAAGAGCACTGCCGATTGGTGGTTACGTAATTATGGAAGGAGAGGCAGAGAAATCAGACAATCCAAATGCAATTACAAATAAATCAATTCTTTCAAGATTTACAGTAATGTTTGCAGGACCTTTTTTTAATTTCATTCTTGCATTCGGATTATCTATTATATTGCTTTCGTTTGTACCTCTGGATCCGGCTGAAATTTCTGAAGTACAGAAAAACAGTGCAGCTGAAACTGCGGGACTTGAATCAGGAGATGTAATAACTGAAATTAATGGTGGCAGGATTTATAATTTTCGTGAAATTTCACTTTACCGACTGAGCCATGATCCTTCTGTTCCGGTAAAAATTAAATATGTGAGAGATAAAAAGAGTTTTTATACTACGCTTACACAAAAGAAGGATACAGCAACCGGTAAATACTATTTTGGAATAACATGTAATGAAAGAAAGGCAAGAAATTTCGCGGAACAGCTCAGATATTCTTATTATGAAGTCAGATTTCAAGTTAAGAGTACTATATATTCATTGAAGATTCTTTTTTCAGGCAAGGGTTCAAAAGATGATCTTATGGGACCTGTCGGAATCGGCAATATGATGAATGATGTGATAAATGAGTCCAAAAAGTCAGGTGGTGGATTTGGAATTGTATTGCTTAATATTATAAATTTTACAATTCTGATAAGTGCAAATATAGGAGTAATGAATCTCCTTCCGGTTCCGGCTCTGGATGGCGGACGAATTTTATTTCTTGCGCTGGAAGCAGTTATGGGCAAACCGGTGCCGAAAAAATATGAGACCACAGTCACCGCGGTATTCATGATAATGTTATTGTTACTTGTAATATTTGTATTTTTCAATGATATTGGAAATCTCTTTCAAAAGTAAGAAAACTTCAGATGAGACATCATTTTCAAAAGTGAGAATTCCGCAAAATGGAGGCATTTATGACATATAGAGATAATACAAAAAAAATAATGATAGGAAATGTAGCAATAGGCGGTGGAAATAAAGTTGCTGTGCAGTCTATGACAAATACTGAAACGAGTGATGTAGATGCAACTGCAGATCAGATTCTGAGTCTTGAAAAGGCCGGATGCGATATAGTCAGATGTACTGCAAATACAGAAGAAGCAGCAGATGCATTTGATAAAATCAAAGAAAGGATACATATTCCGTTAGTTGCAGATATACATTTTCAATATAAGTTAGCTATTCGTGCAATAGAACATGGAGCTGATAAAATACGTATAAATCCTGGAAATATCGGTACAAAAGAAAATTTATCTGAAGTCGTAAAATGTGCAAAAAAACATAATTGTCCTATTCGTGTCGGAGTCAACTCAGGTTCGCTTGAAAAAGATATATTATTGAAATATGGTGGCGTTACGGCAGAAGGAATTGTCGAAAGTGCTATGGAAAAAGTAAGGATGATAGAAGAACAGGACTATGATAATATTGTCATTTCAATAAAATCATCAGATGTTCTTATGAGTGTAAAGACGCATGAACTTATAAGCGAAATGACAAAATATCCTCTACATGTAGGAATTACAGAGTCTGGTACACTTTGGAGCGGAAATATCAAATCATCAGTCGGACTGGGGATAATTTTAAATGAAGGAATCGGCGATACAATGCGGGTTTCTCTCACTGGTGACCCTGTTGAAGAAGTTAAGACTGCAAAACTGATTTTAAAAACCCTCGGACTTTGCAGAGGTGGAATTTCACTTGTATCTTGTCCGACGTGTGGCAGAACACATATAAATTTAATAGAACTTGCAAATGAAACAGAAAAATTAATAGCAGATTATCCTGATCTTTCAATAAAAGTGGCTGTGATGGGCTGTGCTGTAAACGGCCCCGGTGAAGCTAAAAATGCTGATTTGGGAATCGCAGGCGGAGATGGAGTCGGACTTATTTTTAAACACGGTGAGATACTTAGAAAATGTCCACAGGATAAGCTTATTTCAGAACTGAAATATGAACTTGATAATTGGAATGCAGGGAGAGGTTGATATAGTTTGAACAGTAGATATTTTAAAGAAACATTTCCAGGTATTCAGATATCACCTGAAGCTGATTCATATTTTGATAATGTGAAGGTTACACGCATAACATTCTGGAAAAATGCGCATCATCTGGATGTCGGAATATTGTCAGGACATATAATACCTAAAAAGTATATATATATCGCAGCTGAAAGTATAAGAGTATATGTTTTTGGAGAACATTCATCAACAAATGTCATCATTGATGAACAATTTGAATTATCAGATCAGTATAATGTTAAAAATTTATTTGAGGTTTATTGGGATAGTTTTCTTACTGAGATACGTACAGGAAGCTATGTTGATTATAAATTGCTTCTTGAAGGCGGGTATAATGCCGATGATAAAAATGTGACACTCAGTATTGAAGATGGGATTATTGCAGAAGAGAGAAAATCTGGAATAAGTAAATATTTTTCAGAAACAATGGATCATCGCTTTTCTATGAAACCAGTGATTTCTGTTCTTGTCACACATAAAAAATCTGAAGAAGAGCAGAAAAAAGATGAAGAAGAAAATGACGCTGTCCGCAGGACTCTGATGGAAATCTCAAGCAGTTCAGGTTTAAATACAGGGAAACAAAATAATGAGAAACTTGTGGAATCCTATGATGCTGAACAGAATGAAGTTGTAGTAAATTCGAATATTATGAATGCTTCCAAAAAGCAGGATTCAAAGAAAAAAGATTATAAAGCCAATGCAGAAAAGTATCACAGGAAAAATTATAGCGATATAGACTGCTTTTACGGCAGGAATGTAGAAGGCGATTTAAGAGAAATAAGTACAATTACAAGTGATACATTTGGAGAAATAGTAATTCGCGGTCAGATATTCAAGGTAGAAGAAAGACAGACAAAAAAAGGTGACAAATGGATTATAACTGCGAATATTACAGATTTTACAGATTCGATATCATTTAAAATATTTATACGTAATGATGATCATGATCCTGTTATGGAGGAACTACATGATGGGGCATTTGTGCGTCTTAAAGGCGTTCCAGGATATGATGAATTTCGTAAAGAATATGCAATTGTAACAGTAAACGGAATAAAAAAAATACCGGATTTCAGAAAAATGCGTATGGATGATGAAGATGAAAAACGTACAGAACTTCATCTGCATACAGTTATGAGTGAAAATGATGCAGTAGTAGATATTGGAAAAATGCTGAAAAACGTTATCAAATGGGGATGGAAAAGTGTAGCTATTACAGATCATGGAGTTGCACAGGCATTTCCCGTAGCGTTTCATTATCTTCAGGACAATAAGAAAAATATTCCGGATGATTTTAAATTAATATATGGAATTGAAGGATATTTTGTCGATGATACCAAAACGCTTATTATGAACTCACATGGTCAGAGCCTTGACTCTGATTATGTTGTATTTGATATTGAAACAACAGGACTTTCTTTCAAATTCTGCAAAATAATAGAAATAGGCGCGGTAAGAATAGATAAAAATGGAAAAGAAACAGGCAGGTTTTCAGAATTCGTAAATCCTGGAGTACCGATACCGTATCATATAGAAAAACTCACATCGATTTCAGATGAAACTGTGAAAAATGCACCCCCTATTGAAACGGTTCTTCCAAAATTTCTTGAATTCTGCAAGGGCGCAATGCTTGTGGCACATAACGCAACATTTGATACTACATTCATAAGAGTAAATGCAAAAAAACTGGGACTTAAATATGATTTTACGTCGCTTGATACAATGACTATTGCATATATATTCTTGCCGGAACTTGGAAGATATACTCTTGACAGACTTACAAATTATTTTAAATTAAAAAACAATCATCACCACAGAGCGTGTGATGATGCGGATGTTACGGCAAAGATTTTTATGAAACTTATGGAAATGATTCGAAAATCAGGAGCCGGTACCGTTGATGATTTAAACAAGATGAATGAAACATCACCTGATGCAATAAGAAAAGCAAAGTCATATCATGGAATTATTCTTATAAAAAATGATATAGGAAGAGTTAATCTTTATCATCTTATTTCGGATGCACATATTAAATATTTTAACAGACGTCCAAGAATTCCTATGAGTGAGATTTTAAAGCGAAGGGAAGGACTGATTCTCGGATCGGCGTGCAGTTCCGGAGAACTCTTCCAGGCACTGCTTGATGGAGCAGAAGATGAGGAAATAGAAAGACTTGTAAGGTTTTTTGATTATCTTGAAATTCAGCCATGCGGGAATAATAAATATCTCTTAGAAGATAATAAAGCCAGCAATATAAATAGTGTTCAGGATTTACAGGATATGAACCGCAGGATTATAGAACTAGGAAAAAAATATGATAAGCCTGTTGTTGCAACAGGGGATGTACATTTTCTTGAACCTGAAGATGCGATTTACAGAACAATTGTGCAGGAAGGCAGCAGACCTAAATCAGGAAGCAAGAAAAAAGAAGACGAAATATTACAGGAAAATAACCTGCCCAAAGATTCAGGACTTAACTCCGTTCAGGAGGAGATGAAGAATCAGCCGCCTCTCTATCTTCATACAACTCGGGAAATGCTTAATGAATTTGAATATCTCGGTCCGGATAAGGCAAAGGAAGTTGTAATAACAAACCCTAATAAAATTGCTTCAATGATTGAAAAAATTGAACCTGTACGCCCTGATAAATGTCCTCCTGTAATAAAAGATTCGGATAAGACACTTCGTGATATCTGTCATAAAAAAGCTCATGAAATTTATGGACCTGATTTGCCGGAAATAGTAAATAACAGGCTTGAGAAGGAACTTGATTCAATAATTTCAAACGGCTATTCTGTTATGTACATAATCGCTCAGAAACTTGTATGGAAATCTAATGCCGATGGATATCTTGTAGGATCGAGAGGTTCTGTAGGTTCATCATATGTTGCAACAATGGCAGGAATTACAGAGGTTGATCCGCTCCCGCCTCATTATCTTTGCCCTAAATGCAAATGGGTTGATTTTGATTCTGAAGAGGTTAAAAACTTTTCAGGAATGAGCGGCTGTGACATGCCTGACAGAATATGCCCGAAATGTAAAGAAAAATTACTAAAGATGGGAAATGATATACCATTTGAAACATTTTTAGGGTTTAAAGGTGATAAAGAGCCGGATATTGATTTAAATTTTTCTGGTGAGTATCAGCCTAGAGCACATAAATTCATAGAAGAAATCTTTGGTAAAGGCAAGGCATTCAGAGCAGGAACAATAGGCACACTTGCAGAAAAAACAGCATATGGATACGCACTTAAATATTGTGAATCCAGAGAAATAACAAAAAGAACTGCAGAAATTGACAGACTTGCTTCTAATTGCACAGGTGTAAAGAGGACAACAGGACAACATCCTGGCGGTATAATTGTACTTCCTCCAGATGAAGATATTTATGGGTTTACACCTATTCAAAAGCCAGCAAATGATATGACGGTAGATACAGTAACAACACATTTTGAATATCACTCAATTCAGCAGAATCTGCTGAAATTTGATATACTCGGACATGATGATCCGACAATGATAAGAAGGCTTGAGGACTTAACAGGACTTGACGCAACAAAAGTTCCTCTTGATGACAAAAAAGTTATGGCTATGTTCCAGACTACTGAACCTCTCGGATTAAAGCCTGAACAAATAGGCGGAACTAACAAAAGTACACTTGGAATTCCTGAATTTGGAACAGACTTTGCCATGCAGATGCTTGAGGATGCAAAACCTCAGAGCTTTTCTGATCTGGTCAGAATTTCCGGACTTTCACATGGAACAGATGTATGGCTTGGAAATGCAGAAACCTTGATAAAGGAAGGCACATGTAAACTTTCAAGTGCAATATGCTGTCGTGATGACATAATGGTTTATCTTATTCATGTGGGACTTGAACCCGGAGAGGCATTTACCATAATGGAAAGAGTACGTAAAGGTATTGTTGCAAAAGGAAAATGCAAAGAGTGGCCGGAATATGTTAAAGACATGAAAGAAAAAGGTGTACCTGACTGGTATATAGGTTCATGCCAGAAGATAAAATATATGTTTCCGAAGGCTCATGCGGTAGCATATGTAATGATGGCATGGCGGGTAGCGTGGTTCAAACTTTATCATCCGCTCGCCTATTATGCAGCATTTTATTCAATAAGGGCCACGGCATTTGATTATGAAACGATGTGTCAGGGGGAAACTCATCTTATTGAAGCAATAAAGAGACTTCAGGCAATCGATAAGAGAAAAAGATCTGCAAAAGAAGAGGATCTTCTTAGAGACAGCCGTATAGTTCAGGAGATGTATGAACGCGGCATAGAATTTGAGCCAATCAATATTTACAAAGCAAAGGCATCTAAATTTCAGATAGTAGATGGGAAAATCATGCCATCATTTACATCTATTGAAGGAATGGGTGACAATGCAGCAAGGCAGTTGGAAGAAGCGGCTGCTCAGGGCGAATTTTTATCACAGCAGGAAATCAGGGACAGAGGTAAAGTTTCTGGAACTACAGTATCTAAAATGGCAGCGCTTGGAATATTAGGAGATCTTCCGGAAAACAGCCAGCTTACATTTTCATTCTTATAAATAATATTACAAAACCAATGTAAAGTGTGCAGATATGGGGTTTTGAGACATTTTTAAATAGAAATGAAATATGTTGAATATGGTATAAAATATGTTGATATGTTATAATTTTTTTAAAGTTTTAAATTTTAAAGGAGCATGAAAATGCGAAAGAAAAAGCTAATAAAAAATATTTCTCAGGCAGCAATACTTACGATAGCAACTGTAACAATTCTTGGTACGAAGCAAAATGTTAAGGCGGCAGAAATTCCAGGTACTGTTGCAGAGGCAACAGCAACAGATGCAGAGGATTCAGCAGACAAAGCCGATTCAGCAGCAAAGAATACAGTCGACACATCATCAGATACATCAACAGATACATCAACAGATGAAGCAGACAACACAGCAAAGAATATGGATGATACATCAGCGGACACAGCTTCTGAGCAAGATGAAAATACTGATGATCTTATTGCAGCAGCTTCAAAAACTGGAACAACGGTTTATAACGGAGTTGATTATAGTGCGGTCTATAACTTTCAATCATATATAAATCATAATGCTGA
>OBMA010002555.1_pt1 | contig 10551 bp, 9 predicted proteins | sample 1539141 | NCBI WGS metagenome assembly OBMA01 (sample SAMEA3991484, study PRJEB22521) | metagenome | biome: anthropogenic terrestrial biome; feature: sewage plant; material: raw primary sludge | place: Sweden | collected 2012-09-26 | reverse complement strand
ACTGGAGTTCAGACGTGTGCTCTTCCGATCTCAGGTGAAGCCACGACAGAATAACGGTGCTTCTTCTGAACGACGCCGGTTGTCGTTCAAAGAGAAAAGGGAGTTTGAAATGCTCGAAAAGGAAATTTCTGACCTGGAACTCGAGAAGAAAAAGATAGAGGAACAGCTTTGCAGCGGGAATTTGGGCGTGGAAGAGTTGACGAATATGAGCAAACGCTTGCCGCTGTTGCAGGATGAACTGGATGAAAAGAGCATGAGATGGCTTGAACTGTCTGAACTGGAATAGTTCTGCTTTCTGAAAAAAAATAATGCGAAAAAATTGCTTTCGTTCAAAATATTGTTATTATATTTGCATTTTGTAAAGTCGAGTTTGCATTGCGGCAGATGATGACTTGTGTTATGTGTGAAAACAACATGAATGACAAATTAAAACATAGAGGAACAATCACATCGATAGAGGGAAATCATATACAGGTTACGATTGTACAGACATCGGCTTGCTCTACATGCGCCGTCGCTACTCATTGTAACGCCGCTGAGAGTAAGGAGAAAATAATCGATGTATATGATGTCAAAACTCCTGCTGATTATCAGGTAGGACAGGATGTGACTGTGTGGACTTTTGAAAAGGTGGGTATGAATGCTGTATGGATGGCTTTCGGTATCCCTTTTGTCATTCTCGTCGTCTTTCTATTTGCCGCTTACCGATTATGGCATGAGGATCTTATTGCTGCTTCGGCCGGCATCGGCGCTTTAATGGTTTATTACCTTATACTTTACTTCCTACGTCATCAACTGGGGGGTAAGTTTGCTTTTCATATCGAATCATAAAGAATTTCAATATTAATAACTATGAATTTTGTTTTAATCGCAGTCATTGTCTTAGGTGCCATAGGATTGATTTCAGCAATCATCCTTTATGTGACATCTAAGAAGTTTGCTGTTGAAGAAGATCTTAGAATCGCTGAAGTGGCAGCAGTTTTGCCTCAGGCAAACTGTGGCGGGTGTGGCTTCCCGGGTTGTTCCGGTTTTGCTTCTGCTTGTGTGGCGGCGGCCGATGAAGGGTCTTTGGACGGGAAGTTCTGTCCTGTCGGCGGCTTGCCTGTCATGGATCAGGTGGCTTCTATCTTAGGAATGACTGTTAAGGAAAATGAACCGAAGGTGGCTGTTGTGAGATGTAACGGAACTTGCGAGAATCGTTCTCGTATCGTTATGTATGACGGACTGATGACTTGTAGTGCTATCAATAGCTGTGGAGCCGGTGAAACGGCTTGCGGAGATGGATGTCTGGGGGCTGGCGACTGTGTTGCTGCTTGTCAGTTTGATGCGATCAATATCGATCCGGAGACAATGATTCCTGAAGTGGATGAGGATAAATGTACCGCATGCGGTGCGTGCGTGAAGGCTTGTCCACGACAGATTATCGAGATCCGACTCAAAGGTAAGAAGAATAAACGGGTGTACGTCAGCTGTGTCAATCATGACAAAGGTGCCGTGGCCAAGAAAGAGTGTAAGGTGGCGTGTATCGCTTGCGGAAAATGCCAAAAGGTATGCCAGTTTGATGCTATCACCATTCAGGATAATCTGGCTTATATTGATGATGAGAAATGCCGCTTGTGCCGTTTGTGCGAGAAGGAGTGTCCTCAGAACTCAATCATTGCGGTGAACTTTCCTGTTTCTAAGACGACCAATCAGGAATCGAAGAAACCTATTGTAGAACAAAAGACGGAGGCTTGATATAATCATGAAAACATTCAGATTGGGTGGTATTCATCCTGAAGAGAATAAACTATCGGCGGATATCGTGACAACAATGGCTGCTCTTCCTACTCAGGCGGTGTTCCCCTTGTTGCAACATATCGGTGCTCCGGCAAAACCTGTTGTAGCTAAAGGTGACCGGGTGAAGGTGGGACAACTGATTGCTGAGGCCGGTGGCTTCGTGTCTGCTTCTATCTTCTCGTCTGTCTCAGGTGTCGTGACGAAGATTGACAATGTGGTTGATGCCACAGGTTATAAAACTCCTGCTATCATCATTCTGGTGGAGGGGGATGAGTGGGAGATGGGTATCGACCGCTCGGATAAACTGGAACTGCTCTCGGATCATCAGGATCTTTCTCCTGAGGATATCATCGCTTCTATCAAGGATGCGGGTATCGTCGGTATGGGTGGCGCGGGTTTTCCTACTCATGTCAAGCTATCTCCGCCTAAAGGTTGTAAAGCTGAATTCGTCATCGTCAACGGGGCTGAGTGTGAACCTTATATCACCAGCGATTACCGGTTGATGATGGAACATCCTGATGAGATTCTCGTGGGTGTGGCTCTCCTGATGAAGGCGGCCAAAGTGGATAAAGGTTTTATCGGTATCGAGGAGAATAAAGCGGATGCGATTGCTCTGCTTGCTGAGAAGGCGAAGGATTACCATCATATTGAGATTGTTAAACTGAAACAGAAATACCCTCAAGGGGGTGAGAAACAGCTGATCGATGCTGTCGTGGAACGGCAAGTGCCTGCTCCGCCGGCAATCCCTGTCAACGTGGGTGCTATCGTACAAAACGTGGGTACTGCTTTCGCGGTCTATCAGGCTGTGATGAAGCATAAACCGCTGTTTGAACGTTATGTGACTGTGACGGGAAAGAAACTGCAAAAGCAGGGTAACTTCCTGGTTCGTATGGGGACTCCGATGAGTCAGCTTATTGAGGCCTGTGGCGGGATGCCTGCCGGGGTTAATAAACTGCTGGCGGGGGGACCGATGATGGGCAAGGCCCTGACGACGACGGAGGTTCCTATTTGTAAAGGTACAAACAGCGTGACCGTACTCAGTGGAAAAGAGGCGAGAAGGGCTGAGGCTCAACCTTGTATCAGATGTGCTAAGTGCGTGAGCGTATGTCCGATGGGACTGGAACCGTTCCTGCTGTCTACGTTGTCATCAATGAAGGAGTGGGAGCGTGCTGAAAAGGAGTCTGTTACGTCGTGCATGGAGTGCGGTTGCTGCATGTTTACTTGTCCTGCTCACCGTCCTTTGCTTGATCAAATTCGTATTGGTAAGAGTATGGTAATGGGTATCATCAAAGCCCGTAATGCTAATCAAAAGAAATAAAATCTGTCATGACAAATAAATTAATCGTTTCATTATCTCCGCATGCACATGGTTCTGACAGTGTGGAACGTAATATGTACGGGGTGATCATTGCGTTGATACCCGCTCTGATTGTTTCGTTCATCTATTTTGGTCTCGGTTCCGTGATCGTTTGTTCCACAAGTGTTGTTGCTTGTTTATTCTTTGAATGGGCTATCACTAAGTTTATTCTAAAAAAGAAACAGAATACGATCTGCGACGGATCGGCTATTATTACGGGATTGTTGCTTGGCTTTAACCTGCCGTCAAATCTTCCGATATGGATGATTATAATAGGTGCTCTGGTGGCTATCGGCGTGGCTAAGATGACATTTGGCGGACTGGGATGTAATCCTTTCAATCCTGCTCTCGTAGGACGTGTCTTTCTTCTGGTATCTTTTCCTGTGCAAATGACGAGTTGGCCCGTTGCCGGTCAGCTGTTCAGATACACTGATGCCATCACGGAAGCGACTCCTCTTTCGATCATGAAGAATGCCATCTCTAAAAATGATCCATCTCTGCTCGATAAACTGCCGGATTCTATTAGTATGCTACTTGGTAATCCGGGACTTAATCACGGTGCCGGGTCTCTGGGTGAGGTATGTGCACTGGCTCTTATCGCCGGGTTCGTTTTCCTGTTGGTACGCAAAATCATTACGTGGCATATTCCTATCAGCATCTTTGCAACGGTTTTTGTGCTGAGCGGTCTGATGCATCTGGCGAGTCCGGTGTATGCTGATCCGATACAGGTGCTTCTTAGTGGTGGTCTGATGCTTGGGGCTATATTTATGGCAACTGACTATGTTACTTCTCCGATGACTCCGACCGGACAGATTATCTACGGGGTGTCTATCGGTTTCCTTACTGTTGTCATCCGCGCTTTCGGCTCTTATCCTGAGGGTATGTCATTTGCCATTCTTATCATGAATGCTTTTACACCCCTTATCAATACTTATTGTAAACCAAAAAGATTCGGGGAGGTAAACAAATGAAAAAGCTGAAATCCTCTTTTAAGAACATGGCGATTGTGTTGACGTTAGTGGCTGTCATCACCGGGGCTCTGCTTGCTTATGTCGACCATGTGACGGCTAAACCTATCAAGGAGATACAGGCGAAACAGTTGTCTGATGGTATTAAGAATGTGATCGGCGCCTCTGACCTGATCGTATCGGCTCCCGATACGGTGAAAATGAAGATTGAGGGCAAGGATTTTACTTTTGTCGTGTATAAAACAACGGATAAAAACAATAAATCAATGGGTACTGCCGTTCAAAGTACAACGGATGGCTTCGGTGGTTCGCTGGTGGTGCTCGTCGGATTTGACAATGATGGTCATGTGAAGGGCTACACGATATTGCAGACTCAGGAGACTCCCGGACTTGGCGTCAAAGCCGCCGAATGGTTCCAAAAGGGAAACAAAGGTGATATCATCGGCAAGAAGGCCGGTGGGCTCAAAGTAAGTAAGGATGGCGGTGAGGTGGATGCCATTACTGCATCGACAATAACTTCGCGTGCTTTCCTAAAGGCTGTAAATCAAGCGTATGAGGCTATCTCAAAAAAGAATGTGGATGGTGAGAGCGGCGCTTCAAAACAGGAACACTAATCGTAAAGAAAGGAATATTCATTATGGATTATATCAAGATATTAACCAATGGACTTGTTAAGGAGAATCCTACCTTTGTGCTTCTTCTCGGCATGTGCCCGACGCTTGCTACTACTTCGTCAGCTATGAATGGTCTCTCTATGGGTCTGGCTACATGTTTCGTGCTGATCTGTTCAAACTTTGTCATCTCCTGTATTAAAAATGTGACACCGGATATGATTCGTATCCCTGTCTTCGTGGTTGTCATCGCTTCATTTGTCACTGTGCTCCAGATGCTTATGCAGGCTTATGTTCCTGTGATATATGCTACGCTGGGTATTTATATCCCTCTGATCGTCGTCAACTGTATCATCCTCGGCCGTGCTGAGGCTTTTGCCTGCAAAAATGGTCCCGTGGAGAGCACGTTTGATGGGATTGGAATAGGACTGGGCTTTACAATGGCTCTTACCATTCTTGGTGGGGTACGCGAGATTCTTGGAACGGGAAAGCTGTTTGGATATACTCTGTTCCCCGACAGCTACGGTATGCTGGTATTCATACTCGCTCCGGGGGCTTTTATTACTTTGGGTTATCTCATTGCGATCGTTAACAAATTAAGGAGGGCTTAGACATGGCATATGTATTAATATTTATTACGGCAATCTTTGTCAACAATATCGTGTTGTCACAGTTCCTAGGAATCTGTCCTTTCCTTGGCGTGTCAAAGAAGATATCTACCTCGCTCGGTATGGGCGCGGCTGTCACTTTTGTCTTAACACTGTCGACAATCGTGACTTTTCTGATTCAGAAACTTGTGCTCGACCCTAATAACTTGCAGTATCTTCAGACGCTGGCATTTATTCTGGTCATTGCTGCACTGGTTCAGATGATAGAGATTATACTTAAGAAGATTTCTCCAGCCCTATATCAGGCTCTCGGCATATTTCTGCCATTGATCACAACGAACTGCTGCGTTCTCGGCGTTGCCATTCTCGTCATTCAGAAAGATTTCACACTCTTAACGAGTGTGATCTATGCGTTCTCTACGGCGATAGGTTTTGCTTTGGCGCTCGTCGTCTTTGCAGGTATACGCGAGCAACTGGATCTGGTTAATATACCTAAAGGGATGCGGGGAATGAGTATTGTCCTGGTCACTGCCGGATTGCTGTCGCTTGCTTTTATGGGCTTTAGCGGCGTCGACAATGGCTTAAAGGTATTATTCGGTTTAAACTAACTCGTTTATTTATTACAAAATAGAATTATGAAAGAAACAGTATTGGTAACAGGTGGTACCGGATTTATCGGTTCGCACACAACAGTAGAATTGCAACAGGCTGGTTATAAGGTTGTCATTGTTGACAATCTTTCAAACTCACGTGCCGAAGTGGTGGACGGTATAGAAAAGATTTCAGGAATTCGTCCTGCTTTCGAGAAGGTGGATTGTCTTGATAAGGAGGGAATGGACAATGTGTTCCGTAAATATCCGGAGATCTCGGGTGTCATTCACTTCGCAGCTAGTAAAGCTGTGGGCGAAAGTGTTGAGAAACCTCTTCTTTACTATAGAAACAACCTCGTTTCACTGATTAATCTACTTGAACTGATGCCTAAACATCATGTAAAAGGTATCATCTTCTCATCTAGCTGTACCGTGTATGGTCAGCCTGATCCTGAGAACCTGCCGGTTACTGAGGATGCTCCTATCAAAAAGGCTGAGAGTCCTTATGGTAATACAAAACAGGTGAACGAAGAGATTATACAAGATACTATTAAGAGCGGAAGCCCTATCAAGGCTATTCTGTTGCGTTACTTTAATCCTATCGGTTCTCATCCTACATCTATCATCGGTGAGATGCCTAACGGTGTGCCAATGAATCTTATTCCTTATGTTACTCAGACTGCAATGGGAATACGTGAGCAGCTAAGCGTGTTTGGTGATGACTATGATACTCCTGATGGAAGTTGCATTCGTGATTATATCTATGTATGTGATTTGGCTAAGGCTCACGTTAAAGCGATGGAACGTATCCTTGAGGATAAGAGCGAGGATAAGGTTGAGGTATTCAACATCGGTACTGGTCATGGCGTAAGTACTCTGGAACTTGTTCACTCGTTCGAGAAGGCTACTGGCGTAAAACTGAATTATCAAGTCGTTGGTCGCCGTGCCGGTGATATCGAAAAGGTTTGGGCTGATCCTAAGAAAGCAAATGAAGTGCTTGGATGGACTGCTGAGACAAACCTGGAAGAGACGCTGAAGAGTGCTTGGGACTGGCAGAAGAAATTACGTGCCGACGGCATTCAATAAGAAACATTAAAACCGGCCTTCGTGCCGTGTTTTATTTTGTGTTTGTGTTGTTATTATCCTCCGACGTGATGTCGGGGGGTAATTCTTTTTTAACAAAGACACAAATAAAATACCCGCTAAAGATTTTTTAATCTTTTTAGCGGGTGTCTTTATATTGATAAGCTGTTTATTTAAAAGTCAACTCTTCTTTATTCGGATTCTTACCGATACTTATTGTTGAGCCTTCCTTGATATCGCCGTTGATAATCAGTTCACTCAGACCATCTTCGATATATGTCTGTATGGCTCTTTTCAGTGGACGGGCACCAAATTGAACATCGTATCCTTTGGTTGCAACAAACTCTTTTGCCTTGTCTGTGATACTCAGTTTATAACCAAGTCCCTCTACACGTTTAACCAGTCCTTTTAATTCGATGTTCACAATCTTCTTGATGGCTTCTATGTCGAGCTGGTCAAAAGTGATTATTTCATCGAGACGGTTCAAGAACTCCGGACTGAATTGCTTGTTGAGTGACTTCTGTATGACACTGCGGGCATATTCCTTGTCTTTATCATCAATGGCTGCACCACCAATGACCCCTGCATTGAAACCAACTCCACGGCCAAACTCTTTCAACTGTCGCGTACCTGCGTTGCTGGTCATGATAATCACGGTATTGCGGAAGTTGACAAAACGACCATTACCGTCGGTAAGTCTACCCTCATCAAGAACCTGTAATAACAAGTTGAAGACGTTGCCATGTGCCTTTTCTATCTCGTCCAAAAGAACAATGGAGTAGGGATGACGACGTACTTTCTCTGTGAGCTGTCCACCCTCTTCATAACCTACATATCCCGGAGGGGCTCCAACTAGACGTGAGATATTGAATTGTTCTGTATACTCACTCATATCGATGCGAATAAGTGCCTCGGATGAGCCAAACATGAACTCTGCCAGTTTCTTAGCCAGATATGTTTTACCCACACCTGTTGGTCCAAGGAACATAAATGCTCCAATAGGATGATTAGGATCTTTGAGTCCAACACGGTTACGCTGGATGGCTTTTACCAGTTTGTCGATGGCGTTATCTTGCGCAATGACTGCACCCTTTAACTCGTCTTTCATTCCTTTCAGACGAATTCCTTCTGCCTCTGCCATACGTTGAACGGGCACTCCGCTAATCATGGAGACTACTTCGGCAACTTCATTGTCGGTGACAGTCTGTCGGTTGTCATTGAGATTCTTACTCCAAGTTTCATTCAAAACCTGTAATTCATGCTCCATCTCTGTCTGTTTGTCACGGTAGCTCGCTGCTAACTCAAAGTTCTGATTCTTAACAGCTGCCTGCTTCTTCTCTTTAACGAAGACGATTTCCTTTTCCTTTTCTGATATTTCCGGGGGAATGGATACATGTGAAAGATGTACGCGGGATCCTACCTCATCAAGAGCATCAATAGCCTTGTCGGGGAAAAATCTGTCGGTGATATATCTTTCTGTCAATTTGACACATGCTTGCAGGGCTTCATCTGTATAGGTCACATGGTGATGATGCTCGTAACGGTCTTTGATGTTTTGAAGAATCTGAAGCGTCTCATCCGAAGTCGTCGGCTCTACTAAAACCTTCTGGAAACGGCGTTCTAACGCACCATCTTTTTCTATACTGTTACGATATTCATCAAGCGTGGTAGCACCGATACATTGAATGGTTCCTCTTGCCAATGCCGGTTTAAGAATGTTCGCAGCATCCATGGAACCAGGTGTTGAACCGGCTCCTATAAGGGTGTGTATTTCATCAATGAAGATAATCACATCGGGATTCTGTTCTATTTCCTTGATCAACCCACGAATACGCTCTTCAAACTGACCTCTGTACTTTGTTCCTGCTACAACGGCTGTCATATCAAGACTAACTACTCGTTTGTTAAAGAGTAATGGAGAGGTATGATGATTCGCAATTAATTGGGCTAGTCCCTCAACAATCGCACTTTTACCAACTCCCGGCTCACCAATTAATATAGGATTATTCTTTTTCCTTCGGCATAGAATTTCTGTTACACGCTCGATTTCCAGCTGACGGCCTACTACAGGGTCAAGCTTTCCTTCTAATGCAGCTAGTGTAAGGTCCGAACCAAAATTGTCAAGAATTGGAGTCTTGACAGTTTGACGTGTCTTTGTGGCAGTCTCCTGTCGGTTATTCGCACTACCATTATCCTGTTCAGACATCTCCTCCTCATCGTCGTCGTCGTCAGGAAATCCCAAACCGTCACGAACACCATTCTTTTGCTGAAGGATAAGTCTTGCATCATCATAATTCATATTGTTAATTTCTAATATTTCACGTGCTCCATCATTGGTCTGGTCGTGAAGTATTGCTAGAAACAGATGCTGGACATCCACCATCTGAGTATGTTCTGTACGAGCTTCTAAAACAGCAAGTTTCAGAATATTGCTCGCGTTCTCATTTAATACTAACTCTGAAGTCAACAGGGGTTGACTTAGTTCGTATTCACGCACTTTCTGTTCAAGGGCTGCCTTGAGTGATTGTAAATTAATATCTAAACGATTAAATAAATCATACACTGGTCCTGACTTTTCCCTCAAAATACCTAACAGCAGGTGCTCCGGACCCACTGAACGACTTGCCAGACGTGCCGCCTCTTCTCTGCTAAATGCGAGAATCTCTGAAACCTTAGGTGAAAACTGACTTGTCATAATTAATTCCTTTCTTTATTTAAATTTATCGTCGTATGCAAAGATACACGATTATTTCAAAACAAAAGGTGTGCCAACTTATTTTTTTGTGCCAATCATTACTTTTTTCAGATTTTGCTTTCGTATGTCGTAAAAAAGTAGTAATTTAGCATGCTTTTAGAGGATTACCTCATAACACTAAAATAAATATTACAAAATAACTATCAATGTTAGATCAAGACAGAATTATCAAAATTAACATCGAAGAGGAAATGAAGTCTTCGTACATAGATTACTCTATGTCCGTTATCGTGGCACGTGCACTCCCAGATGTTAGAGATGGCTTTAAGCCGGTACACCGCCGAATCCTCTTCGGTATGATGGGATTGGGTAACACCAGTGATAAACCTTATAAGAAATCAGCCCGTATCGTTGGTGAAGTGCTTGGTAAGTATCACCCTCATGGTGACAGTTCCGTATACGGAGCGCTTGTCAGAATGGCACAAAATTGGAATATGCGTTATACTCTTGTTGATGGCCAAGGTAACTTTGGTTCCGTCGATGGTGACTCTCCAGCTGCCATGCGTTATACTGAGAGCCGACTTTCTAAGATTGGTGAACACATGATGGACGACCTCGACAAAGAGACGGTCGACATGATGAACAACTTTGATGATACTTTACAGGAACCTACAGTAATGCCTACTCGTATACCAAACTTATTGGTAAATGGTGGTAGCGGTATCGCCGTAGGTATGGCTACAAATATGCCTACTCATAATTTAAGCGAAGTCATTGATGGATGCGTGGCATATATTGACAATCCTGATATTGATATAGAAGGCTTGATGCAATTCGTCAAAGCTCCGGATTTCCCAACC
>OBMA010002553.1_pt1 | contig 10559 bp, 6 predicted proteins | sample 1539141 | NCBI WGS metagenome assembly OBMA01 (sample SAMEA3991484, study PRJEB22521) | metagenome | biome: anthropogenic terrestrial biome; feature: sewage plant; material: raw primary sludge | place: Sweden | collected 2012-09-26 | reverse complement strand
ACACTTGAGTAAATTACCCAAGAAGTGGTGTATGATAAAAAAAACGGAGGAATTTGAGGGCGTTCAAAACTCTGTGTCAGCTAAATTAAAGTTTTATTAGGAGTCAGCACAGAATTCGGACCATATACAGTGGTAAGTACATTTATTGAGTTTTTAATCGATAGTGATGAGTTTCACTCAACCTCAAAGCAACCTATGGTAAATATATATTTTCCACAGATTTATTATTTTTTTAGAAGCCAACCTTTTTACTGTATTAAGTTGCTCTATCAAGTCTGAACATAGAAAAGTATTTAACATAATCAAAGATGGGCGAAGTAGTATCTTGAAATCCCACTCGTGAAAAGCTTAATAAATTAAGGCAACTGCTAATATCACAATAATACCAGCTATAATCGATAGCATTGACATGATGGCCGAATATACATATTCATCGTTCATTTTATCTCTCAATATCTAATTATTAGCTTCAAGTTCCTTAAATATTTAGAGTAATTCTTCGGATTAAATCCGCTACTTTTACCAATTAAAAGTAAACTTATTTTAGAAAATTTTATCTTATTATAACTGTATATAGTTGCTAAAATATTTACTGATGCAAGAATTTGTTGAGTTAGGATAGTTTTTGGTAATATAATGATAATAATTATCATTTGCACTTTTATTATCAATCGAGAGTTTTATGCATTTTTTATCTGGCTGTAAGTTACCGTTAACCACATTTATTACAAGTGTCCTTGTTGCAGGCTGTGGTGGAAGCAATTCTTCTAAATCCGCAGATACTGTTAAACCCACATTAACACTAAATTCTCAAAGTAATCCGATAACCAATCAAACCACAATCAATTTTAGTGGTGTTGTCACTGATAATCAGGATATTAACGGGTTAATGGTTACAGTAAAAAACAACGCCACTGGTAAAACAGTGACCTCAACGACCAATGCAAGTGGTGAATTTACCGCTAGTGTGCCTTTGCAAGCAGGTGCAAACGATATTGTGGTCATTGTTAGCGATAAATCAGGGAATCAAGCTACGACGTCAATGAGTTTGACAGTTGATAATGTGGCACCAACATTGACATTAAATGCTGATGTCAAAGACGAATTTAGTCGAACAACCCTAACAAAAATCGCTGGTAAAGTTGCCGATGATCGTGAGCTGACCGAGATTGATGCCACCATTACATTAGACAATACTAATCAAACGTTGCCTTTGACCTTAAATGCTCAAGGTGATTTTACTTCCCAACTTAATCTAAAACCTGGTCAGAACAATTTTACGATTACTGTCATGGATAAAGCAGGTAATCGTCAGACGCAGCAAGGCAGCATATATTTTGGTCAGACCTTAGCTGCGGGGAACTCGCATACTGCTTCATTAAAAGATGGCAAGCTTTACGCATGGGGACGCAATAATTTTGGTCAAGTAGGGATGGGTATTACTACCTCACTTAGCCAAAATGACAATCATCCTATTTCGCCGTTACTGATTAGCCAAACGCCCACCGATATTGCATCAATTGTGTTTAATCAAAACCATTCAGCATTACTCACTAAAAGCGGTAAAGTTTACACTTGGGGCGATGATCGCTTTGGACAGCTCGGTCGAGGGGCACTTAATCGTAGTAACTGTGCCAGCGGTAACAATAATTGTCGTCTAGACATGGCTGAAGTAGCAGGATTATCAAATATCGTCGGTATTGCCAGTGGTTATCGCCATCATTTGGCATTGGATGCTGATGGCAAAGTCTATGCCTTTGGTCAAAACTCTAATGGTCAGTTAGGCGTGACTAATACCACCACTAGCGATGTACCTGTACAGGTTAATTTTAGTGCTTCATCGACTATGGGCAAAGTCATTCAAGTCGCCGCAGCGGCTAATAGTTCATATGCATTAGATGATAAAGGGCAGGTTTGGGCTTGGGGTCAGAATCAATATGGCAATTTGGGGCAAGGCAATGTGTGCGTTGCCACAGCAGGCTGTCAAGACGTGAATAATACTCCTATCTTAGTGAAGTTCCCAGCAGGCGTTAATATTACTGAAATCGCTGCGGGCAAAGACCATGTCCTCGCTATGACAGATCAAGGCAAAGTCTATGCTTGGGGGCTTAATGCTTCTAGCCAAGTTGGCTTTAATGGCGAGGGTTATAAAGATTCAGATAGAGCTTGGGCACAGTACGTTACCACGCCAATCCTATTGCCTTGGTTTGATAATCGGGTTGCCAAGCACGTTTATGCGAATGGCAATACCAGTTACGTTATGCTCAATGACCGTAAGGTCTATGCTTGGGGTACATTTGGTGAAACCGATGCAACAGGCAAAACTATTTATGTGAATTTAAATGAGCCTACCGATAAACTACCTGCGCTCACCAATGTCACTGATATGTCCGTGGGCGCATTACATCAGATTGCCCAGCGCCAAGATGGTGGGCTTTATACTTGGGGTTGGAGTTTTGAAGGGTCGTTAGGCGGTGGGGCTACGACGACCAATATTTGGATGTACAACGTACCTATTGCGATTAAATTGCCTTAGTCCTTACTCATACCTGACCCTGATAAGCAACAGACAGCATGACTGATTTATTATCAGGGTTAATTATGTCCAGTGCTGTTTTTCCATTTTCTTCTATGAATAGACTATTATTTCTATGAATACCAACTCCCATGTAATCACATTACCTTTCGCTAACAATATTTCATGGCCTTGTTTTGCCAGTGTTGTGACCTGTTTATTAATATCTGGCTGTGGTGGTGGGGGGGAAAATAGTACAGCAATTGATACACCCAGTGCGCCTGTTGCCTCAACACCGACGCCACCGAATGTGCGTCAATGGCTGCCCAATGGCGGTAATGCCACCGTCGCCTACGATGGCAATCGTCCTTTTCTTACTTTGATTCCTAATTTAGATATTAATCAGTTATCTGGGGTATCACAGGGTCGAGAACTATTTATTACTAACTGGCAACCTGCAGGTGTAGGGCGTCCTTTATTTGATGGCGTCGGTGCATTGTTCAATGCCCAGTCGTGTACTAGCTGCCATACTGCCACAGGTCGAGTCAGCCCTTATAATGCAGATGGCAGCACAACCGATGGGGTGTTGTTTAGATTGGGTGACCGTAATGGCAATGTTCATCCCATTTGGGGGGCACAGTTACAGCCTCAAGTGGTTGAGAATGCAGTGGGTCTGTTGTCTGAGGGGCAAGTTAGGGCCGTGTCACAAGTCGATGCGTTAAACCGTCCATTTTGGCAGTTTAGCTTTACACCGACAGATAGTAATCAATCTTTAGGTGATATCAAACTCGGTGCCAGAATTGCGCCACAATTATTAGGGATGGGCCTATTAGACAATGTCAATGATGAAACTATTATGGCGCTGGCTGACCCTGACGATGCGAATCAAGACGGTATCTCTGGACGTGTTCATTGGGTCTTTGAAGAAGGCAAGTATCGGATTGGTCGTTTTGGCTGGAAAGGCATTAATTCCATGTTAAAAACGCAAAATGCGACGGCGATGCATCAAGATATGGGCTTAACCTCAAGTGTGTTTTTAGATAGTAATTGCACGCCAAATCAGCCAGCTTGTACTTTACTTGCGAATGGCGGTTCGCCTGAAATTAGTGAAGAAAGTTTGCAGGCGGTTGTGGATTTTATGACGGCGTTGTCAGTGCCATCTCGTCGTATTGATACCCAAGAAGCCTTTGATCAAGGTGCAGACGTATTTGAAGAAGTGGGCTGCGCTAGCTGCCATGTTCCGATGCTAAAAACAGCTAGTAATGTCCGTTTTAAAGAATTGGCGAATCAGACGATTTATCCCTATACCGATTTGTTATTACATGATATGGGCGCTGGACTTGATGATGGCGTTAAGGAAAAAGATGCGCAAAGCTTTGAGTGGCGTACGCCGCCGCTTTGGGGTATCGGTATTGTTGCTAGTGATCCTAATGCACGATTTTTACATGATGGTCGTGCGAAAACCCTAGATGAAGCTATTCGTTGGCACGGCGGTGAGGCACAATTAGCCAATAATAAGTATCAACAGCTCACTGACAGCCAAAGAATGGATCTAATGACGTTTTTAAGAGGTATTTAGCCACGGCAATGATAAGCCTGGGGTGTATTAATTAACTTTCACTAAGCTGTAGTAACTCTAGTCTTAGAATCACTGAACTATAAGACACGAAGCTTGAGTAAAATAAAAAATCTAGATAGCCTACCTAGGGTGCTAATTGATTTAATTATTTTTATTTAACATAAGGTAAAATGGGCGAAATTATAGATGAAGCTATTAAGCGTTACAAACCAATTCTAGCCATTGTTCCAATTCTTTCAAATCAAACGCGATTGCACCATATCCTAAGCACAAAAGGTCTTCAGGTAAAAAATCATCAAATTTTTCAAGAGACTTTAGCGGCACTTGTTTTGCCAACTGCTCAGGTGTTGGCAAACCTCTCTTTAATATCTTTTTTAAACACCATTGAATTTCAGAGGCAGTAATTTTATCTTCACTATCCGTAGGTTTGCGTACATCAATTACACCACCATCATTACCAACCATATAACCAGATTGTGCTAGTAACGCGACCAAGGCATTATTTGCTTTATCACCTAACCAAGTAAAAATATAAACCGTTGAGCCTGCTTCAATTAGCCAATTGTTATTCAAACCAAGTTGGTAAAAATTCTCGATACTTTCGTTGAATAATTCTTTAGCAGTTGGATTAATATAATCCCTTTTTTCGCCATTTACCACAATGCAATAATCCCGTTGCATAAAAATTTTCAGCATCTCTTGACGAACAATTGTATGCACACTTAGACTACCACCGCCAAATAAAGGCGGAATGCCACCTTTAGCATGTTCAACAATGACAATTCTTTTGTCACTATCAATGAATGTTACCAACCACTTTCTACCCCCAAAAACAATATATTGCTGTTCAACAATCATTGAATCAATAGGGAGCGTACCTAAAGGTTTACCTTGATAAATAATTTGATATTCTTCAGGTGTTTTAAAGGCGGCATAAAAACTATAATGGTTAGTTAGTTTTTCACCGACGACACCAAGCGTTATTTCACCACTGCCAAGTTGAGTTATCAGTTGCATTTGACCCATATGAGTCAGTAATTGTTTAAAGTTTTGCGTATTAATGTTTTGGAATATGCCTAATTGGCAAAGTAATTTATAAAGTTGCTCCGCTCGAATACCGCCCCACTGAGCAATGGTGGCTAATATCTGATGAATTAGGGTAGAGAAATGGTATAGTGATGCATCAGCGGGTTCATACCATTGATTAATCAATAAGCGAACCATAGCCAGTGATTGAATTAAACCCAAACGTAGACGGTCTGGAATAGCGGTATCTACGGTAATCTCACGCTCAGAGATTAGCATCCTAAGTTTTGCAGGGTCACCCCGTCGCCCTGCACGACCCATACGTTGACGTAAGCTGGCAACCGAGTGCGGGGGCGTAACTTGTATGACAGAATCTACTTTACCGATATCAATACCCAGCTCAAGCGTCATGGTACAAAGTGCGGTGGTTGGAATTTTTTCTTGTTGCAGCCGATGCTCAAGCGTCTCTCGCAATTCTTTTGCTAAAGAACCATGATGTGGAAAAAATTCATTGGGTACATGGTTCACTTCACACATATCACTTAGCTTGGCTGATAGATACTCAGTCCTACCACGACTATTGGCAAATACCAAATGATTGCCTTTACGACAAAATCGATATAAATCAGAAATCAATAAATCGGGGTCTTCTATAATTGCTTCGGATGTATTTTCATCAAATTTGTCTAAAGAAATCGGAAGGATTTGTTGAGTATTTTCTGATGGATTTAGCTCTCTAGTAGGCTCTTTGATGAGATAACCACGCACTTGTAGCTGAAGCTGACTAGATGTCTTGTTATCTGTAATAGTCCTACAGGGGAAATGCTGATTTGGATTTGGGCGTAAAATAATAGGAATAGCGTCTAAATTACCTAACGTTGCACTCAAGGCGACTCTAGGGATTGGTCTATCCAAGCGTCCCAGTAGATGCTCTAAACGAGTGAGCAAAGACAATAACTGTTGTCCCCGCTCCATACCGATGAAAGCATGAAATTCATCAATACAAATATACGTTAAATTGGCAAACGCTGTTTTTACCCAACCAGATTGGCGCATCATTAACGATTCTAGCGATTCTGGGGTGATGAGTAATATACCACTTGGATTTCTTCTCAGTTTGCCTTTATGACTCTGTGAGCTATCCCCGTGCCATGGCGTGACAGGGATTTGGGTGATTTCAGATAAGCTCTCTAAACGGCGATATTGGTCATTAATCAAGGCTTTTAATGGACTGATATATAAAATACCAATGCCCTCTTGATTATCAACAATAGCGGAGCAAGCAGGCAAAAAGAAGGCTTCAGTTTTTCCCGAGGCAGTTGATGCACTGATAAGTACGTCAGTATTCTTCGAGAGAATAGGGTCAATCGCATCCTGTTGGATGGGACGTAAATCTGACCAACCCTGTTTAAAAATCCATTGCTGAATCCGTCTATCAAGGCATTGATACGATGACATGGCTATCTCTATCTTCTAGCATCACAGTTTAAAGTCAGCAAAATCATCATCCAAATCTTCATCATCAATCGCTATATCCATATCCGAAGGCTTTTCTTCTTCAATATGGATATCGCCAACTAATTGTTGCCAACTGATTTGTGGGTTTTGTTCAATCACGGCTAACATATCCAAAAATGCTTTAACGGTATTGCGAGGGGTTCTAAAATACGCTTCACCAATGGTTTGTTGGCAATGAGCTAAAAACTGCTGAATCGCTTCATCAGGCACTAAATAGTTGCCTTCATCGCCTTCTGCAAAGACATGACGGATGTTTTTTAACAAGATATAGAGTTCTTCGGGTGTTAAATTGGCTAAATGCAACGCTGGTGATGAATAATCAATCACCCCTGCTTGCTTGGCAAAGTTGTTTTGTGCCAAACGAGATTGCAAGGCTTCGTAGCTATAGAGCCCCTTTCGAGGGTCAAGCAAGAATTCAGGCGTACCACCGAGTAAAAAACCTAGATGCTCGGCGGTACCTTGCAAACAGTCATTAAGCATACGCAGGATTTGCTCGTAGTTTGACATGCGAGCTTGACTACTATTTAATTTATAAAGATTGACCATTTCATCAAGATTGACCAATAATCCTGCGTAACCCGCTTGACGCACAAATAAACTTAATAACTTTAGACTGTCATAAAAAGAGTTGTCTGAGATAATAGTACGCACACCCAAGTCGTTTTTGGCATCGGTTTTAGTTGTGTATTCGGCTCTTAGCCATTTGATGGCATTATTTTTAAGGATTTCATTATCTTGCTCATGACCATACCAGTAGGCTTCAATCACTTGAGCGAAATCGTAACCGCCGACCATGTCAGTTAAGGCGTTTAATCGTTGTTGAATGACTTGAGCGACATTTTGCCCTTGGCTATCGGCTTGTTTGCGTGCTTCGGTAATAAATTTTTCAACGACACTGGTTAAAGCATTGCCATCGGGTTTATTACGAGTGGCAAGATTTTTCATGAGCTCAGCGTATAGATTGCGAGCTTGTCCTGCAGAAGCATGCAGACGGCGGTCGGGTGATAAATCAGCATTGACCGTCACCAGTTTTCGCTCAAGGGCAATGGTACGAATCACGCTTAAAAAAAACGTTTTGCCAGAGCCGTATTCACCAATAATCAAGCGAAATGCCGAGCCACCGTCTGCAATACGGTCAATGTCTTTGATGAGTGCTGATAGCTCATTGACTCGTCCGACTTGAATGTGCTGAATGCCAATCTTTGGGGTGACCCCTGATTTTAACGATTGGATAATGGCATCTCGTTCTTTACTGCGTATACGTTTTTCGCTCATGGGGTATCCTTCATTTTTAGTGTTACAGTGCTTGTAATTCTTCAACGATCTCAAAATCAATATAAATCATTTCTTCAGCATCAATGACAGGGGCATCAACGCTGTCGTAAGCCCAATCATTTAACACTTCAATGACCGCATCAGGCATCATATTGGCAGGTCTACATAACTCCGTAAATTCTTCGTACGACCATTTTTCTTTGCTGATGAGTTGTTGGAATAGTTGTTCATAACTGCTCTCAAGCCCGTTAGCATTGTAGGTTTGGTTAGCATGGACAGGTTTACTACCCGATTCTGGTTGAGGTATCGCCTCTAACGTCTCTTCACTGTCTTGGCTAGCAAAGATTTGGGCCAGTAGAGTTTGAGCGTGTAAGGTATCTTGCTCATGTTTGGCTAATACATCCTGATTAATCACCCCTGCCTGTGGCATTTTAGCCTGCTCATTGAGAGTGGTTTCAGCACTTCCAGATGTATTAGTTTGCATTTGGTGGATATCACTGGTCAGTTGTGATTTGTCAAAACCTAAACTGGTATAAAGTTTCTCTAATCGTTTGATTTTTGCGTTATCGACTTGACCTTCTGCCATTGCAATACGCAAAATATAACGTTTGACAATGTTTAAAGCATTAGTAGGCAATGCGGTCAGACGAGATTTTAAACCTTGGGCATTATTGGGTGTATTCAGTTGCCAAAGTAAATAAGCTCTTAAGCTCATTTTTTCATTGTCAGTTAAACGCTCTTGTTGGTCAATCAGACTGACCACCGTCAGCACTTCTTTTTCTGACACTTGATTATCGTTTACAGCAACCAATGCCCCGATTCTAAGCATCACAAGGACTTGGTTAAAAGTAGTACTTGGTTTGATAAAATCTGGCATAGGCTGATATAGCACGATATAACCGTCAGTCTTAAGTTTTTGTTGGTGTAAATTGACATCGGGCGCAATGGCAAAACCTGCCTTATTGGCTATGGCGTGCATAAAATCAATGTCTTTTTTGCCAAGCGTTTTGGGTAAATCTCTTCCCACATGTTCCCAAAAATCCGACACCCATACCAAGCCTTCTCCTTGTTCTATGATTTGCCTAGCCCATTGGCTAAATTCTTTTAAAATCGGCTGTTGCTTGGCATCGACAAGATCTTCAGGCATCAATAACAAAGCCGATAAATCGGTTTTTTGATTACCTTCCTTGGCTAAATAACGACTGAGCGGATTTAACAGCTCGGTGCAGCCATCAGCAATTTCAGCCAGTCGTTTAACAGGTGTTGTTAGTCTACTAGGGTCTGGCAAGTCACCTACATTGATATTGACATTTTGCATGAGTCTGCTAGCAGGACGATAATCAAATTTAAGGCGAGTTTTATTCTCACTGACTTCAAGACCTGTGCCAAAAGCTTGTTTATATCTGTGGTTAAATAATTCCTTAAACTCAATTTCACAGCGTCTTGCGGGCGTCTTTAACGAATAATTTTCTGAGAATTTCAGCCATGCTAAGGCTAATGAAGCAGGAATAGGGCGTTTTTCTACGACCGTTTTGGCTAACTCGAACCGAAAAGATTCGGCATTCATATTTTCGTCATCTTCACTTTCATCCACAGAAAACAGATAAGGACGACTAAACTGCATGAGTGTTAAGAAATTGGTAGCATAGTATTTAAATGACTGGTTATGGCCATAAATAGCCAATAGACGCTCAACTTCTTCATAAATTTGAGCAAATTCATCAATACTTACGTTATCATTCTTTAAACTGGTGATAATCCGATGCTCAAGACCATAAAAGTAGATAAATACATAGCCTATCGGCATATTAGGATAGTCCCGTTTTGACGCCAACCAATCTAAATACACGCCTTTGCATTGTGGAGATAGTTCTACGTAACTCGGCCAATAGCCTAGCGTATCATCTTGATAGACGTCTTGAGAAGATACGGTGAAATTCGTATGTCCACTCACCCCCATATTATTAATTAATAATGAAGGTTCAATAGTAAACCGACCACTTCTTGGCATTGACCAAGTATGATAAATCAAGCCCTTTTTAATCGTCCGACCTTGAATGGTTAAGGAAGCGTCGTATGCCAGCCATTGAGCTTGAGATTGTGGTTCACTGCGAGTCGGTCGGGGATAAAGTTGAACAGGCATGGAATTAAATTCATTGGGTTGGTCAATCTCAGACTGATGATGCGTAGAATGCGATGAAATTGTAAAATTAGCAAAGTCATCATCTTGGACAATGGGCCGAGAATGACTACTTGAATGAGATGTACCTGCGAATTGATTTTTTTGGTTTTCTGATGCGTGTTGATTTCCTAGGTTTTTTAGGAATTCACTACTCTTGGCGATTAATATTTTTAGTTTTTGCATTGCAAGTTATTAAATTATCTATGGTCTGGACTGTTGTGCAGACTATCATAATATATAACTTGAATGCTAAAAATAAGTTCAATCAAAAAATATAATAATGGTTAGATAAATTTTAAGGCAATAATTTGGTAATTACTTTTATAGAGTCAATAAGCGGTTAAAATACTACCGAATTACCCGTCTAGCCTTAGCCTGATTTAACCAATCAGGGAACTCTTCTAGCAAAAATTCGTATAAACGCTCATCACTGATGCTGGTAATACTGTCTAAATCAAAGAAAT
>OBMA010002552.1_pt1 | contig 10561 bp, 8 predicted proteins | sample 1539141 | NCBI WGS metagenome assembly OBMA01 (sample SAMEA3991484, study PRJEB22521) | metagenome | biome: anthropogenic terrestrial biome; feature: sewage plant; material: raw primary sludge | place: Sweden | collected 2012-09-26 | reverse complement strand
CTTGTTGCATGCTGCACATTCCGTTTCATTTTAAGGGCGTACAAAGCCTTAAAATAAAGGAAACCGACCGTGTGGCTGCGCTTATCACTGAACTTAAAAAACTGGGATTTGTATTGTTCGAACCTGCCGAAAGCGAAATGGCCTGGGCCGGCGAAAAGTGTGACCCGGAAACTCAAATCAGCATTGCTACTTACGAAGATCATCGTATGGCCATGGCATTTGCTCCCGCTGCACTGAAAACAGCACTCAGCATCGAACATCCCGAAGTGGTTAGCAAGTCGTATCCTACTTTCTGGGACGACTTTGCTAAACTTTTGCAGGAATAGCAACAGGTATTATTAAAAGTAAATTGCGCAAACTTTCACTAACAATCATACTGTAAAACAATATGATTGGTGAAAATTTGCGCAATTTGCGTTCTGTATTTCTTCTGAGGTGATGATTTATTCCGCAGCTTTTTCTTTTTGTTTTTCCATTGTGGAAAGCATACCGCAGGCAGCAAAAATATCCTCGCCACGCGATTTACGGATGGTTGTCATAATACCATTAGAAGTGAGATAATCGCGGAAGAAAACCATTTTATCTTCGTTCGAAGTTTTCAGATCGATACCGGGAATGGCATGAAAACGAATCAGATTTACACGACAATCCATATCCTTCAGTAATTTTACCATTTCCACCGCATGACGCATGGTGTCGTTCAGCCCATCGAACATAATATATTCGAACGACACGCGACGCTGATGACTGAAATCGTGTTTTTTAAGCTCTTTCAGCACTTCGTAAATGGGATATGGCTTCTCTACGGGCATTAATTTCAAACGCTCCTCAGGAAAAGGAGAGTGCATGCTCAGCGCCAAATGACAATTTGAGTGCTCGAGGAAAATTTTCATCTTCGGAATTACTCCAATGGTTGAAACAGTGACGCGCTTGGGACTCCATCCATAACCGTATTCGGCTGTAAGAATTTCGAGCGCACGAAGCAAATTGCTAAGATTGTCCATAGGCTCGCCCATGCCCATAAACACGAGATTTGTGAGTTTATCAGCCTCGGCCACCGACATTATCTGATTCAGAATTTCGGTAGCAGTAAGGTTGGCCGTAAAGCCCTGTTTGCCGGTCATGCAAAACAAGCAGTTCATTTTGCAGCCCACCTGCGACGATACGCAAAGCGTGTGACGATCGTCCTCGGGAATATACACCGTTTCGATAAAGTTGTTGGTTTCGGTGCGGAAAAGGTACTTTTTAGTACCATCGACCGACTCGGTAACAGTAGAAGGCAGTTCGCGCCCTACAGTATAAGTTTCTTTCAGCAGTTCACGGTTTTTCACCGAGATATTCGACATTTCGTCGATACTACCGGCACGCTTCTGATAAAGCCAGTCGGCAATTTGTTTGGCAGTAAATGCAGGCATTCCCAACTCTGTCACCAGATTGCGAAGCTCATCAATATTTTTGCCTAATAAGGGAGTTTTATTCATTTTAAAAAAGACAATTATGAATGTAATGATCTCAGAAAACAGGTATTCACATACTTTTTCCGGATTATATAATTGCGGGACAAAGGTAAGTAAACTATCTATAAAAACGAAACGGAATGAAAATGTTCATCCCGTTTCGAAATATTATTTATGTAAGTAATAATCTTAGAAGAAATTCAGACGATTATCTTCAATTTCAGCATTGTCGCGAATATCCTGAAGAATCATGTAAGGCAGCGAATATGCAAAATTCATATTCAGTTGCATTACCTGTGCTTTTGCATTGAAAGGATTCTGATTCACCTGTGGATTTACAGGAAGAAGTACATAAACCCCTGCATTTCCTTTTACCGGAGCCGACAATTTGTTGGCAGGTAAAACAGATACTTTTCCAATAAGTGCAGGTTCGAAACCAGCCACACCAAACTGATTGTTTGCAAAATTCACGGCGTTAGCTACTTTCACGTCGGTTGATAATGACTGAGCAAGCGCTTCGAGTGAAGGTGTTTTCTTTAGCTGTTCAGTCAGATTTTTAATCATGATATCAGCTTTTTTCTCACGAATGAGTTCAGCTTTGATCTGATCAGAAACTTTTTCGAGTGAACGGTATCCTTTGGCATTTACTTCGGTAGTAGTGGCAACCACAAACTGATTGTTGCAATCGAATACATCCGACACATCACCTTTGTCGCTTTCGAAAGCCCAGCGAATCACCTGACGTGACTGAGGAATATCGGCAATACGTTCAGTTGATTCGAATAATTCAGAAGCTGTACGTACAGACACTCCTTTTTCCTGAGCTTTTGAAGCAAACTCGGTACTTTTCAGTTCGGCTGCAAATTGTTTTGCTTCGTTGTAGATACGACCATACGAACGGCTGCTTGGAATCACTTTACGTTCGAGAATTGCCAGTTTTACTTTAGCACGTGCGGGTGTTTTTTCCATTACCTGCATAATTTGAACGCCCTGTGCATTTTTAACGGTAAATACCTGATTAGGAACAGCTGCAAAAGCTTTGTCGGTAATTTCCTTGTCCATTCCCTGCATACCTTCCATAATCCAGCCAATTTCGCCGCCATTGGCAGCAGTCTGTGGCACAGCTGAGTATTTTTTAGCCAGATCGGCAAACACAGCACCACCATTGATTGCACCTATAATACTGTCGGCTTTAGCTTCGTCGGCAGTTGTGAGATAAATATGACGCAGTTTTACAGAGTCAGATTTCATAATTCCTGATTCCATGATACGAGCCATAGTGTGTGTATTGTTTTCGAACAATGGTCCGAACACATCACCAGTTTTACCTGTAAATGCAAAATCGCGAAGATTAAGCGGAAGGCTGTTGTATGAATAGTTGCGACCATCGTACATTACATCCGAGTTTGAGTTCACCAAACCAACCACATCTTCGGTAGTTTTAAACTCTTCGCTGATTTTGTTCATCCATTCCTGAGCTTCAACTGAGTCTTCCTTGAGTGGACGAATTTCGAAAGCCACATAATTTAAAGTACGGTTGGCTTCCTGTTTGTACAATTCCTTATTCTTATTGTAACGATCTTTGATTTCATTTTTCGAAACAGAAACAGCAGAATCCGAAATGGCAAAATATGGCTGAACCACATAATTTACATCAGTAGTCACTTTCGAGGCTTCGTAGCTTGTTTTGGCTTCGAGGCTGTTGGCAGTTACTGCTTTTCCGATTAGCGCATTGTATTTATCCTGTAAAACGGCCATTTTTACATTGCGCTCCCAAAACAACCAATAACTTTTGGCCTGAGCAATCTGCTGACGCATTTCTTCGTTTTCAGGAGTTACATCGAGGCTATTCAGAAATTGCACCAGCATAGGACGACTGAACTGACCGTTTTCGCCCGCAAATGTACGACGCTGCATAATAAGCGGGTGTGTTTTGTTACCAATCACGTACTCTGACAATTCTTCTTTGCTCACTGCCAAACCAAGTTTTTCGGCTTCAGCAAACAAAAGTTTCTCAGTCACTAAATTTTCCCAAACCGAGGCACGCAATTGCGCCATCACATCTTCGCTTAAATCGGTTTGTCCGGTTTCGATTTTATAAACTTCAACCATCTGGTCGATAGCGGCCTGATAATCGTTTATGTTTACATCTTCACCTACAATTTCGGCCACCGTTTCGCGCGATTTATTGAAATAAGTAGAGCCCTGAGTTAAGAAGTCGCCAATAATAAAGGCGAATAATGCAAATCCCACCACCACTAAGAGCAGGACACCTTTGCTTCTGATTTTTCCTAAAATTGCCATTTTTTTTAAATGAAAGTTTTATTTTTTAGATTATATTTCTGTTTTTGATTTGAGGGCACGAATATACAAAAAAATACGCACATGAAGGCAGCATTTCTTTATTTTCTTAATCGCTTAAAAACAAGTAATTAAATTACAGGAATTTACAATTCCCCGTATTTGAGACTCAAGCCCGTATCTGCTCTCAAAACCGGCACTGACAGCCACACTGACATTACTCATTGTCAGCCGGTTGGCAATTTCTCGTCATCTATCTTTATATCTCTGATCATCAACTGAATGGTTACATTTCCATTGAAATAATTTTCATCAATAGTGTAACATATATCCAGAGGGTTCAGTGCTTTGAGATGATCGTTGTATTCGAACATGCGAAAAGCAATGCCATTCATTACATTTTCACAACTCGAATCGATCAGTTCAAGCTTCAAATGCTCCTGCTCCTTGCCCACCAAACGACTTGTGCCGTAATCGAATACCTTTTTAGATGCAAATACCGGTTTCATATTGCCCGGACCAAAAGGACCGAACTGCTTCAGCACGCGGAAAAACTTGGGAGTAATATCTTTAAACTGAAGCACAGCATCGATATCAATCTGCGGATATGTTTGTTCTTCCAGAATATTTTCAGAAACAAACTTCTCGAAACGCTCAGTAAATTGCGGAATATTTTCTTCCTTCATCGACAGTCCGGCTGCATACATATGCCCGCCAAAATTCTCGAGCAAATCGCGACACGAATCAATAGCCTTATAAATGTCGAAGCCGGGCACCGATCGCGCCGATCCCGAAGCCAGCCCATTCGAGTTTGTCAGCACAATCGATGGCTTATAATACTCTTCAGAAAGCCGCGAAGCCACAATTCCGATCACACCTTTGTGCCAGTCGGGTTTATGAACCACTATCGAACGTCGGGAGGCATAGCGCACATCGGAAGCAATCAGCTGAATAGCCTCATCAGTGATATTTTTATCAAGATCCTTGCGGTCGTTGTTATATTCGTTGATTGTTCCGCTTTTCTGTCGCGCAAAAGCAGGATTACTCGACACCAGCAGCTCCACAGCTTCCGAAGCCAGTTTCATACGCCCTGAGGCATTGATGCGTGGTCCGATTTTAAACACAATATCGCTTATGGTAATCTCTTTGTCGCCAAGTCCGCAAATATCAAGTATACTTTTAAGTCCCACGCTCGGGTGACTGTTGATTTGTTTTAGTCCGTAAAAAGCAAGGATACGATTTTCACCCGTAATAGGCACAATATCAGAAGCAATGCTCAACGCCATCAAATCGAGCAGCGGCGTGAGCTGACTGAGATCGATATTGTTGATTTGCGAAAAAGCCTGCATAAACTTAAACCCTACACCACAGCCTGAAAGATGCTTGTAAGGATAATTGCAATCGTCGCGTTTGGGGTCGAGCACGGCCACTGCGGGCGGCAGCACTTCGTCGGGTGTATGGTGATCGCAAATCACAAAATCCACACCCAGCGAACTGGCATATTTCACTTTTTCAACTGCTTTGATACCGCAGTCGAGCGCAATCACAAGTTTAAAATCGTTGGCAGCAGCATAGTCGATTCCCTGAATTGAAATGCCGTAACCTTCGTTGTAACGGTCGGGAATGTAAAAGCCCACATTGCTGTAAAACTGTTTGAGAAATTTGTACACCAGCGATACTGAAGTAGTTCCATCCACATCGTAATCGCCATAAATCAATATTTTCTCATTGCGGCGCATGGCAGCCGAGAGTCGCTCTACAGCCTTATCCATGTCGGCCATCAGAAAGGGATCGTGCAAATCAGACAAGTCGGGACGAAAAAATTTTCGTGCATCCTCGTAAGTAAAAATATCGCGTTGTACGAGCAATTGTGCCAATACAGGGCTGATACTTAATTCTTCGGCTAACTTGTTTTGTATTTCAATCTCATTTTCTGAAAGTTGTCGGTAAACCCATCTATTTATCATTATGTATTCTTTTTTTTCCGGCCATAAAAAACAAAAAAGCTGTCATCTCCTCATTTAAACACACACGGGCTTTCTGTTTTTTCAAAATAACTCATCCACACATTTCATCAAACACTTATTGTACAAAACCGTTTTCACACATCATCCTTCACCAAATTCATTACGGACTGTACTCAACTCGCCTCAAAGGCTTTTTAAATCTGTTTTTTTCGAACACGTAAAAGTAAAAAAACTTTTTAATTCAGACAAATACTTTTCGAATACTGCTACCCGGTTTAGTACCCAAAAAAGGGATATTTCTCAGCAACACACAATCAAACAGGGGCTGCAACTATTTGTAATATTTTTGAAATACCGGCTTTACTGACTATCTTTGCATATCCTGAAAAACAAAGAAGGAAATTAAAAACAAAAAAACGATCGGCCCTGCAAAATAAATAAACTGCAGCGCCGTTATAAATAAGTCATATCACATCCTGCTGAAAATGAAATCCGAAGAAACCAGATATCAAAAAGAAGATATGGCAGAAGCCATTGTAAGGCTACGCGAAGGAAAAATCGTCAGTTTCAGCGACGAATGCGGTAAATGGCTGGCCTGCGATGCCTGCAACGAAGAAGCCGTTGCGCAACTATCGGCAGGTGCTAATGCACATGTACTGATCGACCATCCCGGAAAGCTCGGCACCTACGTGAACGAATTGCCCGACACAGCCTGGGACTTAATGGAAATGAGCGAAAAACCTCTGATTATTTATCTGTCCGACATACGAAATCTGGCGAATGCAATAAGTGGAAAACAAACGGAAACCGGTTTCAGAATGGCAACCGACAAGTTTGCCATTGACCTTTGCACCCGCATTCGCAAGCCACTGTTTTTATGTGCTTTTTCCGACATAAGCGGCGAAGTGTATCACACAGAATACAGTTGCAAAACCAAAGCGAAATTAAGCAAAATACGCATCGACAGCCGAAATCGTTTCAGTATTATCGACAAATAAGGATCAATGAACAAAAGGAAATTACTATTCAAATATCTTACATACGACATGCTCACTGCCATGGTTGTATGGGTATTGTTTATGTTTTTCCGAAAAACGGTAAACGATGCGCAGGTATTTGACAATGTAAATATCTTCGTCCCCAATTTCAATTACTTCAGCAGTTTGGTCATTTATCCGTTCACCTGCCTTTTTGTTCATTATCTTTCAGGCTTTTACCTTCAACCCGAGAAAAAGACACAGGGCAAAATCATCTTCAGCACACTTATTACATCGGCCATCATTTCCATTTCTATCTTCTTCGCATTGATGCTCGACGACATCGTGATTTCTTACGAGTATTATTATTATTCGCTGTTAGTGCTTTTCGGACTGCAATTTCTGATTACCTATGCAGCACGCAGCATTGTATGGATAGAAACCAGAAACAACTATCGCACAAAACGCTGGAAAATAAATACCATTATTATTGGCACGGGACAAAAAGCGGCAAAAATGGCTGAGGAAATTGAGAAAAACTCAAAGAAAAACCATGTGATTGGCTTTGTAGCTGTGGACAATACTCTGTCAGTCGACAAAGATAAAATACTGGGACACCTGCCGCAACTTGAAAATATTATTCAGGCAAACGAAATTGAAGAGGCAATTATCTCGCTCGACAACGCCGACGAACAAAAGCTATTCAACTACATCAACGCTTTGTACCGCTACAATATCGACATCCGATTTACTCCACGTGTGTACGAAATACTTACCGGCAGTGCACGCATAGGCGCAATGGGCATCAATCCGCTTGTAAACATTACGCAAATCAACATGGCCGATTGGGAAATCAGCGTAAAACGTTTTTTGGACATTGTGGTTTCGGCCATTGCGCTGATACTGCTTATTCCGACGTTTATATATTTTGCCATAGCCATAAAACGCGACTCAAAAGGCCCTGTTTTCTACAAGCAGGAACGCATTGGCCGGCATGGCAAACCATTCAATATTATCAAGTTTCGCACAATGCATCAGGGCGCCGAAAACGGAACTCCAAAACTCAGCAGCGCCGACGACGGACGTATCACAAAAATTGGCCGCACACTGCGCAAATACCGTATTGATGAGCTACCGCAATTCTGGAACATTCTCGTAGGTGAAATGAGCCTTGTAGGCCCACGCCCCGAACGTAAATATTATATCAATCAGATTATTGAGGAAGCACCTTATTATTGTCTGCTTTACAAAATCCGTCCCGGACTCACCTCCTGGGGACCTATTAAAATCGGATATTCCGACACCATCGAAAAAATGATTGAACGACTCAACTACGACATTATTTATATGGAAAACATGTCGCTACTGAACGACATCAAAATACTGGTGCTCACACTCGAAATTATATTTAAAGGAAAAGGAGTTTAAAGAATTTGACAGTTGTGAATTACAAATTTACAATTTATTCATTTACTATTTACCATTTAATAGCATCGTCTATAAAACCATTTAACCAATCAACTGATTAACTAATCATCCCAAAACTCTGAAACATTCAAACTCTGAAACCCAATACGCGAACCAACGGTCATCGACCGAAGAGAGATAAACACAAAACACAGAATAAATAATAAATGATATCATTAGACGAAATATTCCCTATCGGGCAAATAAATAAACCTCACGGCGTAAACGGTGAGTTATCGTTCACATTTAGTTCAGATGTATTCGACACCGAAGAAATACCATATCTGATTATGGAAATTGAAGGTATTCCCGTACCTTTTTTCATTGATGAATACCGTTTTAAAACAAACAGCACCGGCCTGATAAAATTTCAGGACATAAGCTCCGAGGAAGCTGCCCGCGAACTGAACGGACTGACCATTTATGTACTGAAGAAATATCTCGACAAAGTAGAAAACGAAGAAATTGAACTCGCTTATTTTGTAGGTTTCACGCTGATTGATGTAAATGCCGGCGAAATCGGTGTTATCTCGGAAGTGGACGAAACTACCGAAAACACCCTTTTTGTAATTCCTAAAGACGACGATGAGCTACTGATTCCTGTGGGCGAAGACTATATCAGCGAAATTGATCACGACAAAAAAATCATCACAGTAAACCTCCCCGATGGTCTGCTCGAATTATAATCCACACCATACGAAACCAGTTTATTATCAGAATTTCAGCACATCCACATCCTATAATTTAAAAGACAATAATTTTAACCGTGCTCTCAAACAAATGTTTGAGCTGAACTGTTTATTGTCGGTTGACGTACATCTGCAAAAGAATTAAACAAAGATGGCGCGTTCACACAAATTCATCCATATAACAACAAAATGACTCATAGCGCGAAAAAAGACAATTTTGCAGAAAGGGCTGCAAGCTGGGACAATCCTTCGAAAATTGACATGACCGACAAGTTTGTGGCCGCAGTACTCAACACCATAAAACCCGAAAAGCATTGGAATGCCCTTGAAATAGGCGCAGGCACAGGACTTGTCGGGTTGCAGTTTTTGTCATTGCTAAACAGTGTGACCTTCGAAGACACTTCGGAAGCCATGCTTGAAGTGCTGAAATCGAAACTGAAAGGCAACGAAAAAGCAACGATAATGCATGGCGAGGTTACCGATATTGAAAATGGCAATTTCGACTTTGTGTTTTCGTGCATGGCTTTTCATCATATCCCCGACCTGCACAGCACACTGGCACATTTATATAAAATTACCAGCCCCGGAGCCATTGTGGCCATAGGCGATATTCGCAGCGAGGATGGTTCATTTCATCATTTCGAACCCATTCCCCACAAAGGTTTCGACACCGATGAGTTATCGTCCATTTTCAGCAAAAACGGATTCGAAACACTTTCTACAACAGATTATAATGTACTGACCCGCGAACGTGTTCCGGGCACCTGGACCGACTACAGTCAATTTTTACTGATCGCACGTCGTTCGGAATAACGCACCGGTTTATTTTCTTTAACACGAAAAACGCATTTGCTTAACCATAATTCACAATCGGGGCTTAAACGAAACAAGACCTGATTCGTCTATCTAATTCGTGAACCGGATCAAAAGTTGATAAGGTATTCCAATTCCGACACAAAAAAGATTGTAAGTTACATTTTTAAATTTATCAAGTTTAATGAAAAAGATTCTCAGCACAATGCTGCTGGCATTATTTGCAGTTTCGGCCTTTGCCCTGCAAACCATCAGAGGTAAAATAGTAGATGCAAATACGCAAACCCCTCTCGACTTTGTAAACATAGCACTCGTTAAATCAAACAGCGAAACACCAACCGCAGGAGTTGTTTCCGACGAAAAAGGCAATTTCCTTTTGCCCAATGTCCCCAACGGCAAGTACACATTAAAAATCAGCTTTATAGGCTACAACCCTATTGAACTGCCTTTGAATGTGACCAACAACGAACTGAACATGGGCGTTATAAAACTTCAGGAGAACAGCAAAGCGCTGAAAGAAGTGGAAGTGGTGGGTCAGGGCACACAAATGCGTTTCGACATCGACAAAAAAGTTTTCTCTGTTGACCAGAATATTGCTGCAGGCGGAGGCTCAGCCAGCGAAGTTTTACAAAACATCCCTTCAGTAGATGTGGATACGGAAGGAAATATTTCGCTTCGCAACAGTTCGAGCGTGGAAGTGTGGATCAACGGAAAACCGTCGGGACTGACTGCCGACAACCGCGCTCAAATTCTGCAACAAATGCCTGCCGAGAGCATTGAATCCATTGAAGTAATGACCAATCCTTCGGCTCGTTTTAATCCCGAGGGCACTTCAGGTATTATCAATATTGTATTGAAAAAGAACCGAAAAGCAGGATATTACGGAAGGA
>OBMA010002551.1_pt1 | contig 10563 bp, 12 predicted proteins | sample 1539141 | NCBI WGS metagenome assembly OBMA01 (sample SAMEA3991484, study PRJEB22521) | metagenome | biome: anthropogenic terrestrial biome; feature: sewage plant; material: raw primary sludge | place: Sweden | collected 2012-09-26 | reverse complement strand
AGAATCTGGTATATCAGAAACCGACACTGATGAATGATGTTCCAATGCATTACTGTCCGGGATGTTCTCATGGAGTAGTGCATAAGCTCGTTGCCGAAGTTATTGAGGAGATGGGTATGGAAGATAAAACAGTCGGCGTTTGTCCTGTGGGATGTGCTGTATTTGCTTACCGTTATCTTGATATTGACTGGCAGGAAGCAGCTCACGGTCGTGCACCTGCTGTAGCAACAGGTATCAAGAGGCTATGGCCTGATCGCCTGGTCTTTACTTATCAAGGCGATGGAGATTTGGCATGTATAGGTGCTTGCGAGACAATCCATGCATTAAACCGCGGAGAGAATATCGTTATAATATTCATCAATAATGCCATTTATGGTATGACAGGTGGACAGATGGCCCCTACAACCCTTATGGGACAGAAGACAAGTACTTGTCCTTACGGACGCGATCCTGAACTTCATGGATATCCATTGAAAATGACAGAAATAGCTGCTACTCTTGAGGGTACATGTTATGTTACGCGTCAGAGTGTTGAGACTGTTGCCGCTATTCGTGGTGCTAAAAAAGCTATAAGAAAAGCTTTCGAAGCTTCTATGGAAGGCAAGGGAAGTAGTCTTGTTGAGATTGTTTCAACTTGTAATAGCGGTTGGAAAATGTCTCCTAAAAAGGCTAATGACTGGATGCAGGAGAATATGTTCAAATTCTACCCAAAGGGTGATTTAAAAGACACAATAAAATGAAAAAGGAAATAATAATTTCAGGTTTCGGAGGACAGGGTGTCTTGTCTATGGGTAAGATACTTGCTTATTCGGGACTTATGGAGGACAAAGAGGTTACTTGGATGCCTGCTTATGGACCTGAGCAACGTGGTGGTACGGCTAATGTTACTGTTATCGTAAGTGATGACCGTATATCTTCTCCAATACTTAGTAAGTTTGATATAGCTATTGTACTAAACCAGCCTTCTCTAGATAAGTTTGAATCTAAAATCAAACCTGGAGGAATATTGATTTATGATGGTTACGGAATTATTAATCCGCCGACGCGTAAGGATATAACTATATATTGTATAAATGCTATGGACAAGGCTGCTGAGATGAAAAATTCAAAAGTATTCAATATGATTGTTCTTGGAGGATTGCTAGGCGTTTGCCCGGTTATCAGCGATGCCGGTGTTGAAAAAGCTCTTTATAAGACTTTACCACAGCGTCATCATAGTCTGATACCTCTTAACATGCAGGCTTTTGGAGAAGGAAAAAAGATAATAGTAAAGATGTAATATCTAATGAAAAGAAGTAAAAACTGGTCCAGATAATATTCCGGACCAGTTTTTTTTATGGTTATGTTACAAAAGACACAACCTTTTTTACTATTTATCATTATTCCATTTAATTATAATTAACTGTAATTTATTAAGAAACGATCACTTAAATCTGTATATTTGCATTGTATCATGTATAAAAGATACTTTATGTTATGAAAAGAATAATTTATAAGAAATGTCTGAAATGCCGAGCTAATGTAAGGAATTGATAGATACGGTAGATCGGGCTAATGGTAACCCCAGAAAAGTAAGGGAACTAAGTATTACAATTATGATAGAATACCCACAAAGTCTATATAGGTGAATAGGAAAATATATACCATAAGTAAATAGATAGTATCAGAATAATTAAAATAAATAGATATGATTCAAATAATAATAGTTACTATAGTAATTTTAGCAGCCGTATCTTATGCGTCTTATCTTATAGTGCAGGCGATAAAAAATGCTAATGATCCATGCTCAGGTTGCGCAGGATGTGCTTTGCATGACCAACTTATTAAGAAACGTAAGAATGGTATGAAAAAGCCAACGTGTTTTAATAAAAAACAATGAAAAATTTGTTGGAATGAAATAAAAATATTACCTTTGCAACCGCAATCAGAAATGATAGCGCCTGTAAAATGGTACCTTGGCCGATCGGTTAGGTAACGGTCTGCAAAACCGTGCAGGGCAGTTCGACTCTGCCAGGTACCTCTTAATAAAATCGGAAACTTCTATAAAAGTTTCCGATTTTCTGTTTATATTATATCTTTAAATAATTCGGGTTACATCGTAATGATGAGAATAATAGACTTATATTATTGGGATATAAAAAAGGATACCGCAAAGGTATCCTTTTTTATAATGTAATTAAATTGATTATTCGAAGAGGTGATCAATTTCTTTCATTTCATCTTCGTCAAACCATTTTGTGAGTTTAGATTTTGCTTTTTCCTTAATGTCTTCAGATACATCACCCCATACCCTTTTTAATACGAAGATGAGCACTGCAAAATCATCAGACAGGCCAATAATAGGAATTGCATCAGGTATTGCATCAATAGGACTGATAAGAAAACCTAAAGCTGCAACAATCATGGCCTTATCTTTAATTGGCACTTTGTCGCTTTGCAGCGTATAGAATAAAATCAGAGCTGAATAGACTAATTTGGCACCAGCCATTTTTGCTATTCTTGCTATCTTATCGACAAATCCATTAGCAGTAAATTTGTTAGCATAAGACATGAAATCAGGTAGTTCCATATTCGCGTTTCTTTAGTTGTTTTTATATAAGGCTACAAATTTACAAAAAATCCCTGCCATTACAAATTAATGACAGGGATTTTTGTTATTTATAATAATCAGAGATTATTTTGTCGTATCATTGAATACTGCAACACGGTTAAATTCAACCTCATCGAAGAGTTTGTCTGTAGCTCCAAGACCCTCTGTTGTAATGCGATCTGCACTGATCTTGTATCTATTTACAAGAGCTTTTTTAACTATATTAGCACGTTCTTCAGAAAGTTTCTGATTGATTTCTTTAGAACCTTCTGGTGAAGCATAGCCACTCACCTTAACTTTTGCATCTTTGTGAGCCTTTAGATAGGTAGCAATCATAGAAATGCTAGCATACTGTGCAGGATCAATAACACTCTTACCTTGACGGAAGATGACAGATGGCTGTAAGTTGGCAGCTACTGCTCTCGGTTTAGGTGTAGGTTTGTTCATACAATCTGTGAGCTGGGTCTGAAGATCAGCTATAGTTCTTTCTTTAGAAGCTAATTGTGTATCTTTCTCAGAGTTTGTATTACGAAGATCGTTGATCTTTGCATTTAAGCCATCAACTTCTGCCTGATCGCGTAGAGTTGCGATAGTAAAGTTGTTCGTACCGTTTGAGTTCTTAAACTTGTAGACGATACCAACATTCACCTGGAAAAATGAATTGTTGATGTTGTACTTAATGCCATTCTCAATGCCATTAGAGTGAAGCATATAATTCATAGATGGTTCAAGGTAAATCTGCCAAGCTTTTTGTTCTCCAAGATTGAACGCAAAATCAAAACCGGCTTTTGATGTCAGGCCATTTCCTTTTCCAGACATTAAAGCTCTGTTAGACTTTGTTCCATAAACATGGTCCCAACCCAAACCGTAAATAGCTATAACTTCGAATGGACGTGGTTGACCTTTGTATCCACCAAGCCAGTTGCTGAAGTTTACAGTTCCAAGTGCACTGACATTTGTATTACGAATAAAAGTGCCATTTGATTTTCCAGGTTTATTAGAGAAATAAGCGTTGCCCTCAACAGCCATACCAAATACAGGAGTAAAGTAGCGGCCAATACGAAGACCAGCATTAGGATTTAGGTTTTTGAACCAAGCATTATGTGTAGTAGCTGTTGACAATCCACCATTGATACCAATGTAGAAATTGTCAAAAGTCTTGCTCTCTGTAACAGTCTGAGCTGAAACAGAAGCCGTGATTGCGATTGCAGCAATAGATAGAACAAACTTTTTCATTTTTTTAAAATTAGTTAGTTATTAATAAATGTTATCTAAAATTTAATTATCGCAAAGCTATGAAAAAAAATTGATATAACCAAACAATATCTCCTGTATTTTATGTCGTAGAGCATAAAATCCGTGTTAATGATTAAAAAAACTTTATATTATTCTTTTTATGGTGTTATAAATAGCTTTTTTATTAAATTTGCACTTATGAAGAGAATTATACTCATTACCGGTGGTCAAAGGTCAGGGAAAAGCAGATATGCCGAGACTTTGGCTTTAAGTAAAAGTTCAAATCCTGTTTATTTGGCAACTGCTCATATCTGGGACGAAGAATTCAGACAAAGAGTGCTTATACATCAACAGCGTAGGGGCAAAAATTGGACTAATATTGAGGAAGAAAAGTTTATAAGCAGGCACAATGTCAGTGGTAAGGTAGTTGTTATTGATTGCATCACTCTGTGGTGCACTAATTTTTTCTTTAATCGGCAGGCAGCTGAATGGGACCAGCCGTCTGTTGATGATGCTCTTGATAATATCAAAAATGAGTTTGATAAGTTTACGGACCAAGATGCAACTTTTATTTTCGTAACTAATGAAATAGGAAGTGGTGGTGTCAGTGATAATCTTATACAACGCCGTTTTACAGATTTGGAAGGATGGATGAACCAATATGTAGCATCTAAATCAGATGAGGTGATACTCATGGTCAGTGGTATTCCTGTGAAAATAAAGTAGTATGTTAGTTATAATAAGTTATGAAAAAGTTTAAAATAAAATCTCCTGTTATGGATATTTGTAAAGCCATTCAGGATAAAATAGACAATCTTAATAAGCCTAAGGGTTCTTTAGGCAGACTTGAAAGCCTTGCTTTGCAGATATGTCTTATAGAACAAAAGTTGGAACCTACATTGCATAATCCATTTCATATATTGTTTGGTGCAGATCATGGCATTGAAAAAGAGCATGTAAGTGTATCTCCAAGAGAGATTACATGGCAGCAGATGATAAATTTTACTCATGGCGGCGGGGGCGTAAATATGTTTTGTAGACAACATGGGTTTAATTTGAAAATCGTAGATGTTGGTGTTGACTATGATTTGTCTTCTTATAAAGGAATACTGAACTATAAAATAGCAGGAGGTACAAATAATTTCTTATATGGTCCTGCCATGACTAATGAACAGTTTAATAAAGCCATTAATATTGGTTCTTCATTAGTCTTTGATTGCTACAATGAAGGATGTGACGTGATAAGTATTGGTGAGATGGGAATAGCCAATACGTCTCCATCTAGTATCTGGATGAGCCTTTTGGGGAATATCCCCTTGGACGAGTGTATAGGAGCTGGTGCAGGACTGGACAAAAAAGGTATTGATCATAAAAGAGATGTATTACATCAATCGGTTGATAACTTTATCAATAAATATAAGAATGTAGATGCTGAAAGCATCATCAGATATTTTGGGGGATTTGAAATGGTCGCTGCTATAGGTGCTATGCTTAAAGCTGCTGAGTTGCATCTGATAATATTAGTTGATGGATTTATAATGAGTGCATGTATGCTTGCAGCTAGCAAACTATATCCAGCAGTATTAGATTATGCTGTCTTTGGACATTGTGGAGACGAAACAGGACATAAAAAGATGCTTCAGCTAATGAATGCCAAACCACTTTTGAATTTAGGTTTACGGTTGGGTGAGGGCACAGGTGCAATCTGTGCATTCCCTATACTTGATAGTGCTGTAAGAATGATGAATGAAATGAATAATTTTGAAAATGCAAATATCACTAAATACTTCTAAATGGTATGATAATATCTGGGCCGCCCTGATATTTTTTACCCGGTTGCCTTTCTGGAGATTACATCAACCTCCAAAGGATTGTTTTAAAACTGTTGTTGAACATTGGCCTTTAGTTGGATGGCTTACTGGTGGCATTATGGCTGCAGTGTTATACTTTTCAAGTATGGTATTTCCTCACCCAATAGCTGTGCTTCTTGCTATATCCGTGAGGTTACTCATAACAGGTGCATTGCATGAAGACGGACTGACTGACTTTTTTGACGGATTCGGAGGTGGAGGAAATAACCGCCAGCGTATATTGGATATAATGAAAGATTCAAGAATTGGTACTTATGGCGTAGTAGGGATTATAATGTATGGTCTGCTACTTTTTTTCTCTCTTTCAAGTATGCCTGTAAGATTGGCCTCGTTTGTTATAATAGCTGCTGACCCTTTTTCAAAAATGGTTGCAGGACAGATCATAATGATGATGCCTTATGCAAGAACAGAAGAAGAGGCAAAAGCAAAAGTAGTGTATCGGAATATTAACATTAAGGCAGGTATAAGTCTCGCAGTCCAGGGGCTGTTGCCGTTAGCTTTACTATTTTATTTGGAGCCGGCTTTGATGCTTGTTAACTGGCAGTGGATAATATTTGTACCTTGTCTTGTAATGTATTTCTTATACTTAATGATATGGAGAAAGTTGCGTGGATATACAGGTGATTGCTGTGGAGCTCTGTTCCTTCTTATAGAATTAAGTTTTTATCTTACAATTGTAATGTTGATTACTATTAATGCTAAAATGTAATATATATCAATGGAAATAGTGTTGATAAGACATACCAAAGTTGGTGTTCCTAAAGGAACTTGTTACGGTTGGAGCGATGTTCCACTGGCAGATACCTTTTTGGAGGAAGCAACCGAAACAAAGGCCAATCTTGAAAAAATAAAAATAAATTTTGATAAAGTCTATTCGTCACCTTTATCCAGAGCGGAAAAATTAGCCGAGTACTGTGGATATCCTGATGCAGAAAGAGATGACAGACTGAAAGAAATGAATATGGGCGATTGGGAAATGCAGAAATATGATCAGATACAAGATGAAGCTTTGCAATTGTGGTTTAATGATTATATGCATCTAGCAGCAACCAATGGAGAAAGTTTTCCTATTCTGTATGCCAGAGTTGCCGGATTTCTGGATGAACTTAAGAAAAAACCGTATAAAAAAGTCGCTATATTTGCACATGGTGGTGTATTGATCTGTGCAGGTGTGTATGGAGGACTGTTTCCTGTGGAAGACTGTTTTAGTCATCTTACAACTTACGGTGGTATAGAAACTATAAACATATAATTAGTTAGCCCCTTGAAGAGGGGCTAACTAATGTTATTTTTTAAGAGCATCATATAATTTATCCAATGCCTCATCAGCATCTTTGCTTTCTTCAAGCAAGGTAACAAATTTACTTCCTATGATAGCTCCTGCTGCATTATTCTGTGCACTTTCTAATGTCTGTTTATTAGAAATGCCAAAGCCAATCATGCGTGGATGTTTTAATTCCATATTATTTATACGATGGAAATATTCCTGTTTAGCATCATCAAAGTTATTTTGTGCCCCTGTGATAGAAGCTGATGATACCATATATATAAATCCGTCTGTGTTGTCATCAATAAAGTGTATGCGTTCTTCAGACGTTTCGGGAGTGATGAGCATAATAATGCGGATATCATATTTGTCGGCTATAGGTTTTACTGTCTCTTGATAATCTTTGAAAGGAAGGTCTGGTATTATTGCTCCGGATACTCCACATTCAACACAACTTCTGCAGAAGTTCTCTATTCCGTACTGGATTATGACATTGAGATAACCCATAAGTATAAGTGGTATCTTAACTTCATCTTTGATTGTCTTGAGTTGACCAAATATTTTTTTTAGAGTTATACCGTTGCGAAGAGCTTTGGTAGCAGCGCTCTGTATAACAGGACCGTCTGCCATTGGGTCGGAGAAAGGAATACCCACCTCTACCATTTTTATACCTCGGCGTTCCATTGTACGTATAACATCTGCAGTCCCATCTAGTTTGGGAGTACCTGCGCAGAAGTATAGTGACAAGAGTTTTTCATCACCTCTTTCTGCAAATAATTTATTAATCTTATTCATGTCTTTTATTTTTTAATTTCTGTGATAAATTTACTGAGAGATTGTATATCTTTAAGTGCCGGTGATATTTCAAAATTGGAATTGAGATCTATTCCGATACATTTTGGATGATTGAATTGTTTTATTTTCTCCACATCTTCTAGTTTTATACCACCACTTAGCAAGAATGGTTTTTCACCGTCGTAAAGTTTCAGAATTTCCCAGTCAAAGTGTTTGCCACTACCACCGATAGTTTCGCATTTAGTATCGAATAAAAAATAGTCTACATCTTTTTCATACATCTTATATTTGTCAATATCTTCAGGGGCTTTGACACTTATAGCTTTTATAAATTGTATGTCTGGATGTATATCAGGATCAAGAGTACTTCTAAGGTTGCGTATCAGAGTAGGTGTCTCGCTTCCATGAAGTTGTATGATGTCTAAGTCATAATTTACTACACGTGTTATTATATTCTGGGCAGTGTCATCAACAAAAACACCAACCTTTTTTACAGTACATTTGTGTGTCCATAATTTATTGCAGTCATAATTGATAGCAATGTCAGGTAATAGTCCTGATGAAGAAGACTTCATTGAGACATATCTGCTTGATTTAGGATAGAAAATAAATCCAATCCAGTCAACCCCAAGATCTACCACCTGTCTGATATTGTTGCTATCGCGCATTCCACATACTTTTATTATCATATTAATTCTGAATTTTGGTGATAAAATCATTTAATGCATCACCCGGATTTTTGGTCTTCATAAAATTTTCTCCTATAAGAAAACCATTAAAGCCAGCTAACTTAAGTTCTTTTACAGTGTCAGGATCACTTATCCCACTTTCGCTAACTTTGCATACATTCTTTGGAAGCCGTGATGAAAGATAAAAAGAATTCTTTATGTCAGTTGTGAATGTACCAAGATTACGGTTATTAATGCCATACATATCCGGTTCTAGTTCTGCATAATCCAGTTCGCTTTCAGAATGCATCTCGAGTAGAACTTCCAATCCAAGTTGGTGAGCAGTATATAGTAATGATTTACATTCTGATATTTTCAGATCAGCAGCTATAAGTAGTATGGCAGATGCGCCGCATAACCTTGCTTGAAAAATCTGATATTCATCAATAATGAAGTTCTTATATAGAATGGGAATATTTACGCCTGATTTGCGCGCTTCAACTATAAATTCATCCTTTCCCCCGAAGTATTTTTCATCAGTAAGAATACTTATAGCCGATGCTCCATATTGCTGATAACTTAGAGGAATAATATCAGGTTTCCCATCTTCTTTAATCCATCCCTTAGAAGGTGATTTGCGCTTAAATTCGGATATAATGCCTGTAGACGATTCAATAAGAGCTTTGCGCATAGATACAGTAGGCGAGTCTAAATTGATTATTTTTTCAACTTGCATGTGGATGTCGTGTTCAGATACCTCACTCTTGTATTTTTCAACTTCTATACGTTTCCACGCTATTATTTCTTCTAGAACGTCTTTCATACTTATATGTGTTTTATGAATTGAGTTGAATGAATTTATTTAGTGTCTTCAATGCTGCACCGCTTTCTATGCTCTCTTTAGCAATAGCCACACACTCTTCAATGCCCTTGTTTGGTTCCATAATTTGTATAGCAAAAGCTGCATTAGCTATAACCACCTCTTTATGATCTATTTTAGATGTATTTTCCAACACACTGTCAAAAATCCTAGCAGCCTCTTCTTTTGTTTTACCACCTTCCAAATCTTTAGTATCAGCAATATTTAGTCCAATGTCGCTTGGTTTGAACAACTTTTCGTAATTATTGGTAGTCACTTTAAAATCGCCAGTAAGAGAAATTTCATCATAACCGTCGATACTTGTTTCAATACCATAATTTATACCCATTTTCTGATATACAGCATTGTAAAGGCGCATCTGGTTTAGATTTGCAACACCCAATAACTGGCATTTAGGCTGTGATGGATTGACTATAGGACCAAGCAGATTGAAGCATGTTGGAAATTCAAGAGCCTTACGGATAGGACCGACAAATTTCATGGCCCGTGCAAACAATTGAGCATGCAGATAGACAATGTTGCATTCATTCATTGAACGATTCAACTTATCAAGATCTGATGTGAACTTTACCCCATGAGCTTCTATAACATTAGAAGCGCCACTAACAGATGTAGCTGCATAGTTGCCATGTTTAGCAACTTTATATCCAGCACCTGCGACTACGAAACAAGCACATGTAGATATGTTAAATGTGTTTTTCTGATCACCACCAGTACCGACGATGTCTATATATTCGGGTGTATCAAGTACAGCAGGAACACCAGTTTCGAGTATACCGTCCCTAAAACCAAGCAGTTCGTCAACAGTGATGCCGCGCATCTGCAATCCTGTAAGCAGGGCTACAATCTGTTCAGATGGATATTCGCTCTTAGTTATACCAAAAATAATTTCCTTTGTTTCCTCACGTGTCAGAACATCTTGGCTCAATACACGTGCAAGAATAGACTTCATTGTTTCCATAATATGTGTTTTTTATAAATTCATAAAGTTCTCTACTATTTTCCTTCCATCAGGTGTCAGCACACTTTCAGGATGAAATTGTATTCCGTGGATTTCGTATTTTTTGTGTTTCAATCCCATAATCTGACCTTCGTCACTTTCTGCAGTTATCTCAAGGCAATCAGGTAGATTATCCTTAGACACCACCCAAGAGTGATAGCGTCCCATTGTAATACGTTCAGGTAGACCATCAAAGATATGATCGTTTCCTAATTGAGTTCCGACAGTAGCAACACCATGAAATACATCACTTAGA
>OBMA010002550.1_pt1 | contig 10564 bp, 10 predicted proteins | sample 1539141 | NCBI WGS metagenome assembly OBMA01 (sample SAMEA3991484, study PRJEB22521) | metagenome | biome: anthropogenic terrestrial biome; feature: sewage plant; material: raw primary sludge | place: Sweden | collected 2012-09-26 | reverse complement strand
AAAAACAAAGCCTTCCATACATTAGTATTCACAACACTGATTGTGACAAAATTTGCATATAAGGAATAATTTTATGAATTTATTTAATAAAGAAAACCAAATTCTCTTAAGAGAGATGGTTAAAACTGATTTTAAATTACGTTACCAAGGGTCTATCATTGGACACCTGTGGTCAATTTTAAAACCATTTATGATGTTTACAATAATGTATTTGGTTTTTGTGCGGTTTCTAAAATTTGATGATGGAACCCCCCATTATGCTGTCAGTTTATTACTTGGAATGGTGACTTGGAACTTTTTTACAGAAGCTACAAATATGGGGATGCTTTCCATTGCAGCGCGCGGTGACTTATTGCGTAAAATTAGCTTTCCTAAAGAAATTATAGTTATTTCATCAATTATTGGTGCGGCAATCAACTATGGAATAAATATTGCAGTAGTTTTGCTTTTCGCCATTATCAATGGTGTACAGCTTGATTTTGGTGTGTTGATGTTATTGCCAGCATTTGTAGAGTTAATTACTTTGGCAACTGGACTGGCATTCATTTTGTCTAGCTTTTTTGTAAAATATCGTGATATGGGACCGATTTGGGAACTAGTCTTGCAAGCAGGGATGTACTCGACACCAATTATTTACTCCATCACCTATATCATACAAAGAGGGCATACTGGGGTAGCCAAGATTATGATGATGAATCCTATTGCTCAAGTTGTACAAGATCTTCGACATCACATTGTCTTTGATGGGGCAACAATTTCATGGGATATTTATGACAATAAATGGATGGTAGCTGTTCCATATCTCATATCTATTGTAGTATTTATTATTGGATTTACAATCTTTAAAAAGAATTCTAAGAAATTTGCGGAGATTCTATAATGTCAAACAAAGAAATTGCATTGAAAGTTGAGTCAGTAAGTAAGACTTTTAAACTACCAACCGAATCAACTCAAAGTTTGAGAACGACATTGGTAAACTATTTTAGAGGAATCAAAGGCTATAAAGAGCAGCAGGTGCTGAAAGATATATCTTTTGAAGTAGAAAAAGGGGATTTTTTTGGAATTGTTGGTAGAAATGGTTCAGGGAAATCTACACTGTTGAAGATTATTTCACAAATCTATGTTCCTGAAAAAGGAAAAGTAAGCGTAAATGGTACACTTGTTCCCTTTATAGAACTAGGAGTTGGTTTCAATCCGGAGCTAACAGGGAGAGAGAATATTTATTTGAACGGAGCCCTTCTTGGTTTTACTCGGTCTGAAATTGACGCCATGTATGATGACATCGTAGAGTTTGCTGAACTTGAAGAATTCATGGATCAGAAATTAAAGAATTATTCGAGCGGTATGCAGGTACGTTTGGCTTTTTCAATTGCTATAAAGGCAGAAGGTGACATCTTGGTACTTGATGAAGTCTTGGCTGTAGGGGATGAAGCTTTTCAGAGAAAATGTTTTGAGTATTTTGCCAGTCTAAAAAAACAAAAGAAAACAGTTATTTTGGTCACTCATGATATGGCATCTGTGCAACGTTTTTGTACAAAGGCCATGATGATTGATTCGGGAGAAATTTCTATCATTGGCGATCCCAATATGGTTGCTGGAAAATATACCTTACGTAATGTAGAGCACCGAACTGATAGTAAGAAAGTTGAAGGAGAAACTGTAGAAAAAGGTGAAAAGCGGAAGAATAGTATTGATGTTTTATCAATTCGAACCAAAAATTCGAGCAAAGCAACCGATACTTTTTATCTTACGGATGATATTTTGGTCGAGGTGAAATATAAAGTAAATAAGCCTTTAACCTTTACTATAGGAACTTCTTTTAGAGATTATGGTGATAATCTGGTTGCAGGAATAGGAAGTATAGCAGATATGGCTCTTCTGAATAAAGAAGAAGGTGAATATCTAGCTGAGTGCAGAATTCCAGCATCACAATTTATCAAGGGTGAATATTCTGTAAATGTTTCATTTTGGAGTGATACACGTGAACTTCTTGGATATGAAGATATCACAATGGAAGGAAATCCGCCTAAGATAAATATTGTAGAAGCAAATATTGCTCGCAGTGGTCAATTTAATGCTCAAGGCACTTGGAGTGAAATTTAGGAGATGGTATGGAATATAAGTTCGCACTATTAAATTATTCAACAGAGAATATTGGTGATGAAGTTCAAAGCATCGCCGCTAGACGTTTCCTACCACGCATTGATGAGTATGTTGATAGGGATAAGTTGGCGGAGTGGGAACCAAATCAACCAACAAAGTTAATTATGAATGGTTGGTATAATAGAGATCCGAAGGGATGGCCACCTAAGAATAGTGAACTTTTAAAACCTCTTCTGACTTCTATACATGTTAGTGTGAAGGATGATGCGGTTAGAGAGGCATTTGAAACGACTGAAAGTTTAGATTTTCTTAAAAAAAATGGTCCTATTGGGGCGCGTGATGAACAAACGCTAGAGTTTTTCAAGCAACAGGGATTAGAAACCTATTTTTCCGGATGTGTCACTTTAACTTTGCAACGTGATCCGGACATTAAGAAACAAGACTTCATTTTAGCTGTAGATGTTCCTAAAGATGTCGTTAAAAAAATGCGAGAATCAACTAAACGTGAAGTCATCGAATTATCGGTATACCATTACCCATTTCTAGAAAATGAGGAACGTTTTAAAGTGGCGGAGTACATACTAGCTCTTTACCAATCAGCCCATGCAGTTGTAACGACAAGGTTGCATTGCTTTATGCCATCATTAGCATTTGAAACACCTGTTCTTCTAATCAAGGATTCAGAAAAATATGAACCTGCACGTTATGGTGGTTTAGATACTTTGCCACATAGTTTGACTGATAAAGAATATATTGAACATCCTGAGAAGTATCCACTTGATAACCCTTTTCCAAATCCTACAGAATTTCAAACTATTCGTGAGGAAATGATAGAACGGATTCAGGGGTTTACAGGTTATTCAAATAATGCAACTTTTCGAACATTACCATTGAGTGAGTTTCCACTAAGTATTTCGGCTATTCGTATTTTCGCATTTACTTGGTCCTCCACCTATAAGAAAGCTTTATTAGAAGGTGATGTTGCTTGGGATGAGGAAAGAATAGCAGATTTTGAACGGATAGTAGCTGAGCAGGCAGAAGAAATTTCAATTTTGAATACTACGAAACAGGAGTTGCATCAGGATATTAAATCTTTGAATAATGTGATTGTTAGCAAAGCCACTGAAATTGACTATCTTACAAATGAAATTAAAAAAATAGAAAACTCACTTTCATGGAAATTAACTAAGCCTCTTAGAGAAATGAAGAGTGTATTGAAAAAAATTATAAAAAGATAGGTGAAAATATGAACATTTTCGGAAAAGTCTTTAGGACATATAAGAATGAAGGCTTGCGCGCTGTTAGTCGAAAAGTTTATCAACAGTTGACCTCAACTGGACAGAACATCCAAGTTGGAGTAAGCGTACCTTCAAAAATTGATATGAATACTCTGCCACAAATGCCACAATTTGTCGATCTAGCTACTGCAGACTATATCAATTATCCATATATAAAACCAGAAAAATTAGATAAAGAATTTCTAAATATTGCTTGGGTATCTCCTCCAGTTGGACCAGGCGGAGGTGGGCATACGACTATTTCACGTTTTGTAAAATATTTACAAAGTCAAGGACATCATATAACATTTTATATCTATCATAACAATACAATTCCTCAATCAGCCAAAGAAGCACAAGATATTTTTTCGCGTTCTTATGGTATTGATGTTGATGTTGAAGAGTTAGAGGATTTTAAAAATCAAGACCTTGTGTTTGCAACAAGTTGGGAAACTGCTTATGCAGTCTTCAATCTTCAAGGGGAACGCCTTCATAAGTTTTACTTTGTTCAAGATTTTGAACCAGTTTTCTTTGGTGTAGGGTCGCGATATATGTTGGCTGAAGCAACCTATAAATTTGGTTTTTATGGTATTACCGCTGGAAAATGGCTTGTAAATAAAGTTGGACAATATGGGATGCAATCTGACTACTTTGATTTTGGTGCGGATATTGATATTTATAAGCCAAAATCCCCTATCGTTAAAAAGAAGAAAATTGCCTTTTATGCTCGTGCCCATACAGAGCGTAGGGGATTTGAAATCGGAGTAATGGCTTTAAAGATTTTTAAAGAACGTCATCCGGAATACGAAATCGAATTCTTTGGTCAAGATATGTCTAATTATGATATTCCTTTTGAATTCGTTGACCGCGGTATTTTAAATAAGGCGCAATTAGCAGAGGTTTATCACGAAAGTGTAGCTTGTCTTGTTCTCTCTTTAACAAATGTTTCATTATTACCATTGGAACTTTTGGTGGCTGGTTGTGTACCAGTCATGAATGATGGGGATAATAATCGTATGGTACTTGGTGAAATTGATGATATTCTCTATACAGAAGCCTATCCTGTGGCCCTAGCGGAAAAACTTTGCCAGGCTGTTGAGCGTTCCGATGTCAATGAACATGCTAAAGAAATGAGCGATAAATATACGGGTCTATCTTGGGAAGAGAGTTATAAAAAAGTTGAAATGATTATTCGTCGAGAGGTTTTGAATGGCTGATAAATTGAAAGCGACGGTATTTATTCCAGTTTATAACGGAGAACGGGACCATTTAGAAGAAACATTATCTGCTTTATACCGTCAAGTCACAGATTTTAAGTGGGATGTTCTAATAACAGATTCAGGTTCTTCTGATAATTCGGTTGCAATTATCAATCATTTTTCTGAAAAATACGGTAATATCCGTCTTCTTCATTTATCAAAGGAAGAATTTTCGCATGGGAAAACTCGCCAAATGGCTGCTGAGATTAGTCAAGGTGAAATAATGGTCTATCTTACTCAAGACGCAGTTCCTCATAATGAGCAGTGGTTAGCGGAAATGGTAAGACCCTTTGCGATGCACTCGGATATCGTGGCCGTATTAGGAAATCAAAAACCACGTCATTACTGTTTTCCTGCCATGAAGTACGATATTCTAGCGGTATTTAATGAACAGGGCGTATCTGATTCATTGACTTTCTGGCAGAGATTAGACGAGAGCCGAAGAGGAAAATATACGAAAGAATCTTTTTATAGTGATGTGTGTTCTGCTGCACCACGTCGATTTCTAACTGAAAAAATTGGTTATCGCCCTGTAGCTTATTCAGAAGATTATGAATACGGGAAGGATATATTAGATGCAGGCTATATCAAGGTTTATAATGCAAATGCAATTGTTGAGCATTCGAACGATGTGCGACTATCGGAGTATAGACAACGTATATTCGATGAAACATATAATGTTCGTTTGAATAGTGGCTTAACAAATAAGGTTTCTATTTTCTCGGTTGTTACAAATGTATTCAAAGCAAGTTTGAAAGATAGTGTAAAAATTATTTCTGATAAAGATTATAATTGGAAAAGAAGAATATATTGGCTTTTGGTTAATCCACTCTTTCATATTGAAAAATGGCGAGGTATTCGTCTAGCGAATCGTGTTGATTTAAACCAGGATATTTCGCAATATTCTTTAGAAAAGAAGAAAGGGTAGAAGTGGTATGCAAATACAAAAAATAGTGATGGAGAAATTACGTAATATCTTCATTGGAATTTTCTTAGTCTTTTTCGCACAACTTACTTTGCCAATTCTATTTGAGTGGAAAATCAATTTGAATTTTTGGTACATTGTAATTGCTATTGTTCTCTATTTTTTATTAGTAGATTTCAAAAATCCTGAAAAAATAGCTCGAAATGCTTTTCTTCTCATTTTGTCTTTTGGAATAGTTATTGCTTTGATTCGACCAGTTCAATATGCTTTGGATGAAGAATCCCATTTAGAAAATGCAATTGGGATTTCTGACAGTTTTCTATTTGAATACAGTGATGAAACAATTTCTGATTATGATTCTGTCTTTTTACATGACGGTATTCGTAATCAAGCAAACTTTAGGGGAGATGATTACTGGTATAATGTAGAGCATCAACCGAGCAAAATTGCAGGTGTTCCGAAATCTTTTGATAATCCTTCTTTTTTACCAGGGGCAATAGGCTGGAATATTGGTCGTTTGGTTTCAAATAAGGTTTATATCTCGTACTACATAGGGAGAATAGTCCATGTATTAACCTATGCGCTATTAGTGTTCCTCTCTATTAAGATTAGTAAAGTATATCAAAAAATGCTTTATTTAATGGGGACACTACCATCTGCTCTTTATGTGGTTTCTGGCTACCACTATGATTATTTATATTATGGTGCTTCACTTATTTTGGTTGCTTTGCTTACGAATGTTTTGGCTCGAGAAGAAAAAATTACCTCCAAGTTTGTTGTCAAATTTCAAAGTTTAGTGCTTTTATTCGTTTTTTCTAAGTTTCCTTTTGTTCTGTTAGGAACCTTATTAACCTTCTTACCAAAAGAATACTTTGCCTCTAAGAAAGCAAGGATACTAGGAGTAGTATCGTTCTTTCCAGTCATTCTATTTGCTGTAATTTATTCAGGGATCTTAAACATATTTAATTTTTCTGGTTCTGTGACGGGAGAGAGTCCTGGATTAGGTTACTTTTTGGAGCATCCGTTACCAATTATTAGAACTATGCTTAGCGCACCAGAGGCAATTTTAGAGAACTTTATTCGACGTCCTCTTCAATATATTAGTCATGATTCGGGGCTACTAATTACAGCTATAACACTAATTGTGTTATCGGTACTATTTGTACTTATTCTTTGTACACGCATTACAGTACCTAAGATATGGGGAACATATACAGTGTTGCTTATGTTAGGGATTACCTTTTTGATGGTATATGCAATTACAGGAGATCCTCGTGTATATAATCCTGGCAATATTTCTGTCGGTGGAGTACAAGGAAGATACTATTATTTTATGATCTGTCTAATCCCATTGTTTTTGGGAAATTGGTTGAACTCTTTTATACCGATTATCCAACCAAGTGAGGAAGTGGACCGTAAATTGACGGTTGCTATTCAATATCTTTTGTCATTTTTAGTAATCTTTACAGTAAGTGTTGGGTTCTATACTCAAATTTAACAAGGCGAGAAGGAGATAACTTGAGAGAAAAAACTAAACCAATAGTAGATATTAAGTATCAATATTTTTGGAATATGCTTGGGACAATTAGTTCGACAGCTGTTTCTATAGTTCTACTTTTAATCGTATCAAGATTAACATCTCCGAGTATTGCAGATTCTTTTAGTATTGCTTTTACGCTGGCACAACAATTTTTAGTGATAGGCTTATTTGGAGTTAGAAACTTTCAAGCAACAGATGTTAATGAGAGCTATTCATTTAGTGCGTACTTTATTTCTAGAGTAATGAGCATATTACTAATGTTAGTTAGTTTAATGCTTTATTTGAATGCGACAGGCTTTACTAATGAAAAATATTGGATAATCGTTTTCATGGTTCTTTATCGAGCGTGTGATGCCATTTCAGATGTTTATCAAGGAGAGTTTCAACAAAAACAGCGTTCGGATCTAGCAGGGAAAGTTTTATTCTACCGTAGCTTGTCTACTATTGTTGTGTTTATTCTAGTTTTGTTAGTTACTGGTAATCTTTTAGTAGCTACAATTTCACTTTTTCTTACCAACTTAATATTGTCCTATTTCTTAGATATTAGATATTATCAATTAAACTTCTCCAGAAGTAGTTTCGAAATTAACTCTAGTTGGCAAGGCGGTTGGAATATCCTTAAATTATGTTTGGCTCTATTTATTAGTAGTTTTATCATCAATTACATTTTTAATTTACCAAAAATTATTATTGATAGTTTTATAACTGTAGGACATCTTGGAGAAGGTTTGCAACGAGATTTCAATATATTATTTATGCCAACATTTGTCCTTAATCTTTTACTAATGCTTTTAAGACCAATGTTAACAGAAATATCAATCTTTTTGCATAACGGTCAAATTAGTGCTTATAACAGACAGGTTAAAAAGATTTTTGGTGCGTTAATAGGTTTACATCTATTAGTTTTAGTTGGAGGCTATTTACTAGGAATTCCTATACTAAGTTTTATTTTTGGAGTAAACTTGTCACCATATCTATTATCATTTATTATTTTACTTGTTGGTGCTGGATTTAATGTTTATTCGGTAATGATTGATAATGTACTAACAATTCATCGCAAGCAATATTATCTACTATTCTCGACTATACTGGCGTTCATATTTTCTAGTGCAATAACTAAAGTGCTTATTAGTAAGTTTGCTATTTTAGGTGCATCTATTAGTTTTACTTTGACAATGTTGGTTTATTTCATGTCAAGTTTGCTGGTTTATCATATTGTTAATAGGAAGATAGTGAAAATGGAAATAAACAAAAAGTAAAACGTGGATACTGAGTTTTATTGAAACTTAAATTTATAATGTAGTATGGAGAGAAATTTATGGAAAATAATCACACTTTTGTGATTTGTGCTTATGGTGATAGTCCATATTTAGAAGAATGTATTCTTTCATTGAGAAATCAAACAGTAAAATCAACTATCATTCTTTATACCTCGACACCTAGTGAGCACATTGAACACTTGTGTCAGGAATATTCAATTCCTTATCATGTGAAGCAAGGTGGTGGGATTGGTATTGATTGGAATAATGCTCTATCATTTGCCAATACTCGCTTTGTTACGATTGCACATCAAGACGACTTGTATAAAGAAAATTATGCTGAGAAAATTTTGTCTGAGTTCCGTCGGGATTTAAAGCATACAATTGTGTATTCTGACTATGTTGAGTATCGTGATGGTCGAGAAATAGAAGCGAATACAAATTTAAAGATTAAAACTTTAATGTTGAATGTGCTGTCCTTGTTTCCAAAATGGATGTTTTGGAGAAATAGAGTTCTAGCTTTTGGCAATCCTATTTGTTGCCCAGCCGTGACCTATGATATGGATAAACTAAATGGTTTTCAGTTCGAAACTAAAATGAGAACAAATTTAGATTGGTATGCATGGTACGATATTAGTTCGCATTATCGCGGAAGTTTTGGTTATGTTTCTGATAAACTGATGTGCCACCGTATTCATCAGGATTCTGAAACATCAAACACAATTAGAGATAATGTCAGGACAAAAGAAGATTTGGAAATGTATAGACTATTTTGGCCGGAATTCATTGTTAAAATTCTGATTTATTTCTATGAAAAAAGTCAAGAGTCTAATGGATAGGAGAGAATATGTTTAATAAGAAATCAGATACACTGATTATTATTCCAGCTTACAATGAAGAAGGTTCAATAGAAGCGGTTGTGCGAAATCTAGAAAAGAACTTTCAGGAATTTGATTACGTTGTTGTGAACGATGGTTCTAAAGATACGACTTCCGAAATTTGCCACCGAAATCGATATAATATTATTGATTTGCCAGTGAATCTAGGTTTAACAGGTGCCGTTCAGACTGGTTTTAAATATGCCTACAAGATGGGGTATAGACAGGCAGTTCAGTTTGATGGCGATGGTCAACACCTTCCAGAATATGTTGGGGACTTAGTAGCCGAAATTCAAAAAGGTCAAGATTGTGTCATTGGTTCGCGGTTCATATCTGAACCTAAAAATAATTCTTTACGTATGTTAGGTAATCGTCTTATCAGTTGGTCAATAAAATTAACAACAGGTCAAACGATTACCGATCCAACATCTGGAATGCGAATGTTTAATCAAGAGTTGATTAAGGACTTTGCATTAAATGTTAACTATACTCCGGAACCTGATACCATTTCTTTTCTGATTCGCCAAGGCTATAAGATAAAAGAAGTCCAAGTAAAAATGCTTGAAAGACAGGCGGGTCAATCCTATTTAACTTTATCTCGTTCAATTAAGTATATGATTCACATGTTCACATCAATTTTGTTGATACAAAATTTTAGGAGGAAATAATGGCTCTTCAATTTCAATTATTACTTATTGTGACAGCCGTTTTGACTTCGGCAGTTATTCTATTGAATATTCGAAAATCCAATATTCAAATAGAAGATAGTATCTTTTGGTTCTTTTTTTCAGGTATTCTAGTTATTTTTGCACTTGTACCCCAAGCCATTGGCCAATTATCGGATTGGATTGGGGTCGAATCTCCTGCTAATTTCGTGTTTTTAGCTATTATTTTTTTACTAATAGTTAATCAGTACCGTATGGCATTAAAGCAAGCCAAATTAGAACTCAAACTGAAAGATCTTATTCAATATATAGCTATTGAAACTAAGAAGTAAGGCGGTTATTAGTTAAAGTACGACTTTTGTTTTGTTTTGTTTCAAAATCATTTCAATTGTTTTACACTTTGACAAAGTTTGTCATGTAAATGTAATAAAAAATTTCAAAAGATAGAGGTTTTCATAGGAAAATCTCTTTTTTTGGGCTATATTTTAGCAAACCTTAAGCAAAGGGACTTATAATGACTGTATGGTAAGAAAATCACAGGAAAAGCGGAAGTGTGAGGAATATTACCAAGATATCAAAATGTGAGGTAATATATGCCACTCCTATGTAAACTAAAAGAACAACCACTTATTTTACTAGCGACCGTGGGGATTACTGC
>OBMA010002548.1_pt1 | contig 10567 bp, 8 predicted proteins | sample 1539141 | NCBI WGS metagenome assembly OBMA01 (sample SAMEA3991484, study PRJEB22521) | metagenome | biome: anthropogenic terrestrial biome; feature: sewage plant; material: raw primary sludge | place: Sweden | collected 2012-09-26 | reverse complement strand
ACTCGTATGTAAAAGACTATTTTAAAAAAGAAAAAGGAATAAAAAATGACTAACAATATTGATAATAGTTATTTAGATTTTATTCAAGACCTTAAGAAAAAGATAATTTCTGCAAAATCAAAAGCAATTTTATCTGCAAATAGGCTTATGATTGAACTTTATTTTGATATTGGAAAAGGGATTGTTACTAAACAAGAACTTCTAGGATGGGGTAAATCAATTGTAGAACAAATGTCTAAAGATCTGATTGATGAATTTGGTGAAAGAAGTGGGTATTCAACACAAAATCTTTGGTATATGAGACAGTTTTATTTAGCTTACATAAATAAATCAAATCTCCAACAACTTGTTGGAGAAATTCCTTGGGGACAAAATATTTTAATATTTAGTAAATGTAAAGACACTAAAGAACAAGAATATTATATAAAAAATACTATTGAATATGGATGGAATAGAAATCTATTACTTCATCATATTAAAACTAATCTGTTTAAAAGAGATAAGTTAGATATACAAGCAAATAATTTTTCTGCTACCTTACCTTCAGAATTATCAGAAATAGCTACAGATATAGTAAAAAGTGAATATAACTTAGAATTCTTAAGTATCTCTAAAAATACCCATGAAAGAGAAGTAGAGAAATCACTTGTTGAAAATATTAAAAAGTTTATATTAGAACTTGGTTATGGATTTAGTTTTATTGGAAACCAATATAAATTATCTCTTGAAGAAAATGAATATTATATTGATTTATTATTTTTCCATAGAAAACTTAATTCTTTAGTTGCAATAGAATTAAAAGTAGGAAAATTCAAACCTGAATATGCTGGTAAAATGAATTTTTATCTAAATATTTTAAACGATAAAGTGAAAATGCCACACGAAAATCCAGCAATAGGAATAATACTTTGTACAGACAAGACAGGAATAGAAGTAGAATATGCATTACAAAATATTAATCAAGCGATGGGTGTCTCAACATATACTATAAAAGAAACTCTTCCAGATGAGTTAAGAAATGCTTTACCTACAAAAGAAGAATTAGAAGAAAAAATTAAAAATCGAATAGGAGAAATTAAATGACTAATATCATATTATGCGGAGGAAGTGGCACAAGACTATGGCCAATCAGTAGAACTCTTATGCCAAAACAGTTTGTAAAACTTTTTTCAAATAAGTCATTATTTCAGCTAACAGTTGAGAGAAACTCAAAAGTTTGTGATTCTTCATATATTGTTTCAAATACAGAGCAATATTTCCTAGCTTTAGATCAACTAGAAGAGCTTGGAAAAGTTAAAAATAAATATCTTTTAGAACCAATTGGAAGAAATACAGCACCTGCTATTGCATTAGCTTGTATGAATTTAGATTATGATGAAATTGTTCTTGTAACACCAAGTGACCATTTAATAAAAAATGAAATTGAATATGAAAAAGTTTTAGAAAAAGCAAAAGAGTTTGCAAAGGATAATAATCTAGTAACATTTGGAATAACTCCAACATTTGCTGAAACTGGATTTGGGTATATTGAAAGTGTAAACGAATTTGATGTAAAAGCTTTCCATGAAAAACCAGATTTTGATACAGCTACTTCATATCTAAAAGCCGGAAATTACTATTGGAATTCTGGAATGTTCATGTTTAAAGCAGGTGTGTTTTTAGAAGAACTTCAAAAATATTCTCCTGAAATATTTGATACTTCAAAACAAGCTTTACAAAATGCAACTAAAGATGAAATTATTAGAATCAAACATGATGATATGTTTAATATTCCAGAAGATAGTATAGATTATGCTGTAATGGAAAAATCAAATATTGTTAAAGTAATCCCTTCAAATATAAATTGGTCTGATGTAGGTAGCTTTGATGCACTTTATGATGAACTTCCAAAAGATGAAAATGGAAATACTATAAATCCAAATCATATAGGGATAGATTCTAAAAATAATCTAGTATATGGAAATGATAGAGTAATAGCAACTGTTGATATGGAAGATTGTATTATAGTAGATACAGGAGATGCAATACTTATTTCAAAAAAAGGAAGCTCTCAAAAAGTAAAACAAGTTGTAAATGAAATTAGAAAAACAACTCAATTACATAATATTCATCTAACAGGTCATAGACCATGGGGAACATATACAGTTTTAGAAGAATCAGCTGGATATAAAATCAAAAGAATAGAAGTAAAACCAGGATGTAGACTAAGCTTGCAAAAACACTTCCATAGAAATGAACACTGGATAGTAGTATCAGGAACTGCAACAGTAACAGTTGGAAATGAGACAAGATTAGTTAGACCAAATGAATCAACATATATTAAAATGGGTGAAATTCATAGACTAGAAAATCAAGGCAAAATACCTGTAGTTTTAATTGAAGCACAAGTTGGCGAATATACAGGTGAAGATGACATTATTAGAATTAGTGATGATTTTAAGAGGGATTAATCAACTTTGATTAATCCTTTCTCTTCTAATGCTTTGATAAAATTTAAAATATCATTCTCTAGTTGAGATTCTTCAACTTCATACATTTCTAACATTTGCTCTTTGATATTTTCAAGTTTTATTGACTGCGATAACAGATTCCAAATAACTTTTCCTATTTCATTTAAAGAGAAATATTCTTGGCTTACTGAATCTAATATTATAGTTTCATCATCGATTTCTTGTACAAAAACACTATGAGGTAGTGTGATTTCTGATTTTATATTCACTTCTTTCCCTTTTTTATAAAATTTATAATTCTTTCATAAACTTCTTCTAATCTATTTAAATCCCAAGGTATATGAATATTATATAGTTTAACTTTATTTGCAATACTTGAAAGAGTCTCAAATTTTGATTTTTGATTTATTGGTAAATCTATCTCCGTTGAGGCTTTTAAAATTCTGAATTTTTCTATACCAAATATCTCTTCAATTTTTATATCTGAATCTTCTTCAGATTTCACAAGATTAAAAATATAAGAGATTTTTTTAGGTTCTTTTGCAAAATTTTCCACAAAATATCCCAAATCTTCCATCTTTCTATAAGGTCTATGATAAGCATATGAAGGAACAGCTATCATACCTCTTTCATCTTGATAAATACCTACTTTATCATCAGATATCATAGTATGACCTTTTTTTATAAAAAAATCAGTCATTGTAGATTTCCCACCAAAAGAAGCAGCAATAAATAATATGGGTTCATTTTCCACAACTACAGCACCTGCATGTAAAAAATAGTATATATCTTCTAAGGTAAATAATATAGGTAAAAAAGTATGACTTAACCAGTATTTTAGTAAATAATCATTTCCCTTTTCATAAAGTTTATATGAAATAATACTTTGACCTTTTTTCACAGAAAAAGTAACTATTTCATTTACATGAAAATTTATTGTTCTGCTATCATGTTCTTCATAGAATGATTTATCACTTGTGATTGCAACTTCGCGGTTTTGATTATTTTGAAAGTAGATTACGTGAGAGTTATCTACTAAAAGAGTTTTATCCTCTTTTAGTATTTTATTTTTTGGTTCCTGTGAGCCTAAGATATCAAAAGATATTTCATAGTCGTACAGCAGCATTTATTATTTTTATTTTTTCTTAAAAAGATTACCAAATTGTTGATTATCTGTACTATTTGGATTTGTTTCACCTGCACCCGCAAGCACATTTGGATTAGTAGTCGATGGTGTCGTACCTTTAATAGTAGATGCCCCTGCTACCAAAGGATTTGTTATTTGACTAATTGCAATTACAGTAGGAACTGCATATGCAGCTTTTTTTAAGAAATTTCTTCTTGACTCTATTTTATTTTCGTTATTTTTCATCATGATATCTCCAATGTTTATATAGTGTATTTTATCATAATTTTTTTATTTATATTCTTAAAAATATATTAAAAATTATACAGTTTATTATTTTTAGTTAATTATTACCAAATTGTAACTTTTAACCTTATATAGCTTGATGTTTTATAATAGAATGTGTTATTATATAACATTATTAATCAAAGGGAGCAAATGAAGAAAACAATACTGAATTCTGTGCTAATTTTAGGTGTATTCTTTTTTAGTGGTTGTTCGATGAAGGAATATAAACTTTTTCAAACAGGAACTGTAAAAGAAGAGCAAACCACAAAAATTACGCCAGAAGATTATCAAAAAGAGCTAGCTTATGAAAATAAAATAGCACCTAATGACAGGCTTTCTATAACGGTATATGTGCAGTCAGGACAAGGTTCTCAACAAATGTCATCTATCTTAACTACAAATTCAAATAACAATACAACAAGTAGAGATGATGATATTGGTATTTTGGTTACTCAAAATGGAACGGTTAGACTACCGATGTTAGGAAGTGTTGAAATCATTGGTCTTACTGAAGATGAAGCTTCTGCAAAACTAATCGAATTATATAAAACTTATATTAGAAATCCTTATGTAAAAGTTGAAATAAAAAATCAAAGAGTTATTGTAGTTGGTGAAGTAAAAAAACCAGGTGTTGTTTCAGTAACAAATGGAACTATGAATATCCTTGAAGCTATCGCACAAAGTGGAGATTTAACTGATCTTGCTGAGAGAAATAACGTAAAAATTATTAGAGGTGATTTAAGAAATCCTACTGTTAGAAGTATAGATTTAGCAAATATTGTGGCTTTAAATGAATCAAGTTTATTTTTAAGACCAAATGATATCATTTATGTGCAACCTAGAAATTTAAAAGGATACAACAAAGCATTCGAAGAAATCATGCCTTTTTGGAATACTATATCTAGTATCTTAAATCCATTTGTACAAAGAAAACAAATTATGGATGGAACAAATTAATATTATGGCTAATCAAATTAATAATCAAATTCAAAATGATGAAATAGATTTAAAAGATTTATTTAAAACCATCATGAAATACAAATATATTATCGCATTATTTGCGATAATATTTACTATTGCATCAGCTGTATTTGCATATGTGAAACCTAGTGTATATTCTTCTTTTGCAACTATTGAGCTACAAGAAGAAAAAAATAGTTTTAATGCAGATGATGCATTAAAACAAGCATTTAGTGGTGGAAGTGTAAATGTAGAAAATCAAATAGAGATTTTAAAATCAAAATCTTTACAAGATAAGGCCTTAAAAGAACTAATCTTAAAAACTAGATATTTTACAGTTAAAAACTATAGAGTAAGAGAATTTTATAAAAACTCTCCTTTTATAGTAATAGATAAAATTTTAGAAGATAATATCTATGGTACTACTTTTAATCTAACACCTATTGATGAAAGTTCATTTAGATTAGAAATTAGACCCATTTCTAAATATTCAAAAAGAGGAATTCTAGCACTTCTTGGGGTTCAGCCTTTGGAAGATTATGAGCTTATTACTTATGATAAAGTTCATAAATATGATGAAGATATAGCTACTGAATGGTTTAGTATAAATATCAAAAAATTTGCACCTTTAGAAAATGAAGAATATAGTTTTTCATTTGTACATCCAAGTATTGCATCTAATATTTACTATTCTCAGTTATCTGTAAGTCAAGTATCTGAATTAGCTTCTATCTTACAAATTTCTATGGAAGATAGTGTTTCTTTAAGAGCAAAAGATTTACTAAATAGTCTTTTTAAAGCTTACTTAGAACAAGAAGTTCAAAGAAAAACAGAAGTTGCAAACTTGTCTTTAGATTTTATTGATAGTCAATTGGAAGAAATTAACACGAAATTAAAATCTTCAGAATCTGATTTAGAAAAATATAAAGAAACAAATGACGTAATAGTACTATCAGACAAAGCACAAACAGTAACTAAACAACTTGTAGAGTATGAATCAAAACTACAAGAAATTGCAGTTGAAGAAAATATTTTAAATAATCTACTTCAATATATTTCTAAAAACCAAAATCTATCAGGGCTTACGGTAGGTTCTATAAATTTTGCGGATCCAGCACTTGCTAGTTTAATCAAAAATTTACATGAATTATCGACACAAAAAGATACTTTACTTTTAGATTATACAGAGTTACATCCGGATATTCAAAAATTAAATAAATCAATTGCATCACTTAGAAGACAAATAATTAGTTCTTTACAAAGTAACTTAAAACAATTACAACAAAGAAAAAGTGCTTCAAATGACTTGATTTCAGGATATAAAAGATCATTAGAAACTTTACCAAAACAAGAAAGAGAACTTACAAGGTTAAATAGACACTTTAGCGTAAATGAAAAAGTTTATTCATATTTACTAGAAAAAAGAGCAGAAACAGCAATCTTGAAATCTTCTACAATCTCAAATGCAAGAGTTCTTGATGAAGCTTTAAACTTTTCTATACCAATTAAACCAAAAAGAATACTAATTGTATTAGTTGGATTAATCTTAGGAATTATTGTAGGTTTAGCATATGCCTTCTTAAGAGAGTTTTTAAATAACACTATCAAAAATACAGAAGAGATAGAAAAATACAGTACAATGCCTATATATGGGGTTATTCCTTTAAATAAAAACAAAAAAACAAAAAGTATTTTTGAAGAAGCATTTAGATCAATTAGAACAAATCTACAGTTTTTACCACAAAATGAAAAAAGTAGAGTTATTGCAATTACATCATCAGTATCAGGAGAAGGTAAGACTACAATCTCTGCAAAACTAGCTGAGATAATAGCTCAAACTGATAAAAAAGTAATTGTTTTAGATTTAGACTTAAGAAAAGCGAGTGTTCATAAAGAGTTTGATGTTCCAAATAATATAGGAATGAGTAACTATCTAACAAATCAAAATACCTTAGAAGAAGTTATTAAAAATACAAATGAAAAGAATGTTGATATTATAACAACAGGAGCATTACCACCAAATCCTTCTGAATTAATTTTAACTGATGCTATGAAAACATTATTAGACAAATTAAAAGAATCTTATGATTATATCATCATGGATACACCTCCTGTTGGACTTGTAACTGATGCACTTATTCTTATGAATTATTCTGATATTTCATTTACAGTTGTAAGAGCAAACTATACAAGAAAAGAATTTATTAGAAACCTAGATAGACTAAGTAAAGAACATTCACACAATCATGTGGGAATTATTCTAAATGGAGTTGAAATTGGTGATAAATATGGCTATGGTTATGGTGTAAGCTATGGTTATGGTTATGGAAACGGTAAATACTACAAAAACAGATAAAAGAAAAAGAATCAAATAAAAGAGTTTTTTATTTGATTCTTTTCAAATACTTCCTTTAACTTTCCACTTTTCATGTAACTTTTTAAAGAATCAAAATATCTCATGCTATGAATATCACTTCCAACAAAGTCAACAAGACCATTATTTACTAAATATTCAGCTGCAATTTTTGGTTTATTACCATAAAATTTATGTAGTGAGTTTAAATTAATTTGAAATAAAAGCCCCATATCTTTTAAACCTGAGTATTTTTCTAAAGAGTTTGAATAATAAGTATATCGTTCAGGATGAGCAAGTACAGGTTTATAACCATTTTGTAAAAGTTCAAAAACAACTTGTTCCAAACCAAATGGATTTGAAGTATATGATAGTTCAAATAAAACATAATTATCACCAAAAGTAAGTAAATCTTTTTTTCTAATTTGTTCTAAAAAACCCTCATCAAAATAATACTCAGCTGCAACTTGAAGTTCAATATCAATATCTTGTTTAAGAAGTTCTTCTTTTACAAGTTCTAAACCAGCTAATATATTATTTTTTTCGTTTGGAAATTTATGTGCCATAATATGAGGAGTAGTAATAATTTTTTTATATCCCAACTCTTTCAAGTTTTTGATAATTTCAATACTTTCATCTAAGTTCTTAACCCCATCATCAATAGCTGGGATTAAGTGAGAATGTAAATCTGTAGTATAAAAATCTTCTAGATTAAAATTTGTTTTTTTAAAGTTTTGAAATAGTTTTGAAAACATTCTTCTTCCTAATTAAAAAAGGCAAAGAAAATTTCCTTGCCTTTTTTTATATATCTTGAACAATAATATCTTTATCAATAAGTAATGTCAATACTTGATTATGTGTACCTGTAGTTGTATATGCAATAAAATTATCATCCATATTATCTACAACAGAATTTATATCAGTATCAGCTTCATTTTTTGTCCAAATACTTAAATCTAATTTTACAACATCATCATTTTCACCTGTAATAGATAGGGTATTTGAGCTATCATCTGAAACCATTTCTTCAAAATCAGCTATCGTGATATTTGAAAGAATATGTTCACTATTTGAAAGATCAATAGAATCAATATCAGCTACATTTAAATTTGATGTAGCATTTGATAATAAACTTGCCATATCAATATTTTGGCTTTCATCAATCATCAATACATTATTGTCATTGATAGAAACATTCATTTCATTTACATTAGCTGTAGTAATAAGCATTGAAGCTGTAGAAGAATCAGTAGCACCTAATGAATCAGTAACTGTATAATCAAAGTTTACTTCAACTTGCGTTGATTCTGGTAATGCTGCTAAATATGGATTTGTTACTGTATATTCTCCTGTATTTTCATCTAAAGAAATCATCATTTCTGCAATTGTTGATGGTACCTCTACGGTTGCTGTAATCTCACCTTTAACTGTATCCACATCTACAACCTCTTGTAATTTTGAAATTATAGTTGGAATGTCTAACAATCCTATAATAGCTGGATTAGAGGCTAGTAAAGTTACAATTTCAGTTCTTAACAACTGAATTTGTGGGGCAATTGGAGCTAATAAAGCTAACTCAGTTGGAGAAACAACATTATCAGCTAAGATATTTTTAACTATTGCTTGAGCCACTGGATCTGATACAAATGTTTCTAATGTATTAAATAAATTCCCTAAAGCTGTAATATTAGAAGGAGTTAATAATGTTTCCAGTAATACAATATCTTGTGCTACTAATGCCGTATGAGCAATAATACTAGCTTTATTTGCAGATATAAAATCTTTTAAAGCAACAATATCATTTTTTAAACCACTATTTGAATCTAAGAAATCTTGTAAAGTTGAAACAGCTATTTTTGCTGCTACAATTGTAGAAGAACTCAAAGTTGTAAGAGCAAGAACATTTCCAGTATTTACAAAAGTTAATCCTACTGTTTTTAATTCTGTTAAAGCTTGAATAGCAAGTGGATTATTTAAAGCAACCAAAGAATCAAGATTATTTAATCCTATAACAGATAGAGTCATAGAAACTGAACTATTATCATAAGAGTAAGTTAATGTATCGTTTACATCTTCATCACTTGCAACTAATTGTCCTACATAAGTTACATTTTCATTTGAACTTATTGTTGAAGAAATACTTGCAACTGGCGCATTATTTAAAATTTGTTCTTTTGAGATTAGTCCAACTTCTGCTGCATCTACTTTTACTGTGAAATTCTCACTTAATGAACTAATAACTACAGCTGATGTATCCTCAACTATAACTCCAGCTTCAAATGCATTTTCAATCTCTTCAGCGGCGATTTGAACTTTAGCTAAAGATTCTAAAGATTCTAATGGAGTGGTTGAAGTTGTAATTGCTTGTGATACTGATGTATTAATATTTAAAATAACATCAACTAAATCTAATTGAATATTTGTATTTAATGCTCCATTTAATACAATTAAGCTATTAGTAATTAAAGTATCTATAAAAGTAGCGTTATCTAAATCTACAGAACCCGAATTTAATAATTTAGCTAATTCTTGAGATACAACATCAAAAGCATTTCTTTCATCTGTAATATTTGCACCATTAATTGCTGATGCAATTTGGCCAACAGTATTATCTATTTTAGTACTTAACATTTGTAAAGCAATATAATCTGTTTGTTGTTCAGAGGTAGCTGTTGAAGATAACGCTTGACCTATTGGGTCTGCTTGTAAATCAACACTTGCCGTAATGCCAAAATCATCTTTAATTATTGTTTTTGCTTCTTCAAGAGTATTACCTTCATTCATCAGATTAACTAACAATGTCGTAATTGGATTTAATACAATAGATCCAGCAGGAGCTTTATATAAACCTTCAAAGTTAAGTCCAGTTGAAATATCAGTACCACCATAACCTACAATTGTACCACTTAAATCTGTGCCACTTAAAGTAAATTCACCTTGGCTATTTGTTTGATCACTAGCTTCTGTTGAATCTAAAGTTTGATCATTATCAAAATCACTAAATACAGTCATATTTACAATATAACCATCAATTCCAGTACCACTTTGGATTGAGTAAACAGCTTCAGCAGCATTTAAATCTAATACTTTTACTTGGAAATTTAATGCAGAAATATTTGCAGTATTATAAGCTGTTTCATCAATAAATGTTACAACTCCTGTTATTGAATCTATACTTAAATATTGGCTATCATCAAGAGAATTTACAACAATTGAGTAAACTAAAGTATCATTTATATCTGTATCCGTTGCATTTATATTAGCCACAATAATTGATGAATCATAAGTAGTAGGAATTGCTGTATTTACATATGTTCCATCTACTTCTGTTGTAGCTTTTACTGTTGGTGCATCATTTGTACCATTTACTGTTACACTTAATGTTGAAGG
>OBMA010002545.1_pt1 | contig 10571 bp, 10 predicted proteins | sample 1539141 | NCBI WGS metagenome assembly OBMA01 (sample SAMEA3991484, study PRJEB22521) | metagenome | biome: anthropogenic terrestrial biome; feature: sewage plant; material: raw primary sludge | place: Sweden | collected 2012-09-26 | reverse complement strand
ATACTTATATAAAGTACATAAAGAACAAATTCCAGGTAACTGGGGTCGGGAGAAAATAAAAATAAAAATACATTTTCAATGGTTTGGAGGTATTCTTTGAAATCATAAAGTTTTACATTCGTCACTCGTTAGCTAAAGCCCTTTAGAATGGCTTTTGAAAAAAATAAAAAAGACAATAAGTTTTATAACCTCTATTTTACTTCCCTTACTTGGAACTTGTCAATGTAGAACAAATTATCGACACCAGTGGTCATGTTCACAGATCCTAGAGCGTTACCGGTGGTCATGAAGTAGGTATTTGTAGAAACCACATCTCCATCGTTGAAGTACAATTCCAAGATGTTTTGATCCAGTAGGCCGTACACTTTATAGTAACTTAGGTCGTTCTCAGACTTGAATGGTTGGTTGTTGACAGACATTCTGTTTGTGAAATATGGGTTCTCCTTGACAAACTTCACCTTAGAGTTACCACGGTCCAAAAAGAAGGAAGAAGCACTGACTTCAAAACCCATTCTCAAATATTCTTCAGGATCTTCTAAACCCTTGAACCAAAGTGATAAGTCGGGAAAGACGGATTTGGATATGGTTTGTGTGGTGTTAACAGCGTAAACCAACTCAAACTCTAGGGTACCAGTCGAGTTGCTCAAATCGACATTGTAAGAATTGGCCTTAGTTAGAGTTGTGTTAGTAGCAAAACGAGACCAGGGGCCAGCATTACTAATGTTCAATATTGGTTCGGCTTTCAAATTGATCAATTCAGTCTCTGGATTAGCTTGATATTCAGTGTTCAAAGAAAACTTGCGGACCAAAGACATGGATGATCTCCATGGGTTAGTTGGGACAAAGGCACTGTACTCCCAGTTTGAAGCCCAGGCAATACCTAATGCTGAACCGTAGGTTGGGTCAGTGTTGAAGAAAGTTTGTAAGGCATAGTAGTCCTTACCAAAATCTACCACTCTAGATTGATTGTCAAACGCTTCAAAATGAGTACCATTGAAGGATCCAACAAAATATTGGTTGAAGGAACCGCCAGCAGGTGCACCTGGGTTGATAGAAATAAACATGACCCAATAGGATTTGGAAGGATCTTGCTCAGTTGGGACTTCAATCAAACCTGGACATTCATATTGGTAGCCTAAGAAACCTTCATTGGCAAATGCAGATTCTAACTTCCAGGACTTCAAGTCATCCGAGGAGTAAATTTCAATTTTGTAGTCTTGTGATTTGGCAGCCGTCATAATCCATTTTTGAGAAGGTTCATACCAGAACACCTTTGGATCTCTGAATTGAGTGGAGTTGGCAGCTAAAACAGGGTTCTTTTGGTATTCAGTAAAAGTGTAACCACCATCAAGGGAATAGCTAATGTATTGCTCTTCAATTTCAGGAGTGTTATAAGTCCAAATTGCAACGCATCTTTGTCTTGGATCAATAGTATCATTGAAAAACCCACTGGTGTTGTTGTAATCAACCACCATGGAGCCAGAGAAAGCACCTGAATCGTTACGCTTGGGAGCGATAGCAATGGGTTCATCTTCCCAATGAGTCAAATCATCGGAAGTAGCATGGCCCCAAAACAATGGCGTACCCCATACGGTGTCATTTGGGTTGTATTGAAAGTACAGATGCCATTTGGCATCTTTTTCATCGTACCACAACCCATTTGGGTCATTCATCCAGCCCTTGTTGGGTGTGAAGTGGACCAAAGGTCTATCGCTAGTTTCGTTTGTCATTGATGCAGATATTTTGGCTGTAAAACCAGCCAAAAGGAAAAGGAAAGCTTGCAAAAGCATCATATACGTTAGTGAAAAGAAAAGCTTTTTGTTTTGCTTGTTTCTCTGAGAGAAAAAAAAAAGTAAGATATATGGTAAAAAAAAGCACAAGAACAAGAGAATGTTTTGAAGAATAATACATATCTATTTATATGTTTCTTTTCAGGAGGAAGGATTATAGGATCGAAATCAAAAAAAAAAAAAAAAAGTCGTCAAATCTTTCTTCCAAATGGTTTACTATAGAGCCCTTAGGCAACATTTTTGTCAAACAAAGTCGTTTAAGCATTCCTCGAAAAGAAACGTCTCTATGATGGTAATAGACAAACATCGGGCGTACCTTAAAAGTCTTAGACATCACATAAAGGGATTTATAATCACATTCCTCGTCAGTTTTTCCAGAAACCTCCATGGAAAAACCCTGGACGTGGGGTCGATTAACGCTACGCGTATTTCTTCGCCCCCGGATAATTTCCTAAACTGGGTTTTTTCTTTTTATTCCTGTTCAGAGTAATAAAAATGCGGGGAATAATGGAAGCCCTCATAATGGATCGAGTTCAACAAAGACACGCCTTTGGTAGAAGAATACTGTGGGCCTTTCTAACGTAGCATACCGACTGGTAATTTGCTAACAAACTATTCTAAATGACGTACTTTTTTGAGCTTTGCTGGGGGAGCGAGAACTACGCTAGGACAACAACTCCCATACGGTAAATGTCTTAGTACGTCGTGCTTGTACAAACGAAACATGATAAAATGGATACCTTCGACAGCTCACCGTGCCCCTGTCCTTTGTTCATTGGAAAACCTCCTACCGTAATTCTACATACTAGACTCGATACCCGAGATTGTGACGTGTGGATGCTAAGCCCCTATAACCTCAAACTTTTTAGCTTGGAAAGGCACTTAACTCAATTATAGGTTGTTGCGAATTCTGAATTTTTACAGCTACTTCTTTAGGGAATTCAGACCTCCGTACGGTATCTCCCTGTTTACTACAGGGGAAAACTTAGTTTTTTTTTTACTATAGTATATGCAAGGCCCTGAAGCTCCGTGATATTTCGTAGATTATTCGGCTTCCTATTCAAGGCAATGCCTAGCCGTTTAATGTGCGACGGCATTAGCAAAGCTTCTTCAGTTAATAACTTTTCTACGTTCTTTAGCGCATTAATAGACTGATCGTCTATTACCATCATGGAAATGAGGTATAGCACCTAAGAATACAGCGAAGGAGGTCTAACTGCTTCCCAGAAGTCACAGGAAAATAAACTTTTTTTTTTTATTTTCCGCTTTTTTCATAAACTTCTTTTACACTTTCCGCTTTTCCATACTTGGTAAATGCACATAATGCTATTGTAATATACAACCATGATTTCACTTCCCCTGGCGCAACAGTATGTTGTTAGCTATGATACAAAAATTTTTTAAGACCATTTGAAAGCATCAATTTCTCAGAACACACTTCATCTACTGCAAAAGAAGACTTTCGAAGAAAAGTACAACTTGCGAAGAACTACTCTCATAGTAACAAAATGAACAGTAACATTGAAAAGCAGAGAATGTTGAACATAGGCTAATTTTACGTTCTCACAGCCTGGCTAGCACCTAAAAACGACGCATGCTGCCATGTTAGTAGTCACACGAAATTGAAGTGAGGCTCAAAATAGTTTGAATGAACACAACAAAACATTGGATAAGCTGTCATGCTACATTAGCAATACGAAAACTCGCATCCTGTGGTCACGTTCGCCTTCGCAGCTTTTTAAAAATGGCAAAGAGTCTGACTTATGCTCTGTTGACATTTAAGAGATACAATGAATCGATCCAACAATTATTAGCCATCAGTACTTCTCTTTTGTGAGGTAGGGCGACAAGAAAACGCACAAACTAGAGAAGATATTTATGCATTTTTCGGTATATCAGATAAAAGTTGGTAGTGCTCGAGCTTTTCTTTCTATACCAATAAATGCTGCAAAATATTATAATCTAATTAGTACTGAAGTAACTCTAGCAAAGCACAGGTGACAAAATTTGTGCTGGTGATTGTTGGTACTGCTATCGCCAGAATAGTCGAGATGTTTGCATGTATCGACTGCTATGTGCGTAAGAAATTGGAATTTTGTATGGATAACTATGGCCGACCACTGCACCTAGCAACAGTGAAGGACTCGTTTATCGAGAGACGAATGTCGAGATAACAGATATGACAATTAGATTATGTAGCCGAAACCATATATTAGAGCCAGTAGTTGTTTGATCATAGCTTGATTTTCATTAATTATCAGTCCTCTTCCCTGTAGTACCTTTTTTCTTCTGCAAGCGAACTTTTTACAGATGGAAGTTCGATAACAGAGGAAAAAGGCGAAAGGTGGTTACTTGAAACATGGTGTATCTTAAAAACCGCTCGAAATTATAGAGGTGAAATTACAAGTTACTTTCGGTTCGATAAGCAAACGCATTTACGCTTATACTTTGGAGCCACATTTCACTATGAACGCCACATTATATTAATCCCACCGCGATTTGAAAACGGTTATCAGTAAAGTTGGCCTAATGCTTACGAAATATGAGCTATCTTTTTTGCTTAGTAAAAAAAATGGAGCTCAGGCCTCCGTGACTCATAAAGGGCAGTGTATATAAATAATAAAAGCTCTTCAATAAGAAAGGGTGATATTATGACTTAGGGTTAGCCAATCACTTTTCGAGGCTACCTCTAGTTAACCACAATGGCGAAATACATTGTTGCGGCCCTTCAAATCGGCTCTTGTCCGGGCTCTACTAAGGATACCTTGAAAAAAATTTTGTCATATGAGAAGGAGATCAAGGAATCTGGTGCCAAGTTGGTCGTTATCCCAGAAGCCACTCTTGGTGGTTATCCAAAGGGATCGAACTTTGGGGTTTATCTAGGCTACCGTCTTCAAGAAGGAAGGGAGGAGTATGCTAAGTATCTTGCCGAAGCAATTGAGATCGGAAACGGAGAGAAATATCCAGAAATTAGTCAGTTGTGCGCACTATCGAAGGCCACCGACGCATCCTTATGTGTGGGGTGTATAGAGCGCGATGGGACGACATTATATTGTACCATGGTTTATATAGATCCTAAAGATGGCTACGTTGGGAAGCATCGAAAACTGATGCCGACAGCTGGCGAAAGACTGATATGGGGTCAAGGCGATGGTTCGACTCTGCCTGTCGTGGATACCGCTGCTGGGAAGATTGGCGGTGCTATCTGCTGGGAGAACATAATGCCTCTACTGAGATACGCCATGTATAAAAAAGGGGTTGAGATCTGGTGTGCCCCAACGGTGGATGCTAGGCCTATTTAGAGGACTGTGATGAAAAATATTGCATACGAAGGTCGTCTATTCTTGATTAGTGCAGTGCAGTTCATGCCAGATGCGACAGCAATGGGCTTTGGGGAGATTATTGACCAAGCTACAGGTAAGAGAAAATTACCTGGATGGCCATCTGCTGACGACAACTGTATTAATGGAGGTAGTGTTATTATTGATCCTTATGGAGAGATTATTGCAGGGCCATTGCTAGGGCAGGAGGGCCTTTTAACCGCCGAAATTAACACTGACTTGATTGCTGAAGCTCGCTTTGATCTTGACCCTGTCGGACATTATGCTAGGGGAGATGTCTTCCAGTTGACTGTCAATGAAAGGTCACACGATGTCAAGTTTACGAAATGAATACCGCATAAATCCGTTAACTAGGCTTTCATGAATGGTGGCTCGAAAATATTCGTTAATATCAATATCTCTATTATATAATGTTTTATGTACAAGAGATAATGTAGATCTGTAATATACAATCAAATAGGCATTTTTTTTGAAATCCATACGTCTATAAGATATAATCACAGCCATGATTTTGAAACCCGGATCGCAAACCTTATCACTTAATTTTTACCTTTTTTTAAAATGCAAATTAACATTTATTAATAAATAGGTGTATTTGAGAAGTTTCGTTTTCGTTCAACAGCCCAGTTATCATCATTTCACAAACAAGAAGGAGATATTAGCATTTTCTCCCGGATCCGATTAACACAGTTTTTTTGTTAAATCCGGTGTGAAGAAGATTTATAAATGTCGTGATATTTTTTAATGTGGAGATTGTACGATGACGGGTAGGAGTCAAGACAAGCTAAAGAATGCAGCCTTAATAATTGCGCCTTTCACAATCAAAATTATGCATTGACCCGATACAAGAATCACCGTGTGGATCAAGCCATTCTTACCAAGCTTACTTTTGCCGTCGCCAGGGCTGTTTGTAGTCATTCTCTGAACTTTTTTCCTTGGCATTCGGCTCGACGCAGAGAATTTCGGATCGATATAATCCCGAAATAGTCCGTTTCTCGGATAATTGTGCCGAAATGCATCATATTACAACGTACTATCTTGAATTGCTAGCATTCTCGTAAGAAAGAAAAACCTCGAGCAAATAGCCTACATTTGCTGCTGCACCCCTTTACAGCACAAAGTCGTTGCAGCTAGCTCCTTAAAATAAGGACCCTGCAGTCATGTGGCATATATAATAGTTGGCGAAGCTTGAAGCCTCACTTAGAGGTTGACGCCTCACTTGAGGTTTCAACATATACTAATGGTTTCATTTCAACAGCCTATGGGTCAATTGGGAATAACTATCAATGCTACCAATTTGTCACACTTTATTGCCTAATAGGTTTGGCGCTTACTATCAAATACATGACGTATTCCCTGCGCTAGGTTCGTCTTCTACTGAATCATTTAGTATAAAAAGGCAGCGTTCAATTGTTGATTATTGAAATTATTTATTGTACAAACAATTAATAAAAAATTCAATCAACAAACAAAGTTTCATCTATGTCCGTACAAAAAGAAGAATACGATATTGTAGAAAAGGCCCAATTATCTGTGTCCGCAGAAAGCTTAACATCAGATTCGGAAAGTATTTCACATAACCCATTTGACGATTTTCATAAAGCAGAGCGTTGGAGAAAAGTCTATGAATCCAGTGGTTATGAAGGCTTGTCTAAATTCGATCCTGAGTTTACATGGACAAAGGATGAGGAAAAGAAATTGGTAAGAAAAATGGACTTGAAGATTTTTTTGTGGGTTTTTATTATGTTTGCCTTTTTGGATTTAATAAGGAAAAATATTGCAAGGGCAGTTTCAGACAACTTCATTGTTGACTTGAAAATGAACACGAACGACTACAACCTTGGCCAAACTGTTTATCTAGTTATATTTCTAGCAAGTGAACTACCCGGCAACCTGCTGTCGAAAAGATTTGGTCCAGAAAGGGTCATTCCGGTTCAAATTGTGTTGTGGAGTGTAATTTGTATTACTCAAGCTGGTCTGAAAAATCGAGGTCAATTTATTGCTACTAGATGCTTATTAGGAATGGTACAGGGCGGGTTCATCCCGGACAATATTCTATACTTGTCATATTATTATACTGGAGCTGAGCTCACATTCCGCTTAAGTTTCTTTTGGTGTGCTATACCTCTTTTCCAAATTCTAGGTTCTCTTTTAGCTTCCGGAATCATAGAGATGAGGGGTATTCATAACTTAGCTGGCTGGCAGTACCTATTTATAATTGAAGGGTTTCTGTCCCTTTCTGTTGGCGTGGCATCCTTTTATTTAATGCGTAGAGGACCTACACAAACTGGTGAGTCTGCATTTCACAAAGGAAAATCGTTATTCACTGAGTATGAGGAGAAAATTATGGTTAACAGAATTTTAAGGGATGACCCATCAAAGGGTGACATGAGTAACCGACAACCAGTTACCTTCAAGGAGATTTTGTACACTCTAACAGAATTTGATCTATGGCCATTGTTTATCCAAGGTATTACAGCATTCATATCTCTTCAAACAGTTGGTTCCTATTTATCTTTGATATTAAAGAGTTTAAATTACTCTACATTTCTTTCGAACATTTTAGCAATTCCAGGCCAAGCCCTGCTGCTAATAAATTTACCATTAGCGGCACTATTATCGCGTAAATTGAAAGAAAAATCACTTTGTGTGGGAATTGCCAACGTTTGGGTGCTCCCTTTCATAGTTTCTCTGGTCGCTTTACCGACTGACACAAACCCCTGGATCAAGTATATATTACTAACCGGTATACTTGGTCTTCCCTACACACATTCCATTCTTGCTGGTTGGGTCTCCGAGATTTCAAATTCGGTAAGATCGCGTACAGTGGGCACAGCGTTATACAATATGAGTGCCCAAGTTGGAGCAATCATTGCTTCTAACATGTATAGAAATGATGATAAACCTTACTATACTAGAGGTAACAAAATACTTCTAGGATTCACTTGCTTCAACATTTGTATGGCTGTTGCTACTAAGTTTTACTATATTAGTAGGAATAAATACAAGGACCGCAAATGGAACTCTATGACAAAAGAAGAGCAGATCAATTACTTGGACACAACTAAAGATAAGGGAATGAAGCGTCTTGATTATAGGTTTATTCACTAGATTAAGTTTTCGTGTATTAAAATTTTTGCTGTTAGAGTAATGCTACACGCAAAAGCGAGAAGTCATACATCAAAAAAAAATTATTACACCAGAACAACAAAAGGTTAATGCAAAAACATTTTTTTTTTTTCAAGGTAAAGGTAAAGGCCATGGGATGTTATTGCTTTTTAGTAGTTTTGCACTGCTATACCACAAAAGCAGGTGACAGCAATTGTGTGTTCACGGAAACAAAAAAAAGTTTTTGAACATAAGAACACCAAAATCTTCCGTAATTGATATCAAAATACAATGACCAATTGTAAATATTTTTTAGTATATATGTCAATATTCCTCTGAACCAGCCTAATGCTTCGCAAATAATCTTCAAGCACACAAATATTCTATGTAGGAGCTCACAGGTCAACGCGCTAAGCTACCGATGTTACCTTACATTCATAAGGTGTCATCTGTTTATGCTGTTTGCAGATAACCTTCATTTGTGATCTCTTGCAACTTTCTTATCTCAAGATTCACAATATTCCGCGTGAATCGTAGAATTAATTTCCACATTCATATGTAAATAAAATTTTCTTTACTACTCTCCGAATTATACTAGTTAATTCTTTCTTCTACATATTAGTAATATCAATATACACTCTTTTTTATTGATTTTTTTATAAATTATTATGGCATAGCATACCTTCAGCGTTACTATCCGCTTAACATTTCTCATCTACCAAGCTACTTGCAGGAGCTTCATCCTAGGTGCTTAATTGCTTTAATACTGTAGTATCAGTAGATTGAATTTCCAGACCACCATCCAATAAAAAGACTAGAACGAAAAAAAATGAAACACATCTTAATAAGTCCGAACGTACATAGATAGATCGCGATCCATTTCTATTGCTCTAAGATCGCGTGTGTATTTGAAAATTATGATACGTTTAATGTGCTCGACGCTTTCACCAAGTCTTCATACGTCATACATGATCCACTGCATGCGATTATAATAACGATATCATCCTCATATATTTTTTGTTCCAGAATGTCTTCAAGAATCTCTGGATGATAACATAAATGTAAGGATGCTCCACAGGCTGGTTCCACTATAAAATTGTAGTCATCGTCATATCTCAAGCATGTTGCCAGAACGTCTTGATCTGATAAAACTACAGACTTACATCCATACTTGTTAAAACTCTCAAACGCGAATGATGCTATGTATGGGGAGCCCAAAGAAGTTGCAACACTTGTCAGTTTTTCAAGAGTAACTGGACTACCTTTTTTGAGAGACTTATTCAATACGTCACAACCGGCAGTTTCTACAGCAACGACCGGAATTTTTTCAGCAAGGTGATTCCTCTCTAGGCCTTTAATTATGCCACTAAATAGCCCACCACCACCAACACTACAAACTAAAGCTTTCACCCTAGGTAAGCATATATCATTTTCCTTCAATTGTTCTATGATTTCATCCACAATCGTAGAATGACCTTCCCAAATTGTCTCATTATCAAACGGGTGCACATATAGTGTCTTCGAACCATGTTGGCTTTCTTGCGCCATTAATTCGTGCCTCAAGTATTCATCTGCTTCCCCCCAATGATCACCATGGATAATGACTTTGGCTCCTGCACTTTGAATTTTCTTTACCATTCTAGGTTTTGTAGTTTTAGGAACCACTACACTGCAATTAAGTGCCATCGATCTGCAGGCAGTTGCTGCTGCTAAACCAGCATTTCCCCCAGAGCTAGAAAATACAGCAAGCTTCCCAGAACCCTCGCTTAGTGCTTCTTCATTATTCTTCCTTATCAAATGCCCGATTCCTCTCGATTTGAAACTTCCACCTGGTTGTAAAATCTCATGCTTAACGTAAAACCACGAATTTGTCTTACCATTGTTCAAAAATTGACGAATCAAAGGTGTCTTTTCATAGTAAGTCATTTCCATGGTAACTTCTTCCTTAAACCTTGAATAATTTATTATATTGATCTCGGACTATGAGCCTTTGTTGTTAACTGTTACGTTATAATAAACTTCTATAAATGTAATTTTTTCAAAATGTCTTCATGACTATATATGAATTCTTTCCGGCTAATATACTACGCTTAGTAATCTTCCACTTTTATCTAGCATCATTTCCAGTTTCGAAATTATGTAATTTTTCCATATTCTAACTACGATAAGGACATTGCCGTTTAGCCCAATGGGGAAATACTACAAGAGGCTAACAGCGTTCGATAATGTTCAAAGAAAGAATCTGATATCTTATGCTGTACGAGCTTTCTTAATACCATATATACTACGCTATGCAATGTCAAGAATTTGAGGATATGATTCCGCCCAAACG
>OBMA010002541.1_pt1 | contig 10583 bp, 9 predicted proteins | sample 1539141 | NCBI WGS metagenome assembly OBMA01 (sample SAMEA3991484, study PRJEB22521) | metagenome | biome: anthropogenic terrestrial biome; feature: sewage plant; material: raw primary sludge | place: Sweden | collected 2012-09-26 | reverse complement strand
CAATCAATTTGGCATTACAAAAAGTGGTACAAGAGTTTAAGCCGCAACTACCGTTAACGATTATCGCTTTAACAAAAAACGTCGGGCTTGGACAGGCTTTGAATGCAGGTCTAAACGCTTGTCAACATGACTGGGTCATGCGCATGGATACGGATGATATCTGTGTGCCTAACCGCTTTGAGCAGCAAATCAACTTTATCCAAAACCATCCGGAAATTGACGTGTTGGGCGGGCAAATCATTGAATTTGAAAAGCAGCTCTCACAGGGGAAAAAATCTCGCACGGTGCCAACCTCACACGAGGCGATTTTTGCCTCCGCCAAGACGCGCAATCCCATCAACCACATGACCGTTGCCTTCAAAAAGTCAGCGGTACAAGCGGTCGGTAGCTATCGCCATGCGCCGCTGTTTGAAGATTATGATTTGTGGGTGCGGTTGTTGCTCGCTGGCTATCAGTTTGCCAATTTGCCAGAGGTGCTGGTGTATGCACGGGCAGGCGATGCGATGTATGAACGGCGCGGGGGCTTGGCGTATGCCCGATACGAGTGGGCAATTCAGCAAAGCTTTTATCAACAAGGGTTTTTGCCTATTGCGCAACTGCTTAAAAACCTCGCCATTCGCTTACCGGTGCGATTATTGCCAAATAGTTTACGCAGTTTGGTTTATCAAAAACTGTTAAGAAAATAACTTAGCGCCGAATGACCTTGCGATTGGGGCTTAAGTTTTTTACCATCTTTTCAGACAATGGTAAAACTTCTCCACACATCAGTCCCGCCAACAGCTCACTACAAATCGGGGCATAAGCATAGCCTTTTGACCCCAATGCCGAAAAGGTCCAGACTCGGCTTTTGCTTTCATAACCCGCTTGCCACACCTGCCCAACTAGGGGTAGATAATCCACGGTTTGACTGCGGATACTGGCGCGACCCTGCCAATGGGGTAGGTTTTTTTCGACGGTAAACATATCAGTGTTATTGACCAAATCGGGCACCGCATCCGCCAAATCTGCCACATTCATCTGGTGGTCAGCAACTGCTGGCGTGGTATCCAAGGTATCCCTGACAAAACTTGCCCCAAGCATGACATGGCGTTTACTGTTCTCGTTAAAACTGGCGTAATAACTGCCATACTTTAGCGGCAGTTTTGGCAATTGCGCTTTATCATGCTCATCGACAGCAAACCACGTCACTTGCCCACGGCTGTGATTAAAGCGTTTGATGGTGGGTAGAAAATCGCAGGTGTCTAAAGCCATGCACAAAATCACATGGTCAAAAAACTGCTGACGCTCAGTGAATGTTAATAACACTTGGTCGCTATCTTGCTGAAAATAGGCTTGCTGAAAATAGGTTAATTTCTCGGTTTGAAAGCTGATATTGGGGTGGCATAAAACAGCGTTGGCAAAGTTTGCGGTAGTGATTAACCCGGCATTGGGCAAAAATATCGCTTGCCCAACCTCATAACCGACCTTTGCTTTAGCTTGTTCAGCGGTCAATAAACGGGCAAATTCAATGGGAAAATCTTTGACTTCATCAAGTTGTAAGCGATTGTGTGAGAGTAAATCCAAACAGCCGGTGGTTTGTAGGATTTTAATACCGGTTTGTGCGGTCAAATAAGGGTAAAATCGACAGCTTGCCAAATAACCAATCGCATGCAAATTAGTTTCAAGGCGTTTTAGGCTCGTAAGTTTTGGCGCAAGAAAACCGCGAATGTTACCCGACGCGCCTGCCAATGGTTGCGCTTTATCAAAAATGGTGACGCTATGTCCACGGGCGGCTAAAGCATACGCACTGCTTAACCCCGCCACCCCAGCCCCAATCACCGCGACAGACAGCGGTTTTGTAATAGCGGAAAAATTGGGTAGTTCAAAGCCTTTAACGTTATTGGCTTTTCGACGCTGACGACGTCGGGATTCAAAAGATGCAGTAAAGGGTAGGGTGACAAAAAATGGTTTAATTTTTTTGTTATAGCGAAAATAAAGCTTGCAAAAATTGGCTGATGTTAACTTAGGTTGAAAGCTTGCGGTGAGCATTTCTCGCTTTTTGCCAAAGCCTTTACGTTTGGCTAAGGTAAAACCGTGATGTTTTAGCCCCTGTTTGACTGCGCTTGCCACGCTAAATGTCGCCAAAGTCGTATGATTTTTGGATAACCTTGCGATTTGAGCCAATAAATCCGCTGACCAGAGTTCTTGGTTACAACTCGGCGCAAACCCATCAAGCAGCCAGGCATCGACTTTGCCTTCCCCAGTCACTTGCGACAAACTACTCGTCGCATCGCCAAGCCATAAATCAATCGTCAATCGTTCATCAAACCAGTTCAAACGATGACAGCCAGCCAGTGGCGGTGGATAGTTGTCAATGAGCTGTTGTGATAACCCAGCAAGCTCTGTCCACACGCTCAATGCTTGTTCAAGGTCAGTTTTGCTTAAGGGAAATTTTTCGGTGGTAATGATATGTAAATGGCTGTGATTGTCAGGTCTGATTTGTTGCCACAGTTGCCAAATAGCCAAGATATTAAGTCCCGTACCAAAACCAATTTCACCGATGACAAATCGTTCAAAGTTCCGCAAATTAGCGAGGCGAGTGGCTAAGTCGTTGCCATCAATAAAAACATGGCGAGATTCTGCCAAGCCGTCTGTTTTGGAAAAATAAACATCGCCAAAGTCGCCAGAAATGGGGACAGTCACGCCGTTATCATCTAGCTGCCAGTGCAGTTTGGCGGTTTGAATGGTTGCTGCTGGGGTGCTACTTTTGCTTGAGTTTGTGACAGGAGGTTGGCTAGATTGTGACATCAGTGACCCATAATAAATAACTAAAAGTTAGTGCTAAATAAAATATTACTAATACAAGGCTTGAAAACAGCGATTAGGGGGTATAGCATAACTGATTTTTTATCGTTGCAACATGGCATGCAGCTTTTTTTGGGTGTGGTAACAACATGAATCAATCAACTAACGGGCGTTATAACCTAATCACCGCATTGGCAATGATTGTAGGGATTGTGATTGGCTCAGGGATATTTTTTAAGGCAGACAATGTTTTAAAATATACCAATGGCAATGTGGCATTAGGCGTGGGGGTTTTTGTATTGGCGGCGGTGGCGATTATGTTTGGTTCGCTATCGATTGCTGAGCTGGCAAAACGTACCGATGCGCACGGCGGCTTGATTGGCTATGCCGATGAATTTGTCAGCCCACATTTTTCTACGATGATTGGCTGGTTTCAATTGTTTTTGTATTACCCCACACTTGGCGTGGTGGTGACATGGGTGGTGGGTATTTACACTGCCCTGTTATTTGGGGTAAAAGAGGCATCGCTTGAATTACAAATGGGCATCGGGCTTACGTGGTTTGTCATTTGTTATCTGTTTAATGTAATGGCAGCAGTGTTTGCAGGGCGTTTTCAAGTCTTTGCCACTGTCGTTAAATTAATTCCGTTATTTGTGCTAGGGGTGATGGCGTTTGTATATGGCGACCCTGTGGCTGCGTTAACCCATCCAAGTGAACCGGCGCGTCAAGCGACCCAGTCTTTGGCATGGCTCGGCGCCATCGGTCCGATTGCGTTTTCGTTTGATGGCTGGGTGGTCTCTACCAGTATTTCAGGGGAAATCAAACATGCCAAACGTAATTTACCGATTGCCTTAGTTGTCGCGCCCCTGTTGATTTTATTGGGCTATTTGCTGTATTTTGTTGGACTCACCTCGTATCTAGGCGCCGCAAAAGTGATGGCATTGGGTGATGAAAGCGTCTATGTGGTGGCAACCCAGTTATTTGGCGAAACCGCTGCCAAAGCCTTTTTGGTATTTGTGGTGATTTCGGTGATGGGTACGGTGAATGGCTTGGTATTAGGGCTGATTCGTCTGCCGCATTCTTTAGCGCGCAAATCATTGATTCCGTTTAGCGCGCAATTGCGTCAAGTCTCGCCCAACTATCAGCTATCGGTTGGTTCCGCGCTGTTAGGTTTTGTCTTATCGATGTTTTGGGCGGCTGTGCATTATGCGGTAATGAAAAGTCAGCTGCTTGGCGATATGGATATTTCAGAAATCGCGATTGTGGTGAGTTACTTGCTGTATTTGGTATTTTACTTTGCGGTGTTTCGATTATGGCAACGAGGTCATATCAAAAGTATGTTATTGGGTGTGATATCGCCGATTTTGGCGGCATTGGGCTCATTGATGGTAGTGTTCGGCGGTATGCAAAATCCGCTGTTCTTGCCTGTCTGCTTGCCGATTTGTGCGCTTGTGCTGCTGCTTGCCTACTTTTACAGTCGCTATCTACACAGTCGATAAGTGCCTTATGCCAAGTGCCCTACGTCAAGTGCATTGCGTCAACTTTTTGGATAACGCTAAAAACTGCGCCACGCCTTGTCCGACGGCTCGGCCTGTGGCAAAACAAGCCGTCAGCAGATAGCCACCCGTTGGCGCATCCCAATCAAGCATCTCGCCACAGCAAAATACATAAGGATTGGATTTTAGCGCAAAATCCTCGGTTAATGCTGTGCGTTTTACCCCGCCACCACAGCTAATTGCTTCTTCAATCGGTCGAAAACTATCGAATTCTACCGTTAACTGTTTGATTGCCTTTGTCATCTTATTGGCATCATGCCAGTGCGTTTTTGCGACGATTTCTCTGAGTAAGGCGATTTTGACCGGATCAAGTCCTGCCTTTCGCCAAAGGTTCGCTAGCGATTGTTTTTTGGGGTTTTTTAAACTACTCAATAATTTTTCGTCAGACACATCAGGTAGCAAATCAAGTTGCAGTGATACTTTGCCCGTATGATTTAATTGCTCACGCATAGCACCATTGAGCCGATATATCAGCCCGCTTTCCATGCCATAATGGGTGAGGATAATGTCGCCAAAACCCTGCTCAATTTTGCCATCGGGCAATGTCACCTGGGCTTTCACCCGTTTTAACGCTTTACCAAAATCGCGGTGCAAATGCGCCGACCAAGGCTGCGACAATGGGCGACAGATACCGACATTGCTGGCATAAAACGGCGTCAATTCTGTGTCGCTGAGCCATGCCTGCCATTTACCATCACTACCGAGCCGCGACCATGACATCGCGCCCGTTGCCAACACAATCGCATCAAAGCTTTGGCTAACAGTCAGATTACCGCTTTCGTGCACTACCGAAAAAGTCGCTTGCTTGCCGTCAATGTCGTCACAGCTATGTCGATAAAAAAACGCTACGCCGTCCTGCTGCAGCGCTTGCAACCACGCCCGCAGCAGTGGCGAGGCTTTCATCATGGTAGGAAAAATGCGACCTGTCGAGCCAACAAAAGATTCAATCCCTAAGCGGGTCATAAAATCACGGATATGCGTCGCATTAAAATCTTGAATATGCGGCGTAAGCCAGTCGTTGGGCTGATAGCGCGTGACAAAGGTATCAACGGGCTCAGCGTGCGAGATATTGAGTCCAGATTTACCTGCCATCAATAGTTTGCGGGCAGGGGAAGGTTTTTGTTCAAATACTTGGATTGTGACATCAAACTGGCGCAGATAATCTGCCACCATCAGGCCAGCAGGACCTGCGCCAATGATGGCGACAGTGGGCTTTTTTGGCAAGTCGGCTTGGTTATTTGGCATCATGGCAAGTCAATGTTAGGCTAATAATAGTAGGCTTACAAAGTCGATTACCAACGACCTTTACGCCCTGCGACCATCCAGCCCAGTGCGATACCCAGTATCCCACTCAATAATGCAGTGACCGCACCATAGATAAAAATCTGTCCACTGCGCTCATTGACAAGCACTTTGACCTGCGTATTTAAACTATCGACTTGGTTTTGTAATTCAGCATTTTTTGCCAAGAGTTGTTGGTTGGCGTTGGACAACTGGCTGTCAGTAGGCTGGTTGAGCTGGGCAAGGGTAGGTTGGTTGGGGTTTTGCATCGGTGAGGTGCTACTGGCAACGCTTGAGGCAAGCTCTGGCTGTTTGGCGAGTGGTTGTCCTGTTTTTGGGTCAGTGACGACAACTTGCGGTGCTGCATGGGTCAGGCTTGTCACCTGTAATACCATCAATAACACTGCGCCGTTTGCCAACGTGCCCACCAATTTTTTCATGCTTACCACCTATCACCACCCAGACTTTGCCAATTATGTACTGCAAACAACGGTTAAACCCAACATTAACTCGCTGATTTAGGAAAAACTTGGATAAAAGGTTTGATATCCACATGACTATACACACCATTTAATAAGTAAGGCTCTTCACTTGCCCAAGCTTGCACCGCTTCATCGCTGTCAAAATCCACGACCAAGACACTGCCACTCATTTCAGGCTCTCCATGCGCAATTGGTGTAGGGCCTGCGATGATGAGACGGCGCTGTTCATCTAACCGCGTAAGACGCTCAAGATGAGCAGAACGGAATTGTTTGCGTAGCTCAAGGCTATCAGGGACGTCATGACCGATAATAATATAAAGTGCCATCCATATTCTCCTTTAGTTTTTTCCTTTATCATTGATTTGTTGCTGCATGTCTGGATTTAGGTGGTTTTTTAAGAACACAAATTGCCCGATTAAAAACACCAACATCACCGGTATCCATCCCCAGCTTTTAAAATTAATCCAGGTATCGTTGTTGGTAAAAAACGCAAAATAATATTGCAAACCTGCCATCAGTAAGAAATACCCTGCCCAAGCGAGGGTGAGTTTATTCCAGCCCGATTGGGTCAATCGAAACACATTTTTCATTGCCAGTTCTAATAGCGGTTTACCTATCGCGACACTGATAATGAGGGCAACCGCAAATACGCTATTGATGACGGTTGATTTCCATTTTAAAAATGCTTCGTCATGGAAAATTAAGCTTAACCCACAAAATCCCACGGTTAAAATCAGCGTCACCCACTGCTGTTTATTGAGCTTGCCTTTTTGCCGGGCAAAATGCACGACATATACCACCAGTGTCGTAATCAATAACGCCGCCGCACCTGCCAATACCCCTTGCTGTTTGGAAAAGTAAAAAAATGCCAGTAAAGGTAGCAAATCCAATAAACCGCTCATAGTCATCTCTAACAAAAATCTTAGCCGCTAGTTTACACGGATATGCTAGAATCGAAAAGTAACTTTGCGATTTTCCTCGCTTCATCAATCACGTGCACTTGTGAGCGAGCCAGCGCAGAGTTAACCCCTCTTTGTCTTAACCCCTTTTGTCCTATTGTTGGCAACCAGCTTTTGTAATTAAGGCGTATTTGTGAATTCTTTAAATCTCGATATTTTGTCTAGCAGTCCTATTTATACCCAACTCCCGATTGATATGCACTGCCACAGTACCCGCTCCGATGGCACTTTTAGCCCAAGCGAAGTGGTGCAAAAAGCGCATGAAAAAGGGGTGAAAGTATTATCCTTAAGCGACCATGATACGGTACTTGGTATCCTTGAGGCGCGCCAAACCGCTGATAGCCTTGGTATGACGCTGATTCACGGTGTTGAAATCAGCTGTCGTCATCGTGTCATGGGCGGCTACTCCAAAAAACCTGCCCAAAATGAAAAAGTGATTCATGTATTGGGGTACGGCTTTAGTGATATCGAAACAATGCACAGCAAACTCGCTGCCATCCAAGCCAATCGAGAAACGCGCGGCTATGCGATGTGCGAGCGTGTGGCAAGTACCTTTAAACGCCCGATGGATGAGATTTGGCAGGCGGTGTTAGTGCAAGCCAAAGGTAATCCGCAAGCGGTCGGTCGTACCCATATCGCCAAAGTGATGGCGGATCAAGGCTTGGTGAGTGATGTGCAAAAAGCTTTTACTGGCTATTTGGCTGACCATAAACCTTGCTATGTGGCACTCGATGGCTTATCGCTTAAAGATTGCATCAATTTGATTCATGACTGTGGTGGCAAAGCGTCTTTGGCTCATGCGACCCGTTATAATTTAACCGCGAACAAAGTGCGTAAACTGATTGCAGATTTTGCCAGTAGCGGTGGCGATGCAGTGGAATTGCCCGCCAGTAATGAACCGACTTCAACCCGCCATATGGTCGATAGAGTGATTAAAGCGCATGAGTTAAAGGTGTCTATCGGTAGTGATTTTCATGGCAGCACCATGCCGTGGCGGGTGCTTGGCGGTGTGCCCAAATTGCACGAAGGGCAAGTGGGGATTTGGGAGAGTTGTTAAACACTTACCATTTCGTTGACTACCCAGCAAGGTTTTAAGGAAGCCAATTAGCTGTAACCCAGTACCTGCAACCAAGTCCCTGTAATGAGTTGACTGAAACTAAGATTTTTTATCAAACGCGGTCAGTGGCTTAAAGGCAATCGACTTCGCCATTGGCAACTCCTCAATAGCACGCAGTCGCCAGCTATTGGCTGGGTCATGCACCACAATATAGTATTTGCCTTTAGACGGGTCTAACTGTACATTGCCCGCATAACTGCCATCACTTAACCGTTTGACAATAATGTCACGGTCTTTTTGCTTTTGGGTGGCATGGGAAATCTCCACTGCCAATTGCTCAGGCGCTTTAAAGTTGTCACTGGCGGGTGCCTCAAGTTTAAAATTCACCGCTTGATGGCTAATCATCATTTGACCTGTCAGCCCCAAATCATGCGCCAGTTTGTCTTTGGACACATCCGCATATAAGGTCTTACCATCCATGTACCAGTCATCACGCACAGTAGAGTCTTGGATTCTCACCGAGTAAAACACGAACCAGATACAGGCGACTACCACAAATAGCGGCAGACCAATGACAAAAATCCAAACCATATAATTTTTATACCAAAGTTTGGATATCGACTGATTAGAAGTTGATGAAGCAGGAGAATTTGTCGGTGTTGCCATAGACCACTCAGCAGATAACAATCAAAAAGCTAGTATAGCAGAAAAACCCATGCCCCAATAACGGGCGCCAATAATTTGGCACAAAAAAAGCCGATTATCAGAATCAGCTTTTTTAGACAATCAAACTTATTTATCGGTGGTAAACACGTTATCTTTTACCGCTTTATATTTGCCGCCATCATCCACGCTCACCACTTGCATTTGGATGGGGATATTGCTTTGGGTAATCACTTTTGGATCGCCCAGTACACTGACAGGGAAGTCATAACTTTCGCCTGCTTCTAATGGAATGGTTTTAAAGCGACTATCAAGTTTTAAGCCGGGTTGTGGTGTCAATGTCACCGCATAATCATGGTTTTGCTGGGTTTTATTGGTGATTTTGATAATGTAGTTATTTTCTACCAAACCTTGCGCATTGATTGACGACAGCTGGTTACGGTCACGGCGAATATCAATCTGTAGTGGCACACGGCTGGTTAAAAAATAAACCCCCGTCCCAATCAACAACGCAATCACCGCCAAATAAGCAAAAAACCGTGGACGCAAAATTTTACTTGGCTCATTCTCTACCAATTGGCGTTCGGTACTATACCGAATCAAACCGCGTGGTTTATTGACTTTATCCATGATGTCATTACACGCATCGATACAAGCCGCGCACTGGATACATTCAACTTGCAAACCATCACGAATATCGATACCCGTCGGGCACACTTGCACACACATCAGACAGTTGATACAGTCACCTAAATTCTCATCTTCGCCGCCTTTTTTACGCGCCCCCCGTGGCTCACCACGTTTATAGTCATAGGTTACAATCAACGTATCTTTATCGAACATCACACTTTGGAAGCGACCATAGGGGCAAATATGGGTACAAAAGTGCTCACGCATATAGCCTGCATTGGCAAACGTCGCAAAGGTAAAAATAAGTACCGAAACCCAAGTTAATGGCGTCCAATCTGGCACAGGAATAACGCCAAACCATTGCCAACTATTATAAAGATAATCAGTCCCAACGGCATAACTGCTAAACGTCAATGCCGTCACCAACGCCATGATAAACCAAATCAGATATACCAAGCCGCGTTTCATGATTTTTTCGCCATTCCAAGGCGCTTTATCTAACTTAAACTGCTTATTACGATCGCCGATGACAAGCTTCTCAGTGTATTGGTACATATGCGTCCAAATCGTCTGTGGACACGCATAACCACACCACACACGGCCGGCATAAACGGTCACCATAAACAATAAAAAGGCCGCAACCATAAAGAAAAACGCAAAAATAAAAACGTCTTGGGGTAAAAAAGTTAGCCCAAATAGCACAATCTTAGAACCCGAGAAATCGAACCATATTGCTTGGTGTCCGCCATAGCGAATCCATGGCAACACCAAAAACAACAACAATAAAAAATACATACTGACAACGCGGATGTTTTGATAAAAACCCGTCACAAAACGGGGGTGTACGCGTTTTTTAGTGGCATCTATTTGGTGGACAGGTAGTTTAAAATCATTACCAGCAGGGGAAGGAGGTTGTACAGACATTGTTTGCCCTCACATATTTTCTGACATGAACATAAAAAAATGAAAGACGACAACCGCAAAACCACCGAACATCGCCTAACGAAAAATTGCTTAAACAATATATTCAATTATATATCAAATGGCACTAAATACCCACAAAATAAAGGGAGTTATCAGCGACTGCAAAATAAATCAAAAAACTTTTCGCAGTGGTATTGACAGGCAAAAAGAAAAGCGTATAATACGCACTCACTGGCAGCGACTACAG
>OBMA010002540.1_pt1 | contig 10585 bp, 8 predicted proteins | sample 1539141 | NCBI WGS metagenome assembly OBMA01 (sample SAMEA3991484, study PRJEB22521) | metagenome | biome: anthropogenic terrestrial biome; feature: sewage plant; material: raw primary sludge | place: Sweden | collected 2012-09-26 | reverse complement strand
TCTTCCGATCTCATATCGGTCACAATGATATGCAAATGATAAAAACCCGCAGGTGCAGTAGCCGGCACCTCAATATGTTCGTGAAAATCGGTATTTTTTACACCTGCATACTTTGTGCTATAAACCGAATCCACTTCCCAGGTATGCTCTTCGTCGGTAGCCTGAACAATGGAGGCATGCTCGCCTTCAGGATGAATGGTGAGCCTGATTGTGCTGATTTTATGCTCAGCCACAATCTCTGCATCAAGATGCAAATCACTACCCTGCACTACTGTAGACGAATTTTCATAACCAAGTTCATGAATTTCAATTACCGGGCTTTCTTTTTTATCACAGGCAGTAAAGCCAATAGCCAATAAGGCTGCAAAAAGAATTTTTCTCATCTTTGATTGTTTTGATTTTCTGTTTATAAAGGTATTTGTAAGTTCGCTGTGAAGTTTCGGCCGGGACCGGGAACTTCTATCAATCGGTAAAACGACGTATGATCGTAGTATTTTGTATTAAGAATATTATCCACACGAAGCTGAAATTTCAAAATCCGACGGGCATATTTCACTTCAGTTGACAAATGGGCATGCAGCAACGCAAAACCTTCGGTAGATTTCTCCGGTGGCACCACATTATGTTGCTGTGCTGTAAGTTGTAAAGTAAGTCCGGCTTCCGGTTTTCCCCATATTTTATTTTCCTTAGCCTTATAAATAACACCAAAATGCATATTTGCCGGAGGCGAAAAAGGAAGCGTATAACCTTTTTTAGCTCCCGAAAGCTGCAAAGAATATATATATTCAGCATCGGCTAAAAATTCCAGTTTATCTGTGGCTCTGTAGTTTACACTCAGTTCGGCACCTGTCCGGAAAATCTGACTCTGGCTGTGATAAAAAACCTGCTGAGCCATAAAATATTCGGAACCCGGATTGAGATAAATATAATTCGGAAAATAATTTACAAAAGGACTGAATGCGACTGTGAGTTTTTTTGTTTCCCAGTCGAGTCCCGCATCGAGCTGATAGGATGTTTCAGCACGGAGCGTGGTATCACCTTTCTCATAACGGTAATAATGATAATTCATTCCGTTCGAAGCCAGCTCTTTGGCATTTGGCATCCTGAAACTTTTGCCTGCATTTATCTTCAAAGTAAGTTCTTCCGATGCCTTTAGCATTGTACCAACAGCCCAGCTCAGATTGTGATAATTTCGCGTAAGTGAAAACGCACGTTGCAGAAACTTCTGTTGCCCATCGACTTTACTCTCGTACCAGTCGGTATAATCTCCCGTTTGCAATTGTCCAAAGTCGTAGCGCAAGCCTGCATTCACGTGCCATTTTTCCGAAAATGTAATTTTATCAGTCACAAATGCTCCGGTGGTGAAACTTTGATAATCAGGCAAAATAAAGCCCCAACCACCACGACTATTGTGCTGATATTCTCCACTGATCCCACCCACAAATTGATGTTTTCCGGTTTCGGCCATCGTAAATTTCATTTGTCCGCTAAATGTTGATTTATCAAAATGTCGCTCCAGATTGTTGTCGGGAGCAGGCATATAACCATGCGCAATGGCTTCTGAAAATTCGCTGCGAACGTTTCGCTGATAACCCAAATCGAGATACAAAAAATGTTCGCCGGCTTTCAAATTACTATTACTCATTATTTTAAAATGATTTACCTGTTGCGAAGGAAAATCAATATCGCGCGACGACGCATCGTAATCAATGTCTGATGTTCTGATTTCCAGTCCGTGTGCATTGGCAAAAAAACCACTTTTGGCAAAAACGTTGCTCACAGTGAGATGACTTGCAAAATTGTAGCCCACATATCCGGCGGTAGCACTTCCATTGTATTCGTATCCGGCCGTGTTGCGCAATCTGTTGTTTTTCAGTTTAAAATAATACGACATATATTCAATGCTGTCGGTAGGTACTTTGTAGTCGGCATAATGCGCGGTACTGAACTTTGTTTTTATGTAAAAATTGTCGGCACGTGCAAAATATGAAGCAGCTGCTCCAAGCCTGTCGCTATTCGAGCCGTAACCCAAATCTACTTTTCCTCCATGACTGTGTCGGTACGGAATTGCGAGTTGCTTCAGGTCGATTACTCCCGCAATGGCTCCTGCGCCGTACATAAGTGAAGCAGGCCCTTTTACAATTTCAATTCGCTCCACACCATTCTGATCAATTTCAAGTCCGTGATCGGCGCCCCACTCCTGCCCTTCGTGCTTCAGACCATTTTCGGCCACAGTCACGCGATTGAAACCCAATCCGCGAATCACAGGCTTCGACTGTCCCGACCCGATACTGATAGTGCTGATTCCGGGCAAACGGCTCAAAGTCTGCATCAGACTTCCGTTTTCGTTGCGCTTCATAAAATCTTTGCTCACCGATATCAAAGCCGAGGTTGCTGTGCTTTCCTTTCCGTTTTTTTTATCAGTCACCTGAAGTTCACCCAATAAATGTGTGGCAGGAGTCAGTTTTATTTTCAGAAATTCTCTGATAGCAAAATGCAGCGTATCGGTATATTTTTCGTAACCTGTGTACGACACTTCCACTACCAGCCAACTTGGGCTAAAGGCCGGAAACTCAAACTGTCCGGAGCGGTTTGTCACCGTTCCAAACTGTCCGTGATTGATCACAACCGTAGCTCCGGGTAAGGGATGATTGTGATCGTCGAGCACCTGCCCTCTGAGTTTTACAGCCGGCTGAGCCATTACAACAGCTGAAAACATGAGCCAAAAAATGCATGCAAAAACGATTTTTGTTTCTGCAGAAAATATTTTCATCGAGTTTTGCGGAGTTTTATTGCTGATTACAAAATTTGCAATATCCTTTTATCATCACTTCACATTCTTCAGCCTGAAATTCGGCCGGAATCGGATATTGCTTTACATCTACATTTTCGAGACAAAATGTTTTTCCACAACTTTTGCAATTAAAATGCATATGTTTGTGCAAATGCTGATGTTTTTTCTCAGTTTCGCAACAGTTGAGCGCATATTTCACAGTATGACTATCCACTACAATCCTGTGTATCACGCCTGCATCTTCGAGCGCCTGCACATTGCGATAAAAAGTTATGCGGTCGTACTGATCGCTCATGCGGCTCTTCATTTCATTCTCCGACTGAGGGAATATGCTCTCCTGCAATGCTTTGATAAGTGCGAGTCGTGAGTTTGTCTTCTTTAAATCGTGTGTCTGTAAAATATCGGTTGCTTTCATTTATATTTTATTTCAACAATGTTTTAAATGAAACAATGTTGCATTTAAAATGTTTAGCGCAATGAGTTATTTATTATAAAAAAGGCAGTTAAGGATGTTTGATGACAAATAAAAATGGTTTCTAGCTTATCTGACTTTGCAAATGATACGTATTCCGTTTCAATTTGACGAAAATATATTCAAAACAGGTGGATATTTGACCTTTTTGTCTCAGCGATTCTCTTTTTAAAATTATTATAGCTATTTTTGTGTATTATATTTATTATATAGGTATTACAACCACATAAAATAAATATTACAAAATTCCGGTGTTAACTTATTTTTAAATCTACTTACTGTTTTGGAGAACTCTTTCGATTTATATAGCGGCTTTGAGCCCATTTCACTCGACGAAATGAACAAGGTAAAGTTGCTCGACAGGATGGACCGGAAATTTATGTTTCATGTTTCGCACCTGAACGACATATTGGCAATGGCCGGAGAGCATTTTTTCATCCTCGAAATTTCCGGAAAACGTTTTGCGCGTTACGAAACCACATATTACGACACTCCCGATTTTGATATGTACACCCGTCATCACAACGGGAAACTGAATCGCTACAAAGTGCGCTTCAGATCGTATGTTGATTCAAACCTCAATTTTTTCGAAATAAAATTCAAATCCAACAAAGGCCGTACGATCAAAAGTCGCATTAAACTTCCCGACAACAAATGGTCGCTCGAAGGTGAAACCGGCACACTTTTGGAAAAGAAAACCATATACAATGCTTCGGATCTGACTCCCGCGCTACAGGTAAACTACAACCGCATCACACTGGTAAACAAAAACATGACCGAGCGTTTAACCATCGATTTTGGTCTGAACTATGTATGCGGCGACAAACGTGCCGAATTACCCTCACTGATCATTGCTGAAGTAAAACAAGACCGGTCGGGCAGTTCGGAATTTATCACCATCATGCAGCAAATGCGTATAAAACCGGCATCCATGAGTAAATATTGCCTTGGAATTGCAAGCACAGTAAATAATGTAAAACTCAATAACTTTAAACAAAAAGTACGATATGTCAATCAAATTTTCTCAAAACATGCGTAAATTATTTGCAGGCGCATTGTTTTCGCTATTCTTCTTAGTACCATCACCGGCATTTGCTTCAGCTCCCGTTGATATAAATATGATTCAGGCCGAATTCAGTGATGGAGCTGCTGCTGAACCACAGGATGGATTGCTCACTGTAACCAAGAAAAAAGATAAAATCCAGATCGATGAAACATTTTTCCTGAGTCTGCTGATTGACCTTACGGCTGTGTTTCTGATCATTTTCTTTGTATATTTTCCAAATTACAAAAAAATGGATACGATATTTACATTCATAATGTTTAACCTGGTTATCTTCCTGTTAACCTATGTGCTGAACGAGGTGAAAATGTCGATGGGAGCTGCCTTCGGGTTATTTGCAGTTTTCTCTATGCTGCGTTACCGCACTGCCGGAATCAATATGAAAGATATGACATACCTGTTTATCTTCATTGCCATGGGTCTGGTGAGTGCTATTCAACTCGAATTCCATGAACTTGGTATAATTGCCGGAATCGTATTTATTGGTACTTTGCTGCTCGACACGAAACTGATAATGAAGAAAGAATACTCGAATGTACTTCGTTATGAGAAAATTGAATTAATTAAACCCGAGAAACGCGATGAACTGATTGCAGAACTTCGCGAACGCACAGGACTGAATATTCATCGTGTATCTATCAACGAAATTGATTTTCTGAAAGATACAGCCATGATCTCGTATTATTATTACGAAAAATAATTCAGGCAATCTGTTTCCTGGTAATATATTGTTTTTGAATTCGTTTGTAATCTACAGTGTCTTAATCTGCTTGCAGGTTAAGGCATATCTGTAAAATTAAAATCACATCTATTGTCACAAAATGAAAAAGAAATTCATCATATTATTGTTAGCTACCCTGCCTTCTGCAGTTTTGTGGGCGCAGGGTCAGTACGGAAGCTGGACTACTATATCGCTGGAGAAAGAACTCAGCAAAAAATGGGAACTGGGCGCCGAAGCCGAAGTGCGCACAATATACTATGCGCGTTTAATCGAAAGAGCGAGTCTGGGATTAAGTGCCGATTATACCATTCTGAAAGGGTGGAAAGTGGGTGCAGGATATCAGATTATGAACAAACTGGATACGAAATATACGAACTATCAGTTGCGTAACCGCTTTAACGTTTCCACCTCGGGACGATTGAAATTCAACGACCTGACGATTTCGCTACGCGAAAGAATTCAGTTTACAACTAAAGATGAGTCGAAGCGCATCAGAGACGATCAAACAATTGATACATATAAGATTAACCCTGAATGGAAATGGCGCAACCGCCTGCAATTGAGCTACAACATTCCAAATTGCAAAATAACTCCAACGGTTTCGGTCGAATCAAATTTTCAGTTGAACAACCCCGATGGTAATCATTTCGATAAAATGAGATATGTTTTATCACTTGGTTATAAAATTAAAAAGGTGCATCTGATTGAAGTATTTGGTGTATTGGATGACGAATTTGAAACAGGTGAGGCAGGCGAGATCATCAGCAGTTCCGACGATGATGTGTATGGAAAATACAATCTGGGTATAGGTTATAAATATTCGTTTTGATAAAACGAAAAAAATAAAGTAAGATGAAAAAAATATTATTATTTTCCGCAATACTTAGTAGTTTTCTGTGGTTTAGCTCCTGCGACCCCGAAAATGTGATTGACGATCAGGGCAAAGACACTGACACGCTCGATTATGTTTGGGACGAAACCAAAGTAATTGACATAAAACTCAACAGCACTTCCATAGAATGTAACAGCACAAATGTGTCCATCAACGGACAAAATGCTGTTATCACAAAAAAAGGAACATACAAACTTTCGGGAACACTCGAAAATGGTCAGATTGTGGTAAATGCTTCGGGAATTGTGCGACTCTTGCTCAACAACGTAAACATCACCAGCCAAACTACTTCTGCCATTTACGTAGCCGATGCCAAAAGGGCAATTATCTTTTTACCCGAAGGCACGAACAACACAATTACCGACGGACCAAACTATGTAATGACTGCCGACAGTATCAATTCAACGATTTACAGTCGCGCGGAGGCAGCTATTGCCGGTAATGGAAAACTTATTGTAAATGCCAATTACAACAGTGCAATCTCCTCGCGCGACGAATTGATTATTGAAAGCGGCGATATCACTGTAAAGTCAGTGGGTTTGGGTATTAAAGGTAAGGATTATCTGATTATCAACGGTGGAAAATTCAACATCACAAGTGGTGGCGACGGACTGAAATCGGACAAGGACTCAACTGAAAACGAAGGTTTTATTGAGATCAACAACGGAGAATTCGATATCATTTCGGATCAGGATGCTATATCGGCGCAAACTGAATTGAGAATTAAAAATGGCACATTCCGCATAACCACTGGCGGCGGAAGCAACTTTACGTCAGATCTTATTTCTGCCAAAGGTTTGAAATCGCAGGACAGAATTACAATTGAAAATGGTGGTTTCACACTCGACTGCGCTGATAATATTATCGACGCCGATAATCACCTAACCATCAACGGAGGAAACTTCGTATTAAGTTCAGGCAACAAACCACTTGACTCTGACTCAACTCTGACCATAAACAACGGAACTGTACAGATTATAAAATCAGTAAAAGGAATCAGTTCGCACCACATTGCTGTAAACGGAGGACTGGTATCGGTGGTTTCGCGCAACGACTGCATGAAAGCTTCGCTGGGTGCTGAGCTTACCACCGACGATGGCAGTTCGATTAGCATAAACGGTGGCATGGTGACATTAAGCTCCGACAAGGGCGATGCGCTCGACAGTAACGGAAGCATTCTGATTGGCGGAGGTGCTGTAATAGTACAAGGCTCAGCAACCAAGCCCGACGATGCTGTTTCGTACCGCAGTACATTCAAAATCAACGGAGGAAGCATGTATGCTGCTGGAGCCACTTCGCTTCTGCCACAAAATGATTCGCAGCAAAATTCACTGGCGGTAAGTTTTAGCATTATTCAGCCTCCCGGACAGATTTTCTGCATTCAAACCGAGGCAGGAGTTACTGTAGCTGCCTTTAAAGCTACACGTTATTCATACTTCTTCATGACTTCATTCCCCGGATTAGAAACCGGAAAAACCTATAATTTATACACAGGTGGCACATTGACTGGCACCGACATGGGTGGTTATTACGTTGATGGAGTTTATACACCGGGTGCAAAGAAAACCACATTTACAGTAAATCAGAGAGTCACTTCGATAAAGCTGTAAGTATACAAAACTTATAAAATTTGAAAGCAGTGAATTGACGTTCACTGCTTTTTTTGTTTTCGAACATTCAACCTTCTGTATTGTTTAAACAAAAACAAAGTCAATGCTGAATAAATATTTATGCTGAATAATCTATCGAAATACGGAGAAAACACTGAGCGTATGCCTGTTGTGTTTGTGGGTCACGGTAGCCCAATGAATGCAATTGAAGACAACGAATTCAGCAGATCGTGGCAGAAACTTTCGCAAAACATCCTGCAACCGAAAGCAATACTTTGCGTGTCGGCTCACTGGGAAACATATGGCACCAGCGTTACGGCTATGGAACATCCGTCAACCATTCACGATTTTGGCGGTTTTCCGCGCGAACTTTACAATGTACAATATCCTGCCAAAGGTAGTCCTGCACTGGCTGGCGAGCTGATAAAAAATGTAAAATCTCACATTGTGCAGGCCGATTTAAACGATTGGGGTTTAGATCACGGCACATGGAGTGTGCTGCGACATATTTATCCCGATGCTAACATTCCTGTGCTGCAGTTAAGCCTGAACCGTAATTTAAAACCATCTGAACATTATAGTCTGGCAAGCGAATTACATGCACTGCGCCACAAAGGTGTACTCATTATGGGAAGCGGTAACATGGTACACAATTTAAGACTTGTGGACTGGCGCAATCAGGACAATGCCTATACATGGGCTGCAGAAGCAAACGAGACAATGAAAAACCACATTTTAAGTGGAAATCACAAAGCACTTATCAATTTTGATACTCAGGGCGAAGCTTTCAGACTGTCGATTCCCACTGCAGAGCACTTTTTACCATTGCTTTACGTGCTCGGATTGCAGCAAAAGGATGAACAACTTACTTTCTTTAATGATAAATTGCTGATGGGCTCACTATCAATGACCGGGCTGATAATTGGCTGAGGTATTTTCTGTGCAATGTGATTTTTGAACAAAAAATATCAAAATGACCACATTTATTTACAAAAAACGGGCTCCGAAAAAATATTTTTGATTACATTTGCAACTCAAAAATTAATGTGACCGACTTCGTAGCTCAGTTGGTAGAGCAACAGACTCTTAATCTGTGGGTCGTGGGTTCGACCCCCACCGGGGTCACAAAAATCATAGAATTTTTCAGAAAAGCCATATACCTCAGGGTGTGTGGCTTTTCAGGTCAAATGGAATTTAAATTTAGGTGCAATGAAAAGAGTAATTTTATTTTTCGTGCTAATATCTTTATTAGTATTTGTAAAGGCTGAAGTTCCGGCATTTCCGGGAGCCTACGGTGGTGGTGCTTATGTTACCGGAGGCCGCGGAGGTAAAGTACTGGTGGTAAATTCACTTGCCGACGATGGCAGCGAGGGAACACTCCGCTGGGCCATTGATCAGAAGGGTGCGCGAATCATCGTGTTTCGCGTGGCCGGAATAATTGAACTACAATCGGAACTCAAGATAAATCGCGGTCATGTTACCATTGCCGGACAGTCGGCTCCGGGCGATGGCATTACCATTAAAAATCATCCGGTGGTAGTAAGTTCCGACAACGTCATCATACGCTTCATACGCTTTCGTATGGGTGATGAATTTTTCGAACAGGAAGATGCACTGAAAGGTTTGCGCAAGAAGGATATCATGATAGATCATTGCTCGATGAGCTGGAGCACCGACGAATGTGCTTCGTTTTACGATAACGAAAATTTCACGCTGCAATGGTGTATTCTGTCGGAAAGTTTGAGAAATTCAACTCATAAAAAAGGTTCACATGGCTACGGAGGAATTTGGGGCGGCAAAAAAGCATCGTTTCATCACAATCTTCTGGCACATCACGACAGTCGCAATCCGCGCTTTTGCGGAAGCCGTTACAGTAATCAGCCTGAACTCGAAAAAGTTGATTTCCGCAACAATGTAATTTATAACTGGGGCAGCAACAGTGGATATGCCGGCGAAGGTGGCGAATACAATATTGTAAACAATTATTACAAACCCGGACCGGCTACGCTCGACGGAAGTGGAAAGCACACCTATCGTATATTCTCGCCCAATGCCGACGAAGGAGCAAATGCTCAGGTTCAGGGCGTTTGGGGAAAATTCTTTGTAAAAGGGAATGTAATGCATGGCCGCAAAGATGTGAGCCGGAACAATTTACTTGGATTTCACCCCAACACCGACGACACAACGATAAAAACTGAAAATTTGCTTTTAAAGGACGAAGTAAAACTATTCAAATTTCCCCGTCAGTGTGCTAAAAAAGCATATTCAGAGGTATTGAAAAAATCGGGTGCAAGTTTTGTGCGCGACGAGGTTGACAAGCGCATTGTACAGGAAGTAAAAACAGGATCGTACACCTTTAACGGATCGAACGGAAGCAAAAACGGGCTTATTGATTCGCAAAAAGATGTGGGTGGTTGGCCTGTGTATAGCTACGATGCAGCCACTGTACCTGCCGATAGCGACATGGATGGAATGCCCGACGAATGGGAAACCAAACACAAACTCGACAAAAACAATCCGGCCGATGCAGCAATGTTTGGCATAAATAAAAACTACACAAATATCGAAGTCTATCTGAATAGTTTAGTGAGCCATTTGTATTGATATTCCGAACATACATTTCTAAAACAGGCTGTTAGCTGATCCACATCAGTCAACAGCCTGTTTTTATTATACAACAACGGCATTAATTACACACATTGCGACAAAATATACACAAGGGTTGATTATTATGATATTATTTTTGAATTAGAAAATTATGTCTAACTTCTAAAATAAATTATCATGAAAAAAACATTACTTTTTATTGCTTTAGCACTTGCTTTCTCGAACGTCAAAGCTCAAACTTATGATCTTTTTGTATCAAGTTTCGATGACTTTAATTCAAAATGGACCGTAGTAGCTGATGGCAAAACAACCTCTGAAACAAAAGATGGAGAAAGCTTCAAAAATGTAAACATAGGTTTTGGAGCTGCCGGAAATGCGGTGCTAAATAATTCTCCTATTACTCTGGCAGCATCAAAAGCGAACGAT
>OBMA010002538.1_pt1 | contig 10599 bp, 6 predicted proteins | sample 1539141 | NCBI WGS metagenome assembly OBMA01 (sample SAMEA3991484, study PRJEB22521) | metagenome | biome: anthropogenic terrestrial biome; feature: sewage plant; material: raw primary sludge | place: Sweden | collected 2012-09-26 | reverse complement strand
AAACAATTAACTAATTTGGATTACAATGCGGTTGCATTATACGCTTGAATTCAGCTTTGAAGATACTTTTATTTCTTTGGTTTTATAACCTATATAAGAAATTGAAAGAATTGAACCTGCATCAGTTGACACACTAAAATTACCATCCAAATCTGTTACTGTGCCAGTGGAAGTTCCTTTTTGTACAACAGACGCACCAATAATTGGATCGCCATGATTATCTACTACGACACCCTTGTATGTCGCTTTCTGAGCAAAAGTTGTTATTGAGACCAATAAAGCCAACAATAAGATTAAATACTTTTTCTTTTTCATACTTAATTTATTAGATTAATATATACGTTAACACTTTAATAGTGATGATGCAAAAGTAGCACAAAATATTAAGGTTATTTCACCATTGTGTATAAAAAGTGGATGAAATTTCGGACGTATTTTTGCTAATCTACTCATAATCAATAAATTATGAGTTAATGCCTCTCACGGAAAAGTGGACACAATATAGAAGTATTATAAATATATAAAATAACAAAAGGTATTCATCTTATATACTTAATAAAATCTCAGAATGTATAAATAGTATTTAAATTTTCATACCTATCTCTTTTACTTTCTTCTCAAAATCATCACGGCCACATATTGCGTTTTTCTTTATTCTGGCGCGATAGTTATATATAGAATTAGGAGAATATCTTAGGAACTCTGCAATACGTGAACTCTCGTCTATACCTAAACGTATAAGCGCAAAAATACGCAAGTCGGTAGTAAGTTTGCTCCTATCAGAAAGCTTTATCCTACATTCCTCTTTTAAAAGAGAGTTAAAATCATCAATAAAATTAGGGAACAAATGTAAAAAGACTGAATCAAAGTTATCAAACAACTCCTTTAATTCACTATCCTTCAGTGTCTGAGAACTCGTCATTGACAAAATCTCCTTAAACTGATTGCATTTGGCCATACGCCTTACCTTTATACGATAGTTATCCAACTTATCAATATACTCTGAACAAATGCTTAAAAACTTGCCAATATACTCATCCTTAACTATATTCGACTCATTAAGCCGTCTGTTTACTAACGACAGTTCTGCGTTCGACTCATTTAGTTTTCCATTAAGCGATTCCAGTTCATTATTTGTATCACTCAAGTCATTACGAGCTATTTTTAATTGTGTCTCTTTGCGGAAAACACTTACTAGCAAAACAAGCAGGACAAAAGATAACACACTTACAACTACAATCATCGTAGATAATGAATGATTAGCCGTCTTTAGCTTTTCCTTATATTTGTTGCTTATCATTGTAAGAATAGGAGATACAAGCCATCCACGCATATGAGTACTGAATGTAGATATGCACGACCATGAATATTCTATATATCTGTATGAGCGTTCTACATCTCCATCTCTATTTACAAGATCTGCCAGACTCCACAATGATGACTGATCCATAACAGAACACTTAATATCATATAAAGCTGATACGCAAAGCCAATATTTCTGCATCTTTACGTCTTTCATATTCTTATATATCTCAGAACGGAAAAAAGCTGCGATAGCATTATCATGTGTTCCCGGCTTTACTTTTTTCATCCATCTGTCATTGTACATCAATGACTCTTTATATTTACCTTCATTACAAAGTTGTACTGATTTCTGGTATAAATACATAGTGGTATTGCTGTCAAGGAATTTATACAACTGAGAAAGATAATTATCGGATGTCTTAAAATATAGTTGTTTCATCTTGTTGTCTTTTGCATAAAAAGCCATATCTCCATACAAATGACAGAGACCATAATAATAGTCTACGATGTTACTTCCTTTTATTTTATTTTTATCAATAAGGCTGTAATAGTATTGAGCCTCGGTATAAAAACCCGCTACAGCAAACTGATGGGCTATCAATATATAAGCTCTAACCTTCAAATCCTCACGATGAAGGTCTTCTGAAATTTGAATACATCTATTGAGATATGATATGGCTGAATCATTCATCAACGCATGATATTCTTCATATAATTTGAGACCAATATTATATTTCCCTATTCCATTATTTGCATATCTGTATTGATTCTTCAGTTCATCTATTCTAAATTGCTTATTACGCATATATTCACTTGAATTGGCTATTGCTTTATCAAGACATGTATACATTGAATCGAGGTTTTGTGCATTACAGCCAAAAACCAGACATACAAAAAATAAAAGAAGGAAAGTCCTTTTCATAATAATTTTGAATAGTTACATTGCAAAGATAATATCTTTTTTTAATATCTATGAATTACCTTCTTCATTTTTTACATAAATGTACGTAGTCCGACTTATATTAAATATTCAATAATCCACATTTTTTATTTATTATAATCATCGTATCTGATTACATATCAATACGTTAAGATTTACGATCCACAATATTGATCCACATTATGACCTTTGTCTTAAATTTGGTTTCATTTTTAATATCTAATTTTGCAATAGATTCTAAAATAGAAATCTAATAATGTGAGATCTAATTAAATTAATAACTTTTGTAAAATTGAAGACTATGAAGAGAAAAACAAGGAAATTGCTAATCATCACAATGATAGGTTTTATACCATTAGTGTCGTGTGGCAGTAGCAATTCTATAAGCAATGACCCTTCAGGAACAACAGGTGGCACTGTCACAGGTAAAGCAACTGTATATATGACATCTGCTACAGGTATGTATTCGTTAACTAAAATAAGTGCTGATATATTATCCGGTGACAATAATAAGAGTGCTGATATAGAGATAAACCCTTCGCAGACTTATCAGACTATGGATGGTTTTGGGGCTGCCATTACATACAGCACTGCATACAATCTATTGAAGATGTCACAGACTGACAGAACTAATTTCTTACGCAAGACATTCTCTGATACAGACGGATACGGATTCAGTTATGTGAGAATCTCTATAGGATGTTCTGATTTTTCAAGCAAGGAATACACTTGTTGTGATAATCCGGGAATTGAAAATTTTGGTCTTCAATCAGACGACATAAATTATGTTATACCTGTAATGAAAGAAATTCTTGCTATCAACCCACATCTAAAAGTTATAGGATCACCATGGACATGCCCACAATGGATGAAAGTAGAAGACATTAATAATAAGACACCTCACAATAGTTGGACAGACGGTCATCTTAATCCTGATTATTATCAGACTTATTCAGACTATTTCGTGAAATGGATTAATGCATATCAAAGTGCAGGTATACCTATATATGCCATTACTCCTCAGAATGAGCCACTCAACAAAGGCAATTGTGCATCACTATATATGCCTTGGTCTGAAGAAGCTGATTTTCTGAAGGTATTAACTCCAACATTCAAGAAGAACGGATTGACAACCAAGATTTATGCATACGATCATAATTATGATGCCTATTCATATCCACTCAATGTATATAAAACTATGGATGGCTATGAAGGCTCCGAATATGTAGTAGGTGCAGCCTTTCATAACTATCTTGGCGATGAAAGTTCACTGGATGCTATGCACAATAGCCGCCCTGATAAAGGATTGATATTTTCAGAGGCTTCTATAGGAACATGGAACGACGGTAGAAATTTAAGAACCCGTCTGCTAGACGACATGCAGCATATAGCCTTGGGCACTGTAAATAAATATTGTACAGCTGTAATAGTATGGAACCTGATGCTTGATAGCAATATGGGACCTAATCTTGACGGAGGCTGTCAAACCTGTTATGGTGCTGTAGATATCAATAAGAATGACTACAAGACAATTAGTTTGAATTCGCACTATTATGTAATAGCTCATCTCTCTTCAGTGATAAAACCCGGAGCTGTACGTATAGGCACTACTGAAAAAAGTCTTGCTATAAATGGTATTATTTATTCAGCATTTAAAAATACAGACGGCTCTTATGGAATGGTATTATGCAACACATCTGATATGCAACAAAACATATCAATCGGTGATAGCAAAAATACAATAAAAGTTATTATACCGGCTAAGAGTGTGGTCTCCACACAATGGCAATAAAAATAATATGGTGTTGACTTGTACAATGTTGGATATACCTGTATAGAAAACCTCTATAGACTAAAGGGGGCACAATTACGAAAGCGTTGTGTAAAATCTTTGATATGCCAACCTATTAACCTTCTTAAATACGAATATTCAGGATTTGTTGAAGCATAGCTACGAAGCATTCGGAGATAAGACTTCTGAGCCGTAACGACAGCAAGTACTTAATAGTTGCCTCATCCGCTATCATAAGAAGCAGGTTTCACCCTATGAAGAACCTGTGAATTATTCGTGTATTCTTGTGCGAATCGATATGTTATTAAAAATGTGCGAATCGGAATTATTTCAATAAAATAATTTCGTCTTTAAGAATTTAATATTATATTTGCAGCAGATTCTATATAAATAATGAGAATAGTTACACCTTAAGCAATGTTGCAATACTAGTTAAACTATTATGCCAAAATTATATTTGTTTATATTGCTATTCAACCTTTATGGCGTTCACTGTTTCGCGGGTATGGAAATCCTGGATACATTGGATATATATCTGCGTAAGAGTGCTACGTACGACAGACAGAAGGAGGATAGGATAAAAATGCTGCATAAGAGAGTTGCTCAGGCGCATAATGATATGGCTCTCTATAATGTTTATAATGATATGTATGAGTCGTACAGTTCTTTTAAATATGATTCCGCTTTTATTTATGCTCAGAAAACTCTGGTTCAAGCTGAACGACTAAAAAATTCTAGTCTGATAGTGAATGCCAAATGTAATGTGGTATTCTGTCTGCTATCAGCAGGACTATATAAGGAGGCTTTCGATGGGATTGATGCTATCGATATTTCTCACGCAGATGAGAAGGCGAGAATGCGTTATTTTTTCACAAGATGGCGCCTGCTTGCTGATATTTCAGATTATAATCATGCGAAACCATACCAAAACAATTATGTGAAAAAGGCTCATGAGATGGTTGACTCTATGAAAGCTCATCTTAAGAATGCATCGTGGGAGTGGTACTATATAGACGGACTTCAACAGATGAAGGAATATAAATATGATGAATCTGAGTATTCATTTAAAAAACTGCTCAAGGATAAGTATCTGAGTAATCATGTAAGGGCTATTGTTACATCTAGTCTGGGTTGGATTTATAAGTTGAATGGTGATAATCAGAATGCCCTTAATTATCTGGCTGAAGCTGCCATCTATGATATTCAGTCATCTACAAAAGAAACAACAGCACTGCGCGAAGTTGGAGCTATATTATATAAAAATGGTGATTATAACCGTGCTATATTATATTTGCAGAAAGCTCTTGATGACGCCAATATGTATGATGCCCGTCAGCGAAAAATAGAGATTGGCAATATTCTACCTATCATTCAGCAAGATCGCTATAAAGCTATCAGCAGACAGAGGAATACCATGCTAGCTGTCATAATTGCAGTATCGTTACTTGTATTTGTACTTATATGTTCGTTTTACTTCATTCGCCGACAGATGCGTAAGTTGAAGGAGGCACGTAATACGATAGAAGACCGTAACAAAAAACTGGAGGAAGGGTTCGTGGAGCTGCAGGAAGCCAATAAGATAAAGACAGAATATATAGGCAAATCGTTTGCTATCAATGCAGACTATATAAATAAGGTTGAAAAACTATACCGTGCTATCGACCATAAAATTTCAGCACATCAGTACGAAGAATTACAGAGGAGTCTGAAAGAGTCGACTCTTATTGCTGACCGTAAAATTATGTTTGCTGATTTCGACGAGACATTCCTAAAGCTGTTCCCCGACTTTATAGAAAACTTCAATAAGCTCTTTGACAAGAAAGACCGTAAGTTGCCTGAGAATACCCAAAATTTAACAACTGAAATGCGTATCTTCGCACTTACAAGACTTGGCATCAATGATGCTGAACGTATAGCGCAGTTCCTTAATTACTCGGTAAATACCATCAATACTTATAAGACCCGTGTGAAGAACAAGTCGATAGTAAGTAATGATGAGTTTGAAAAACGGATTATGAAGATATAAACGTAATATTTTCTTTATACAAATTTTAAGTTGTAATTTTATAACTATCTTATAATTAAGAAGTTATAAAATTACAACTTCTTTTTTGGTTATATTTTTATATACTATTTTTATTTCACGGATTATCTGCAATAACTTTGCAGCATTAAAATTTTTATTATAAACCTAATAAATAAATCTATGAGAAAAAATGGAATTTCAAATGTTCTGAAGTCTTCACTTCTAGTGCTCGGCATATTATCAGTATGTTCGTGCGCAAGCACTGACGACGGAAATTATGTGGCTCCTATCACACAGTATGAGAAGATAGGAGGAAACTGGATCCTCAATTCTATAACACAGACCGATGAGACCACAACTAGTACAATGGACCTTACCAATGTGTTCAATTTTAAGTCATTTGGCATCAGTTTTAACCTTGACAGTGAGAACAATCCTACAACCTTTACTATTACAGGTAGTGCTCCAGCCCTATTGCCAACATCCGGTACATGGAAACTGGCTAATGCTTTTGTAAATAGTAATGGTTCGTCTGCAAAGATTCTACTCAATAACAATGTAGACCTGACAATAACTGCTGTACCTGGAACAAATGCCGTTCTAGAGTACAAACTAACCCGAAAAAACAATGGTGTGTCGTTTGTATCCTATACATATAATCTAACTGCACAAAAATAAACAGGAGAAAATATTATGAAAAAGACTTTCGTTACTTTAATTATTTTACTAGTTATGACATTGCAGTCAATGACTGCCTTTGCAACCGTAGACCATGGCGGTCCACAACGTATGTGGACTGTTCCTACTGTATTTTCGGTTGACGAGCCTGTAACCTTCTATTTTGATATGACCGATGCCGGATTCAAAGAAGGCATCGATCTGTATCTTTGGTGTTGGAATCCAAGTGAACCTGATGCAGGCAACTGGGAAAACTCATCAAATTTCGCCAAACTGAAGTATGAAGGTGAGAATGTTTATTCAATGACAATTACCCCTACAAAGTATTTCTCGCAAGGTGCATCTACAATGAGTGAAACAGATGTTTATAATACTTGCCAGACTGACGATTGGGCAGGCTTTTGGTGCCGATTAAAGACAAAGGACGGAGCAGAAGAGAGTGATGTATTCCAAGCTCCAGACAGTCGTTCTACATGGAAAGAATTTGCAAAAAGCAATAGTGCATGCAAGTTTTATGCTACTTCGTTTACTGGAAATACACTAACATTGACCGAAGGTTTCACACTCAACAAAGCCCTTACTATAGTATTTAATCCCGATTTGTTTACCGTAGGAGGAAAAACCATGACAGAGTTTACCAAGCAGAGTGGCTTCGGTGGTTTTAAACTCCACTCAGGACTGAACGACTGGACATTCCTGCAAGGTGTAAAAGTATGGATAGGCGGTTGTATGAAGAAGACAAACATACATAAATTGACCAACGGCTATTACGAAATAAGCATGACAAGTCCTTATGACTATTACAGTTGGAACTATGCCGATGATGGTTCGCAGGCATCAACACTTCTGAAAGCAGATGAACAGATAGACAATCTGGCATGGCTCGTTGTAGGAATACTAAACAACGACTGGGGAGGCACAAGTTCAGACTATTTGAACAAGGCTGGATCAGCAGAAGTCTATCCAGATCCCATCTTCTCTTATTTCCCCACAAAGGTCAGCACCCAAGATATTATTACATTTATACGTAAATATAACGGCAAGCGCGATGGTGTTCTGAAATATAAGATAGATGCAGGAAACAAAACCTTTACTGGTACAATAGACGGTACACGTGACAAGCGTCAAGTATCCGTCAACCTGCTTGAGCAACTAACAAGTGTAAGTGCTAGCAGTATGACACTGACTATTACAAACGAAGCAGGGGCAACGTTGATTTCAACAGAAATCCCATTGTTTACAGTTGACGAATAATTCTAAAATAAAGAACGATTATGAATAAAATATCATTCAATAATATATTATCGGTCATTGCTATAATGATGTTAATGGCCTTCAGTTTACCTGTGTCATCACAGAACAGCACAGCCACTGGTTGTGTAGTAGACGATCAAAATGAACCATTAGTTGGTGCCACAGTTAAAGTATTAAAGGCTAACGGAGGCTCTGTTACTGATATGAATGGAAACTTTTCCGTAAACTGCAGTCAGGACGCAACTCTCGAAATCTCATATATAGGTTACGTAACCAGAAAGGTGAAAGCAGGAAAGAATCTTACCATCAAGATGGAGACAGATGCCAAGACACTCAACGAAACAATTGTTGTAGGCGTAGGTTACGGTACTATGCGCAAGAGTGACCTTACAGGTTCCATCGCGTCGGTTAATGCAAAAGACCTGAAGCAGGGCGTTATAACTAGTACCGAACAAATGCTGCAGGGAAAGGTTGCAGGATTGTCGGTAGTACAAAGCAGTGGTTCTCCTGAAAATGGTGCGTCACTACGTCTTCGTGGAGGTACTTCGCTATCAGCTAGCAACGGTCCTTTGATAGTGGTAGACGGTATAGCAGGAGTTGATTTCAACTCAGTACAGCCATCCGAAATAGTAAGTATTGATGTACTGAAGGATGCCTCAGCAGCAGCCATATACGGAAGTCGTGGTGCCAATGGTGTGATAATAGTAACAACCAATCGAACTGCAACAGACGTAGAGAAGAAGACAATGCAATATAATGCCTACGTTGCTTTCGCCAGTGTTGCTAAGAAACTGGATATGCTATCTGCTAATCAGTGGCGCGATTATGTACGCGAAAACAAAGTGGCAAATGCTCTTGACTATGGCGCTAATACCGACTGGCAAGATGAACTACTCCGTACAGCTATCTCGCACTCTCATAATGTAAGTTTCAGCAATTCACGTAAGACCAGTGGCTACCGTGCTAGTGTTACATACAACAATAACGAAGGTGTAATTGTAAACAACAAAATGAACCGACTAGCGATTTCCGTCAGTTCATACCAGTTCGGACTAAACGGACGTCTACGTATGGAAACTGGTGTAAATGCCAACTTTGACAGTTGGCATCCTATTGATTCACGCATTTTCGAGCGTGAATTGAATATCAACCCAACATTCCCTGTGTACAACGAAGATGGTAGTTTTGCGCAACTTAATGGAACTAATACAGAAAACCCAGTAGAAATAAACACCAACCGCGAGCAACAAAATAAGCGTCATCGTTTCCTCGGTTATGGTAAGGTGGAATTGGAAATAATTGATGGTCTGAAAGCAGTTGCTAACGGTTCATATGAGTTCCAGCATACAACAGGCGGAACATACAAACCCACTTATGCAAGATTGGAAGGTCAGAGCGAAAACGGTTGGGCACAGCGCACTTATGCAGAATATACCAATCGTCAGATAGAGACATATCTCTCTTACGACAAAAAAATAGATAAGGATAATCACTTGAATATAATGGCAGGTTATTCATATTTAGATAATGTAAACGAAGGTTTCGGTGCAACTCGTAGCGGATTCGAAACCAACGCTTTCAGTTACAACAACCTTGCTGCAGGTACAGACTACCGTCAGACGGATGTATACTCTTACAAGAGCAAAACCAAACTTATCTCGTTCTTCGGTCGTGCCAATTACAACCTAATGAACAAGTATATGCTTACTGCTACATTGCGCCATGACGGTTCTTCAGTATTCGGTGAAGATCATAAATGGGGTACATTCCCTTCTGTATCGCTAGCGTGGCGCATCAGTGACGAAACATTCATGAAAGGTACAAGCGGATGGCTCGACAATATGAAACTGCGTGCCGGATATGGCGTTACAGGTAACCAAAGTGGTGTATCGGCATACAAGTCAATAGCTGTGCTAAGTGCTACAGGAGCTGTATATTATGATTCGTCTACAGGAACATGGAAAAATTCATATACACAAACACAAAACACAAATTCTGACTTGAAATGGGAGTCGACAGCACAATGGAACATCGGTCTAGACTTTGGTCTCTTCAACCGCATCAACGGTAGTATTGAATTCTACAGCAAGAAGACATCCGACTTGCTTTGGACCTATCCTGTACCGCAACCTCCTTATATAGTAGGAAAGATGCTAGCCAACGTAGGAGATATGGAAAATAAGGGAGTGGAACTGACACTTGGTACAAATATAGTACGTACAAAAGACTTTACTCTAGATGCTAACGCATCATTGTCATACAATCATCAGGAAATAACGAAATTGTCTAACGACACATACGAGGCAGTAGGTCTGCAGGCTGGTTCTCTACACGGGTTACGCGGTCTATCTGGCGTCTATTCACAGGTTATTAAGGAAGGATATCCTACAGGAGCTTTCTGGGGACCAAAATGTTCAGGTATTGATGCAGATGGCAAATATATTCTCGACTACGGAGAGGATGGCAAGGGATTCTATCTAGGTTCAGCGATGCCAAAATGGAATCTCGGTGTTTCGATTACCGCTAACTATAAAAATTTCGACTTTACAGTATCTGGTTATGGAATGTTTGGTCAGAAGGTACTTAATGCTACCCGAGATCGGA
>OBMA010002536.1_pt1 | contig 10603 bp, 11 predicted proteins | sample 1539141 | NCBI WGS metagenome assembly OBMA01 (sample SAMEA3991484, study PRJEB22521) | metagenome | biome: anthropogenic terrestrial biome; feature: sewage plant; material: raw primary sludge | place: Sweden | collected 2012-09-26 | reverse complement strand
TAACAGCTCTTGCTCCAAACTTACTTGCAGTTGATTTAATTACTAAAAGTACAGGACACGCAATTAGTTGGGTTGAATGGTCATCAGTTATGTTACCACTTATGATTCCACTTTTTTTACTTACTCCTTGGCTTACTTATGTTGTTTATCCACCAACTCAAAAGAAATCTCCAGAGGCACCTGCTTGGGCAACAGAAGAACTTAAAACATTAGGTGCAATTACTTTTAAAGAGTATTTAATGGCAGGACTTGCAACTGTTGCACTTGTTCTTTGGATATTTGGAAAAGAGTTTGGAGTTGATTCAACAACTGTTGCTATTGCAATTGTTGCAGTTATGGTTTTAACAAATGTTATCACTTGGGATGATTTGATTTCTAATAAAGCTGCATTTGACGTTTTAATTTGGTTTTCATCTTTAGTTGCAATGGCATCAGGACTTCAAAAAGTTGGTGTTTTAGCATGGATTGGAACAAATACACAAGCAATGTTATCTGGAATGAGTCCAACAACTCTTATTATTTCATTACTTGTTCTATTTTTCTTGTTACACTACTTTTTTGCAAGTGTTACAGCTCATGTTACTGCACTTATTCCAATCTTTATGGCTATCGCAGTTAGTCTTTTAACTCCTGAACAAATTGTTCCATTTACAATTATTCTAGCAGGAAGTTTAGGTGTTATGGGAATTATAACTCCGTATGGAACGGGACCATCTCCTATTTGGTATGGAGCAGGATATATTTCACAAGCAAGATGGTGGGCTTTAGGAGCAATATTCGGAGCTTTATATCTAGGTGTTATGATTTTAGGTGCATTTATATTTATCTAAAAATTTAAAAGAGAGAAAGAAATCTCTCTTTTAAATAATTGTTTGAAAAACTAAAACACAAGCTATTAAAAATAATACTATTTTTACAACTTTTTTATAACTCTCTTGGGGTATTTTATCTTTTACTTTAAGTCCTATAAACATTGCTACTGCAACAACAACTAAGCTACTAAATGAAATAGTTAATAACTCTTGATTAAATGAACCATGAAGTGTGAATAAAACTATCTGAATTACTTTTCCAAATAAAAAACATAGGTTTGTTGATTGAATTACCTCTTTTTTTGTATGTTTTGATTCAAGTGAATAAATTATCAGGATTGAAGCCATTACATTGGTTAAACCACCAATTATTCCTGCAAACAAACCAAATACAACCATTGATATTATTTTTTTTTCTCTAATCCAATGCATTTGAATTTTAAATTTTTGAATAAATAAATATAAAAATATTGAAAAAGCCAATAACAATTTAAAAAGTTCAGAACTACTATATATTAATATTTGTGTACCAATTGCACTTCCAATCATACCAATAAGAGCCAAAGGATAAAACTTTTTTACGGCTTGTAAAAAATTTCCTTCACTATATATACTAATAAGATTAATCAAAAGAGTAGGAATTGCAATATATAAAATAGCAGTTTTCATATCTGTAACCATAGCCAAAAGTGGCGTAGCAATCATTGGAAAACCAAATCCAATACTCCCATGAACTAAAGAAGAAAAAAATATTATTATTGAAAAAACAATCAAGAATTCAATTGAAAGTTCCACTATTAAAAGTTTTTATTTAATATTTCTAAAAATTCTTTTGGATTTTTATATCCAACTATTTTAGAAGAATTTACTTCCTTTTTATCTTTATCCCAAAAAATAAGTGCAGGAGGACCTACAACTCCAAACATTTTTTGTAAAGCTTTATCTTCATCATTATTTAATGTAACATCAGCTGTTAAAAGTGTAAAATTTTGAAGTTTTTTCATAACCTCTTCATCTTTAAAAGTTATATCTTCTAACTCCTTACAAGCCACGCACCATGAAGCCCAAAAATCTAACATTACAGGTTTATTTGAATTTTTAATTGCAAATTCTAGTTCACTTATATTTTTAATTTTGTGAAAGATTAATTTATCCTCTTTTATTATATTTGCAGAACCTGTCAACTTTTCAAGTGGTTTTAATGGGTTTGTAGAACCACTTATAAGTCCAACCAACAAAACTACTCCTAAAATAAATAAAATGGAACTAGCTAATTCAGCAAACATATTTGATTGAGTTTTTAAATATATTGCCGTTGCTAGGAATAATAATGCCCATAAAGACATAATAATTGAAGGACTCAAAACTCTGTCAAGTAGCCAAATAGCAACTCCCAACATTATAATTCCAAAAATTTTAGTAATGTTTTCCATCCAACCACCAGGTTTTGGCATAAATCTTCCAGCACCTAAACCAATAAGTAAAAGTGGAACGCCCATTCCTAAACTCATAACAAATAAAGCCATTCCACCAAGAACGGCATCACCCGTTTGACCTATATAAACCAAAGCACCTGCAAGTGGCGGAGCAACACAAGGACCAACTATTAAAGCTGATAAAAATCCCATTATTGCAACTCCAATTATTCCTTGTTTTTCTTTCCCATCTGTTGTTTTATTAAGTTTTGTTTGGATTGATTGAGGAAGTTTTATCTCAAAATATCCAAACATAGAAAAAGCTAATGCCACAAAAATTAAGGCAAACACAACTAAAACATAAGGATTTTGAAGGGCAACTTGTAAGTTTGCTCCAAAAATTCCTGCAACAATTCCTGCAATTGTATAAGCAACACTCATTGAAAGTACATAAATAAAAGATAAAAAGAAACCTTTTTTTGCGCTCATAACTTCACTTTTTGAAGCACCAACAATAATAGATGACAAAATTGGAATCATCGGAAAAACACAAGGAGTTAAAGAAAGTAATAATCCAAAACCAAAAAATGTTGCTAAAACTAGAAGTAAATTTCCATTTTTTAAACTATTTGCAATTGAATCTGTTTCATTTAAAGTTGTTGTTTCAACTTTTTGTTCTTCTTCTTTAGTCTGTATTTTTGAAATATTATTATCAAATGTAAGCAAATATTTTTCACTCATAGGAGCATAACAAAGTCCAAGTTTTGAACAACCTTGAAATTTAACTTCTATTTCATACTCAGTTGAATCTACTTTTGATTTTAATAAACTAAAAGGAATAGTTAAATCTAAATTATTGAATTGAACTATAAACTCTTCATAGGCTACTGCTTTTGGAATATTTATCTCTTTTGTAATCTCGATTTTTTCAGGTTTAACAATAAAAACTTTTAATTTATCATCATACAAATAAATATCTCGACCTAAATCTAATTTAAGATTTATGCTAGTTTCATTTTTTGTGAAAGTTGGTTTAAAAGCCTCATTAGGTTCTAAAAATTCTTGGTTTAATCCAGCAGAAAATGAGTATATAAAAGTACATATTAATAATAAAAGTTTTTTCATTTAATTTATCTTTATTTAAAATTTTCTTTAGATGCTTGAAGTAACTCATCAGAGTTTAGAACACCTACATAATCTTTTACAACTTTACCATTTTTAAAATAAATCAAAGTTGGAAGTGCAGAAACTCCGTATTTTTTAGCAAGATTTAGTTCATCATCAACATTTACTTTATAGATATGAACGTTTTTAGGTTTTGAAATATTAAAATTTTCTAAATTATTTGCCACAATTTTACAAGGAGGACACCATGGAGCATAAAAATCCACAATTACATTTTTATCTTTTATTTTTTCTTCAAAATTATCTATATTTAACTTTTCATAAGCATAAACACCCATTACGCTAATTAAAAATATTAAGAATATTTTTTTCATTTTTTACTACCTTTTTATTTTTTTCATTATATTTAATCTTTGTAAAGAGTTTGTTTATATATTTAATATTATAAGATTTTATTATATATTTTATGTTAATATCAAACTTATTAAAAGGATAATAATGAATATATTAGCTGAACTGCAACCCAAAATAGTAGAAAAAATGATTGATGATAATATTGTAATGATTGATGTTAGAAGAAAAGAGGAATACAAAAGAACTGGAGTTATAAGAAACGCTCATTTATTAACTTTTTTTGATGAATTTGGTAATTATGATATGGAAAGTTGGATGAAAGAGTTTGAAAAAATTGTCATTTCAAAAGAGCAAGCTTTTATTTTAATTTGTGCCCATGCAAATAGAACAAGAGTAATTGGAAACTTTTTAATTGAACAAGGATATAAAAATACAGCTCATTTATTCGGTGGAATGGCTTTATGGACACAAGAATTAAGAGAAACTTTGACTTATAATTAAACTATTTTCTAGGAGCAAAATTATGCTCCTATATTATCTTTTTTGATTCTTCTTTTTTGAGGATTACTAGGACAACTAAGTTTTACACTTTTTTCTATAAATTCCATAATTCTTTCTGCAATATTTATATTTGTAGATTTTTCAATTCCTTCTAAACCTGGACTTGAATTCACTTCCATTACAAGAGGCCCTCTTTTTGATGGAATCATATCAACTCCACAAACTCCAAGTCCCATTGCCTTTGCTGCTGCAATTGCTGTTGCTTTTTCTTTTCTGTTAAGTTTATATGCAACTGCACTTCCACCTTGATGTAAGTTTGATCTAAAATCACCTTCTGCACCTTGTCTTTTCATAGCACCAACAACTTCATTATTTACAACAAATGCTCTAATATCAGCACCACCTGCTTCTTCGATATACTCTTGAACAAGTAAATTTACATCCATTCCATAAAAAGCATCAAGTACAGATTTAGCAGCTTTTTCACTATCAACCAAAACTACTCCAACACCTTGCGTTCCTTCTAAAATCTTTAAAACCAAAGGTGCTCCACCACTTAACGCAATAACATCTTTTGCATTTGATTTATTTGAAGCAAAAACTGTTCTTGGCATATCAACACCATTTTTTGATAAAACTTGTAAACTTCTTAATTTATCTCTACTTCTTGTAAGTGCTAAATTTCCTGTTGTACTAAATACATCTATCATTTCAAAGTGTCTTACCATTGCTGCACCATAGAATGTTCTACTAGCTCCAATTCGAGGAATTATCGCATCAGGTGTAGGTAATACTTTTCCTTCGTAATTTACAACTAACTCGTTTTTCATAATTTCAATAGTACATTTTAAATAATCTATTACTCTTACTTCCCAACCTTTTGCAGTTGCTTCTTCAACTAATCTTCTTGTTGAATATAGATCTTTATTTCTTGATAATATATAAATTCTCATATTAATCTCTTTTAATTTACTTTTGTAAGATATTCTTTTGAAACATCAACTAAAAAACGCTCAGTTAAAAACTTTCTTCCTATTAACATAGGATATTTCATATCAGAACGATCGGTCAAAGAAATTACTGTTTTATATTTTTTACCAAAAAACAATATATCAACTTTTATAGATGCTCTTAATTGTACGGTTCCATTTGAACTTTTAACTCTTTTATATTTATAAAGTGGCATTTTCATTTTTTTACCATGATAAGCTGGATGAATTTCGTCTAATAATGTAAAATTTACAAATTTTTCATCGTCAATAAAAATGTCATCGCAATGCAGGGAATTAGAATCAGCTCCTGTGTCAATTTTTACATCTAAATCAAACAGTTCTAAATCTAAAATAGATACTATTTCTCTTCTTCCAATAATTCTTTTTTGTGACATAATATACCTCTTTAAAAGAATATTATATCACAAAATTATTTCATAAAATTATGAATTTTGTTTTTTAGTATCTAATGCTTTTTGAAGTATTGCAATCACATCTTCTAAATTCTCATAAGGAAGGTGTGATTTCCATTGAATATCTTGTCCATTTAAAGAAATACCAATACTAACTATATCTTCTGTATCTTTTCCATAAGGTTCAGTTACATTTGAAATAGAAATTTTTCCTTTTTTAGTACCAGATAAAGCTAATGTTCCTAATTCTGTAATAGTTGACATTTTAATCCTTTTTATTTTAGTTTAATTCTACAACAATAAACTTGTTTTTAATTAAAACTATAGAAAATCAGGTTTTGGTTCAGCTAAATAAAAACCTTGTAATTCATCAACTCCTAATTCAACCAATGAATCAAACACTTCTTGCGAGTGAACAAACTCAGCAATTACTCTTATATTTAAAGCTTTACTAAAATCAATAATTGATTTAACCATTTCATATGAGTTTTTATCTGAATAAATATTTTTAATTAATGACCCGTCTATTTTTATATAATTTGGTCTAATTTTTAGAATATGTGCAAAATTTGAATATCCTGTTCCAAAATCATCAATTGCAATTTTAATACCTTGTTTTCTATACTTACTAATAAACTCTTCCAGTAAAGTATAATCAGATATATAATCACTCTCTAAGATTTCAAAAACTACTCTTGATTTATCTTCATTAGTAATTTTTTTAAGACTTTCATCTAAAAAAACTATAAATTCACTATCTAAAATATCTTTAAAGCTTAAATTTATAGATATTTGTTTATCAGTTTTTTTTAAATCTTTTAAAGCTTTTGATATTATTTGATTTGATAATTGGAGATATTGTTTTGTTTTAACAGAAATATCAAGGAAAAAATAAGGACTTAAATAAACAACCTCACCTTTTTCATTAATATCTTCTATTCTCATCAATGTTTCATATTTAACTATATTTTTATCTACATCAAAAATAGCTTGATAGAATGGTATTACTTTATCATTTTTAAGTGCTTTTTTTATTTTTTCTCGCCAATACATAGATTTTTCAATCATCTCTTTAGTATCTATATCATTATTATAAACAAAATAGGGGAGATTATTCTTTTTGGCTTTTTTTAGTGCAATTCCAGCTGTTTTTATAGATTCTTCTTGCGCAATTGAAATCCCTAGCGTTATATTTACAAAAATATCAATATCTAGTTGTTCAATATAAAGAGGTTTATTTTTGAAAAGTACTGCTAATTCTTCTATTAATTCATTAAATTTAAAAAATCCCATCATTTTTTTATCAGCTAAACAATATACATTTCCATATATCCTATAAACAGAAATATCATATTTTAATGAAAATTCATTTAGTATTTTTCCAACTTCAATTAAAACTAAATTTCCAGTTGAGAATCCATAAAGTTCATTTATATCGTCAAAAGAATCTATATCAATTAAAGTTATTGATACAAAATCATTTTCTTTTATCTCTTCTTCTAAAGCATATCTATTTTTTAAATTGGTCAATTCATCATAATATAATTTATTCTCAATCTCTTTTGTTTTTACACAAACCTGTTCTTCAAAAGTTTTTCGATTTATTTCGACTTGATTAAGTAATGTATTAAATTGATTTGTTAAAAAGCCTATTTTATTTTTTGATTTAATTTCATTCTGAGAATTATCTATATTAATATTTGCCTTTTGAATTTCAGTAATCATTTTATTAATAGGAGCAATAATTTTTATAATAACAAATGCCGTAATTACTAAAAATATAAAAAATGCAAAAATTAAAATATTTAATATTAAATAGTTTATTTCTTCAACAAATGAAGAAAAATCTTCTTCATAAACAGAAGAAATTATGTACCAATCTAAGTTTTTGTTATATTCAATCCAAGATATTTTTTTATATTCATAATTATTTGGATCATAAATTCTGTTCCAGTTATACTCTAAAGTCTCTTTTTTTACATAGCTATTTTTTAATTCATCAAATAATTTTACACCATTTTGTGGTAAAACGACTTTTAATTCTTCTTGGTTTTTAAATTCACCACTTGGATCAAAAACAACTTTTCCTAAGCCATCAACAACATAAATATAACCTGTTTTACCCAAAGTAAAACTTGAAAGTAATAGCTCAAGTTCACTATTTGTACTATTTTTTAGTTTATTATTTATAATTGAAATTACTTTATTAAACTGAATTTTTGAGTTTTGTATCTGGATTTGTGTTAAATAACTATTTATTTTGGGAGATACTAAAAATATTACAAAAGATACATATAGCAAAAAAATTATAATAAATAACCAAGCTATTTTTAAAGATATTTTATTATTCAACCCATCTCACTTTTATTTTATTTTATAAAAAACTTGCTATCTTTTGTCCAAATCTTACATTCTTGTCAAGTAAATCTTCAAGTTCTACCATTTCTTTTTCCCAAAGCATAACAACGGTTGAACCCATTTTGAAATATCCTAAACATTCACCTTTACTTATTTCAATATTTTCATAAGTATATACTTTCATCTCTTTTGCATTTGTATTTGTTTCAACTCTATCTTCAAATTCAAATACCATTTGTCCAACATTTAAAGCTCCTACAAAAACCATATAAAAGATTTTTCCATTTGTTTCACACTCTAAAATCACCCTTTCATTTTGAATAAAAAGTTCAAACTCTTTATTTAGGTATTTTAGATTTACAGGATAAAGTTTTCCAGGAACATGGATTAATTTTAATAATTTAAAATCACAAGGTGCATGGTATCTATGGTAATCTTTTGGCGATAAATAAAAATTCATAAAAGAACCATCTTTTACTTTTTCAAAGTTTGAAGAACAATAATAAGTTAATAGCTCTTCAACACTATACTGCATTCCTTTTATTTGTAAAGCAATATCATTTTGAATTTGTCCACATTGTGTAATTAAACTATCAGTAGGAGAAATAATTGTATTTTTATTTTCATCTATAACCCTTTTTATAATTAATTCTCTAGTGAATAAATCATTTAAAGATTTATAATATCTTGGATGTTTAAATTCGCTCATATTTAAACCCATTAATCTCACATAACTAGAATTAATTAGTTTTTGAACAGGAGAAAGAAACTCTTTTTTAGCAAACTTTCCAAAATATAAAGAGATAAGATTTGTAATATGCATTATTTTCCTTTATTAAAATCAATTAGTGCTATATTTTATCTATTTTTTCTTCTTAAATTGCTTTAATAAATATTTAGCTACTCTTGCAAGATTAATTTATCGAATTTTTAAGGATTTATATGTACAAAATAGTAGTAGCAAATCAATGCGCATGTTTTAAAAAAAGCAATTTAGAAAATAATTTAACTTTTGAATCAAAAGACATTGCTTTAAGTAAAGCAATAGAAATGAAAAATATTATGAATAATGAATTTTGTAAAACACATAAATTTGAACTTCAAGAAATGTTCAATAATTTAGTAATATCATTTTATAAAGAAGATGTTAGACCTGATTGCTGTGGAAATGGTTGTTGCATGTAAGCCGCAACTATTTTTTTGGCATTAAAATATACATTTTCCCTTTTTCTTTCATTTTTCCAGCATAAGCAAAAGCATCTTCCCCATATCCCCAAAAGAAATCAGCTCGAATATCACCTTTTATAGCCCCACCAACATCAGCAGCAACCATTAATTGATTTATAGGTTTTTTATCAATAGGATTTTTTGTACTAAGAAAAACAGGCATTCCAAGAGGAATAACACTTCTATCAACTGCTAAATTTCTTTTAGCTGTAAGCTGTGTTCCTAAACTTCCTGTCGCTCCTTGATTTGATTTATGAAAAAATACATAACTTTCATTTTGATTTAATACTTCATCTGCTTTTGAAGGGTTTTTATCTAAATATTTTTTCATACCCTGAGCTGATAATTCATCCTTACTTATATAACCCTTATTAAGCATATAAGTTCCTATTCCTTTGAATTTTCTTCCATTTTGTTCAGCATAACCAACATTAATTAATTCGCCATTATCTAATAAGATTTTCCCTGAACCTTGAACATGAAGTAAAAATAAATCTACTTTATTATCAACATAAGCTATAACTTCAAGATTTTTACTTGGATTACTCTCTATTTGAGCCCTTGAATCATAAGGAATGACTTTGTTTCCAACTAATTTTCCTCTTAATTTATATGTTTTAAGTTCAGGATAAGCCGATACAAAATCAACAATCATCATATCTTTTGGAGTTTTATAAACTGGATATTTATATCTTTTATTTTTTTGTAAACTTCCATAAAGAAGAGGTTCATAATAACCGGTAATTGTTCCTTCATCCAAAGAATTATTATCCAAAAGTTTATATGGTTGAAAATTTATTGTAAAAAATCTTCTTCCATCTGTTTCATTTTCAGCTTTTTGGCAAACTTCTTTAAATAACTCGTTTCTTTTAGATTTTTTACAATCTTTTCTAAAAACATCAAGTGCATGTGCTAAATCATCGTTATAGAAACCTTCAATTTCATTAAAACCAACCACTTGCATATTTTTTAAATTCTCTTTTGGAATATCTTTAAATGGCTCTTGTATTTTTTGTTCTTGTGGGACTACTTTTTCCTTCGTTGCACATCCTGAAAAAAGAAAGATTGTTGTTAGGGATATAATAAATATTAAAGATTTCATAAATCACAACCTGATGGCAATAAATTTGTAGAATGGACTTCTTTTAATCCACATGATTCACAAGAAAACTCAACATCTTTTACACCCGAACATCCATGACTTTGAAGCACTCTTGATTTTATAATTTCAGATTTAAATGTTGTTTTTGTTTTTTCATCAAAAAAAACTTTTGCTTTTTGCCTACAAGATGGGCACTCGCCATTAAGTAATTTTTCTACCCTCAAAGTTTTACTTTTTAAGTATAAAAGGACAGAAAAAATAGTTATTAAAAATAATATTAGTAAAAAAAACAAATTTTGCATGA
>OBMA010002530.1_pt1 | contig 10616 bp, 3 predicted proteins | sample 1539141 | NCBI WGS metagenome assembly OBMA01 (sample SAMEA3991484, study PRJEB22521) | metagenome | biome: anthropogenic terrestrial biome; feature: sewage plant; material: raw primary sludge | place: Sweden | collected 2012-09-26 | reverse complement strand
AGAAAGGGAAAGAAAAAATCCCTTTTCTCGGCGTACTAGCTGGTCTTATCAAGAGAGGAGTTTCTGTGCGATTGATCCATGCAAAAGAACCAGGACCGAACTTCCGTGAGGATTTCGACCGTTATCCTATACTTGCTACAGGACTTGAAAGAGTACTCTGCCCACGTGTACATTTCAAAATGATGATATTCGACTACTCTGTTGCCTATATCGGGTCAGCTAATCTCACTGGTGCCGGTATGGGAGCGAAGAGTGAGAACAGACGTAACTTCGAAGCTGGTATTCTTACCGATATACCAGAAATTGTGGATGCTGCCGCCGACCAATTTGATACTGTATGGATGGGGAAACATTGCAAGGAATGTGGCAGGAAGAAGTTTTGTCCTGATAGAATTCTTTAAAGAAAAAGCTTTATAACAGCAAAAGATTACCGTTATAAATATAGATTCCTTTCCCCGGATTCTGCACCTCTATTCCATTTAAGTTGTAATACTTGTTATCGTATACGGAAGCACGTACTGATTTCTGTGCTTGGGTGCATTCTATTCCTGTAGTCTCTGTAGTAAACTGATATCCCATTTTAGCTGTATACAATTCACTCGTTGACTTCAACTTCAGGAATGTCACTTCAGGTAAACTGCCGTCTTCTTGTCGCGCTGCTGTCAACTGGCTATAATCTGTACTTTCGAAATCGGTTGATGATACGGTGTATGATGACAATTGGAAAGAATTATTGGTCAATGTACATTTGTCTTGGTTGATATAAAGTGTGTCACCCTTGACTGACGTAAACGACAGGTTGTTCTTCAACACATGATCATAGCCGCCTACATCCTTTGCGACATCCCACGACTGCTGATTAACCATCTGATAGTTGTACTTATTAAGATAGGCACTATTGTTGTACCAGTTGTCGCCTCCCAGATGATGGTTGGCATAGAATCCGTTAGCCTTGTTGTGATACGCGATACAGTTTTCTATCGTATTACGGGGAGCATCAACGGCTTCCGACTGCACTTTAAGACCGTAACCGCCTGCTTTAAAACCGTTCCCGTCACCAGGCGTACTAGTAGAAAAGTCCTTATATCCATTGTAGAATGCCCAACAATGGTCGAATGTGACAGATGCATAATTGTTGATCAGGTCGAACCCGTCATCGCTGTTGCACCAAGAGCGGCAACCTCTGAACACATTGCCCGTATATTGTGATGCCACATGACATCCGAAACCGTCTACATTACCGCCTTTTCCGCCTTCCGAGACAGAATCGTAGTTGTTGTAAGCGTCACAGTTGAGCACGAGGTTATTACCACCTTTGACTATATATACACCGATAGCCATACCGTCATGTATCGCTATGTCTTCTATGATATTGTTGCTGCCGTTGCGACCACTGAAACATTCCGACTGGGTATGTGTGGTGATTGTAACCTGCGTACCGATAACATCAAAATTCTTAAAGTGCAAATAACTGCCATATAGATAAAATACACTGATACGCTTATCTGCCGGTTTTACATTCGAAAGGTCGAATACAGGACGTTCACCCGGATAACCGAAATAACAGATAGGATTATCAACAGTTCCACTTTTCTTCAGGTCGAATACACATGCGTAAAGGCTGTTCGCTTCATATCCCATAATCTGATCTTCCGTGATGTGATAAGTGCCACCGCGGAAATATACAGTATCACCGGCAGAAACGATGTCTTGCGCAGTTTTTAATGTTGCGAACGGGGCTGAAATTGTTCCTGTATTACTGTCGCTGCCATTGGTAGCAACATAATAAGTCTTTGCACAGAGATGATTTGACACGATGAGGGTCAATAACAAAAAAAGTGATATCTTTTTCATTTCGATTATTTTGATATATTCATTAATTCTTCATACATTTTCTTTCCTAATTCTTCTGCAGATACCGCAGTAAAATGCATCTTATCCTTTTGGAGTTCTGCGCGTGACATATCAATCAGATAGCAATTCTTATCTTCGGCTGCAATTCTCTGCATCGCCTTTTCCACATCTGGTGAGAATCTCTTGTTATCATGAGATATTGAACCGAAGATAAACGGTAATTCCTTATATTTCTTATCACCTGTCTTTTTCACAAGATAGTCTCTCACATAAGCGATTACATTTTTCAAGTCCCTATAGTAATAAGGGGAATGTCCGTGACTGTCACTCTCGCCCTGATGCCATAAGAATGCTTTAATATCATAACCTTCAGGCAGTTTGCTCAGTTCCGTATCAATACTGTTGTCTATCAGTTCGGTGAATGACTTCAAAAGAGATGCCCCACCTTGCCATGTAGACTTGTTTTGACGAAGCCAATCTTTATCCGCGAACCAGTATTTATGACTCGTACTGGCATACATCGTATCTATCGCCGTACCACCGAGCGACCATTTGATAACATAGAATTTCTTTTGTAGTTGTTGTTCTAGCCAATAGTATGTCACTGCATCATAGGCCCATCGGTTCGGTTCACGGTCATTATTCATCTTAGGCCAAAACAGTTCGAAACCGTTCGTCAGTTCTTTATCGTTGGAACCATATCTCCAATAACAGTATTTGTACTTGTTGATCTTGATGTATTCAGGAAGTTGAGTATTAAGTACCCTGCCGTCGGTATTGCTCTGTCCCGCCGTGATGATGACAGGCACCGGTTCTTCGTTTCCGTTAAATTCCACCTCCATAATCTGAAGTTTGGTGTTATTAGACGGTTTGGTCTGTTTCTTCGCTTTGTCAGCAAGTTCCACCATATCGGCAAACGCCTCTTTGACCGATGTTTCACCTACCATTTTGACAGTGAAGGTATCACTCTTCGTGGGTTTCAGCGCAAAATGGGTATATCCTAGTCCTTTGGGGGTATAACCTTTGCCCACCAGTGTATTCCCGGAGTAGATTTCCAAAGGATAACTGGTGCTTCTGAAACCGACCAGTTTGATGACCATTTCATCCACCATGGCTTTCTTTGCCAGATGGAACGTGATATGCGCATTCTCGAGCATACCGTCGCTCTTCCAACTGGTCGCTTCATTGTCGTCAAAAGCTGCTTTGACATTAGCACTGTCTGATGCAGCCTCAGCATATTTTATTTCTATGGTATTCTTTTTCTGTGTGTAAGAAGGAGTGGATGGCGTTTCGCCACGTTTCAATATACAAGGGAGTTCCGCGCCCCAGTCGGCACATACAGCCTTACCCTGAGCATCAGTATAGAAACCGTTCTTCACAGGGACATAAGTTGACGTGATTGGCAGAGCTACGTCTGCGAATCCTGTGGCGGATGCTTTCAGTGTAATACTTCCGGCCTTCGTCGTACTCTTTATCATCACACGGTTTACGCCGCATTCCACGGGCAGAGACTTATCCAATATATAATTGTGATCATTGCCTAGTGCGATACCGCCCAACCATTCAGCCGGACCGTTGACAGAAAAGTGGATCATATCGTTAGCCAGGGGACATCGGTCACCGTTCTTGTCTACCACTTCCACTTCGGCTAGACGTACATCTGCGCCATCAGCCCTGAATGTATTCGGGGCGGCTATCCATTTCAGACGCAGAGCGGCAGGTGTGTCTACCGTTTTTATCTCGTAACGACTCTGTTCTGCTCCATTACTATCACGACTAATCGCTGTAAGCGTACCCGGTTGCCATTTCACATTATTGAAGGTGAAAAGGAAGGTGTTACTTCTCTCCCCTTTGCCCAAAGATTTTCCGTTGAGCAACAGTTCCACATTATCACTGGTCGAAACCACGTATACCGGTTTGACTACTGTATCAGTATAATTCCAGTGACCTATGATGTAAGTATGATTTTTCTCAGTATCTACCCAACCGTCCCACATCGCCTGATGTGCATACCATGAGTCTTTGGCTATTCTCATCGCATCGACATCACCGCTTGTACGATAATTGACCTCCCCACGGAAGTGGGTATTGGTATCTGAGAATATTATCTTGGCACCACCCGAGTTTACCCGTTTACCCGTACCCGGACGCTCTGTCCAGTATTCGTTCCAACGGACAACATTCTCAACAGCCAACTGATCCTGATTATGGTTATAGCTGGGTGCGGGTTCCCCTCTATACAGCGGACCTTTACCCTCCGGATGGAAAGGATAACTGTACGAATCCCAATATTTGCGCAAACCCTCGTCGCGACAATATTCCATCTGCCACATCGGTTTATAAGCACTCTTGTTGACATAAAGCATCTCACCGCCATATTCAGCCACACGACTCTCCAACATATTACGTGAACCTATCGCGCGTCCTCCATTCGGATCGTACTGGTCGCGAATTGTCTTCATCTCCGCCATGTGTTCGTCACTTATCTCATTGTTACCGCATTCATAGAATATGATACTTGGATTGTTGCGGTTGTATATGATGGCATCACGCATCACTTCCTTGCGCTGTTCCCATTGACGACCATTCGCATCTTTTTCGGCATCGCCTGCCTGCATCGACTGCATCATACCGATACGATCGAACGATTCGACATCCTGCTTCCAAGGTGTGATATGCATCCAACGGAACAGATTGGCATTTCCTTCGAGTGCGAGTCCGTTTGAATAATCGCTCATCCAGGCAGGTACAGACAAACCGATAGCCGGCCATTCGTTGCTCGAACGCTGGGCGAAACCTTTAAACTGAATCGCGCGGTCGTTGATTTTCACAATGGCATTGTCAAAGTTGGTCTTGCGGAAACCGGTACGTGTAGACACCTCATCCACGCATTTTCCACTTATCATTAAACGGGTTTTCACCGTATAAAGATATCCGTACCCCCAACTCCAGAAGTGTAGACCATTGATGGATTCAGAAGCCTTGCATACTCCCGTAGAATCAGCATCTACCATCATATCCCGACCTTTGAACCTGGCAATGGTCTTACCTTCCAAGTCAATGATTTCAACTTCGAGACCAATTGTCTGTTGACCTTTCGTCTCGTTTTTCACTTCCGATTCCACATGAATCGTTGCCTGATGTCCAGCTACATCAAAATCGCTGGTATATATATATGTACCTATTGTTCTGAGATTATCATAAAGTGGTAAGGTCTGATAAACATCACCCGTGGTATGCAGCCACACATTCTTGCTCAGTCCGCCATAGTTGGCATTGAAGTTCTTATCGTTCCACTGAAATGTACTACCCGTCGCTTTCTCGCGATAGCGCCAACTATTATCCACCTTCACGGCGATGACATTATCTCCTTTCTTTTTTATATAAGGTGTCAAGTCAAAACCGAAGGCGGTTACTCCGTTCTCATTGAGTCCTAAATAGTGACCGTTGAGGTATACCTCAGCCGCTTGTCTTGCACCTTCAAACTCGATAAATACATGTCGGGCATTCATTCCCTTTTCGAGGGTGAAATGTTTACGGTACCACATGACCGTATCAGATAAATCATGAATGGAAACAGCAAAAGCTTCCTTACCGTTGAAAGCATACGGAAGGGTAACCTGCTGCCACGAGCCATCGTCATATTTAACACTTTCGGCTCCATTGATATTGCCAACTTTCAACAACCAGGAAGCGTTGAAATTGAACCTCTCGCCAGCATATATACCAGTAAAGAGGCTAAGATAAAGTAAAGATAATAATAACTTTTTCATTTCGTGGTATTTCAAATTTCATCGCAAATATAGACTAATATAGAACCTTTCTTTTATTATTATCGTACTATTTTTAGTAAAATCGTACTAAAATACAAAAAGGCAGTCCCGCATAACTGCGAAACTGCCTCAAAAATACACTTTCAAACTACTACTAACTTATCTTATTTCTTAAACTTATATACTGCGAATGTTCTTGCTCCAATATTCACTTTCAGTATATTGCCGTTGGCTGTAACATCAGCGGTCTGCGGCATTACTACATTCTTATTCTCTACTGTATTTGCAGCTTCATTGCTATCCGCATGCAACGTAGTGACCTGACCGGAAGACAGTTTCTTCAATCCATTGAATACGATACTGATATCCTTGGATGCATTGGTCGTATTGGCTACTTTGACAATATACGAACCTTCGCTCTTATCATAGACTGCTGATGCATATAAACCGTCATTACCTTCCACAGCCTTGCCATTCTCTGTCAAAGACAAGACATTGGAACCTTTGTTCATTCCGTACAACTGCTGAACATAGTAGTTGACAGAACGTACACTGCTCAGATTATCAAACCATATCAGGTCGGGACGCCACTGCCATCCGTCAACATGCGCGAAGAGCGGAGCATAAGTAGCCATGTGCACGATATCAGCGTTACGCTCTAGTCCTGTCATGAAAGCCGCTTCACTAAGAGCCGCCTCAAAGTCGTTCTTTCCTTCCTGATACTGGGTGTTGAATTTCTCTACATGACAGGCATATTCTCCAGCAAAAACTTTAGGACCTTTACGGTCATAGTTATCATAACGACCGGCATTCTTCAAGAACCACGCCGGATTGCGGTAATAATGTTCATCAACCAAATCAGCGCCAAGACGTTTCATCTCTTTCCATCCATATTCGAAGTCTTTCCCGTCAGGACTAGGACCTGCTGTACCTACTATCTTCATCTGTGGATATTTGGCACGAATCGCCTTAACAAACGGTTCGAGACGTTCAGGATAAAGTTTACCCCACTGTTCGTTGCCGATAGCTACCTGTTTAAGGTTGAATGGTGCCGGATGTCCCATATCCGCACGCAGTTTACCCCATTTTGTGGTCGTAGCTCCGTTGGCAAACTCTATCAGGTCAAGGGCATCCTGTATATAAGGTTCCAGGTCTTTTACATCGACATGAGCATTGGCGTCCTTGTCATCATTCTGAAATTGACAAGCCAGTCCGCAACTCAGTACCGGTAGTGCCTGAGCACCGATTTTCTCCGATAAAAGGAAATATTCATAGAATCCCAATCCATAAGTCTGGTAATAGTTGGGATACATACGATTAGGGAATGTATAGTTCCAGCGATTCTCGTTCAGAGGACGGTTTTCTGCGTCACCTACACTGTTTTTCCACTGATAACGGGTAGCGAGATCCGTTCCTTCCACAATACAACCGCCAGGGAAGCGGAAAACGCCGGGATGCAAATCCTCAAGATCCTTCACAAGGTCAGCACGCAATCCGTGCCAGTTGTCTGAAGGGAACAAAGATATATGATCGAGATCCACACCGTCTTCAGACATGAGGAAGATACGCATCAGCGCTTTCGCGTCTGTAACCTTCGATGTAAGAGATGCGGTAAACTTCTTCCACTGATTATTTGTGATTGTGATTGTATCCTGATCGATAGGATTATCCTTCGAATCTACTATTTCTACACGAATCTTAGCTGCTTTCCCTTGCAGTGAATTGAGACGGGCATATACGGAGAAATCGTACTTCATCCCTTTCTTGACACCCATTCCGAAGAATCCCTTGTTTTCCAATCCGGAAAACTTCTGGTCATGACCGGCACTCAACAGCGTTACATAATGCGGGTTGCGCTCAAAAGCAGGTTTAACATCTGATACAGATACATTTCCAAATGTCCCCCATCCCATCAGGTGACTGGGAAATTCGAACGAACGGTTTTCTACCATTTCTGCATATAGACCTCCGTCAGCACCAAAATTGATGTCCTCAAAGAAGATACCATACATAGTAGGTTGAACTGGCGCACCCAGTTTGTTGGCCTGGATGTTAAACTGATGTGTCTGCGCTGTGGCCACGACAGCCATTGCACCGACAACGATTGTAGATAATAATCTTAGTTTTCTCATATTAGGTATAGTTATAAATATTTATTCGTTAATAGATTATCGATTGCAAATATATAAAGAATAATTGTATTTTGAACAATCATTATTCGGTTTTTTGATATTTTATGTAACTTTATATTATTGTACGAAAAGAGGGAAGTAGTAAAACTACCTCCCCCTTAGAATTTATCCTCCAATCTTTTTAGTTATTCAAGATAGGTGTAATCGTAAACTTGAATTCTTTATTTCCGTAGTGTACACGATACTTGGGAAGGGCTATCGCGTGCTGACTCCAACTGTCGATGCCTCCAACTCCCGTCTGCACCATATCTATATAGAGATTGACATAAGGAGAAACAGCTACTTCGGGACAGTGGCGTTGGCGCTTTTCATCACCTTCGTCGAGATCTTTTATCTCATACCGGAGAGCAGATGCTGAGAACGGGGCTATGGATGTGACTTCTAAACCTTTTTCATCCGAGCCGGTCTGTTTCCACCAACGAATGTCGCTCTTTGTTCCTGTTTCCTGCGGACGGATGTATGAATAGAACTGTTCATCTGCCGTCTGTTTGTAGATTCCGATATTCTGAGACAGTTTACGGTCTGCATAGTTTTCTATTGGTCCGCGTCCGTAGAATGTACTCTTATCGATTTGGGCAGGCATCTGCATCACCATGCCGAATCTGAACATATCAGATACTTTCTTGGTACTGTCTGTGACCATCTTCTCAGTGACATCAATGGTTCCGTCACCGTAGACGGTGTATTCCAATGTCAACTGGGCATGGACTTCAGGCATATCATATACGGCTGTAACCGTCGGTTGTTTCCCTTTATTGGAAGTAACAGACAAAAGATTGATCTGCGGGTTACGCCATACCTTATACTGATGTTGCAGACCGGCACCCATATCGTTATCAGTCACTGCACGCCAGAAATTAGGTTTAAGAGAACCGGCCGCACCCAACAGGGATTGTCCATTGACATCATAGCGCTGCATGTATCCATCCTTCTTGCTGAACTCGATATTGAAAGATTTGCCATTTACAGCAATCTTATCATTATCATTTTCTATCTTTATTTTTGCTTTCGTTTGTTTTCCTACCATTTCTGTCGCATTCATCTGAGAAGGTCTCAACTCCAACTGCTGATGTGCTACGACCTGACCTACTTCCATAAGTGGTTCTGATTTTTTCAACTTATATTCTATATTCAGCAACAGTTCAGATTGGTTCCCCAGATCAGACAGATCATAAGGCAGCGTGTATTCCTTGCTCTGATGAGCAGCGATATCAAGCGTTTCAATCTCACCGTTTCGCACTATTTTACCGTCAGATGTCAGAGTCCATACCAATTTGTATGCAGACATATCCTTAAAGAAATTCTCATTGAATACCTTAATTACGCCCTTATTGAGATCAACAGGTGAGGTCCATATATTCTGATAATAGTAACCTACTTCATATAATTCCGGATTCGGACGGCGATCAGGGTTGACAAGTCCGTTACAATTGAAATTGTTATCACTTGGATCATAATTGTTATAGTCGCCTCCATATTTCAGAATCTTTTGACCCTTGGCATTCGTTGCATGCAATGCCTGATCGACGAAATCCCAAATAAATCCGCCCTGATATTTCGGGTATTTGCGTACAAGGTCCCAATACTCTTTGAAACCGCCGCAAGAGTTGCCCATAGCGTGCGAATATTCACATTGTATCAACGGTTTCCTGTCTATGGAATCATTGCTCAACGCATATTTTTCACAACCGTCCTGACTAAGATACATCGGACAGTAGATTTCGGTGTTTTCACCCTTCCATGCCTGTTCGTACTGTATCGGACGACTTTGGTCCTGTGATTTGATCCATTTGAATGCAGCTGTGAAATCATCACCATTTACAGTTTCGTTACCCATTGACCATATAATGATACTAGGGTGATTGAAATTGATCGTCACATTATGTTGGTTGCGCTCCATAACCTGTTTGGCAAACATCGGATTCATCAGTTCACGTGATTCCTTGCTGTATCCGAATCCATGAGATTCCTGATTGGCCTCAGCACAAAGATAGATACCATATTCATCACAAAGATCATACCACCGGGGATCGTCAGGATAATGGCATGTACGTACAGCATTGATATTAAACTGCTTCATCAGTTTGATATCCTGTATCATCCGTTCGCGTGATACCACATATCCGCCGTCTGGATCCATCTCATGACGGTCGGCGCCTTTGATATAAATGGCTTTACCATTAACCAACAGTTGTGAACCTTTGATTTCCACCTTACGGAATCCTACTTTCTGCGGTATGCACTCTACGACCTTATCACCTTCTTTGACCGTTGTTATCAGTGTATATAAATATGGTGTCTCAGCCGTCCATTTGTTTGGATTAAGAACAGAGAGTTGAGAGTTGAGAACTGATTTTCCGCTCTTACTCATAAAATACTTCTTAGCCACTGTTTTACCATCCGCATCACACAGTTCGATAGACACCTTGGCCATTCCTGCAACAGATGCACTTACATTCAGTGTACCGTTCACGTAATTTTCATCCAGATCAGGAGTGATACGTATATTATTAACATGCACTTCCTTATCTCTGCTATACAGATAACAGTCGCGCGCTACTCCGGCAAGACGCCAGAAATCCTGATCCTCGTCATAAGAACCGTCACACCAACGGAATGTCTGAAAAGCAATCAAATTCTTCCCGGGTTTTACATAAGGTGTGATATCAAATTCGGCAGCGACCTTGCTATCTTCCGTATAACCTACATATTTGCCGTTAACCCACAAATACATATTAGAAGTTACTGAACCGAAATGAGCAATCACCTGACGACCATTCCAATGCGCAGGCAATTC
>OBMA010002527.1_pt1 | contig 10631 bp, 9 predicted proteins | sample 1539141 | NCBI WGS metagenome assembly OBMA01 (sample SAMEA3991484, study PRJEB22521) | metagenome | biome: anthropogenic terrestrial biome; feature: sewage plant; material: raw primary sludge | place: Sweden | collected 2012-09-26 | reverse complement strand
GATCAAAACAAAGCAGAATAAAGCCTTGATGGTCGTGGTCTACATCGTTTGCATCATTCTGGCGATCCTGAGCGTGATGCCTTTTGTGATCATGATGGTAAATGCGACGAGATCAACGACGCAGATACAGCAACATGCGCTGTCGCTCATTCCATCCACTTATCTAAAGAGCAATCTGAAGATTCTTCTTGGCAAGAGTTTTCATCCGATTAAGGGATTTTTTAATTCACTTCTGATATCGACTTGTTCGACGTTATGCGCCTTGTATTTCTCATCACTTACTGCGTATGGAATAATCACATATAACTGGAAGATGAAGAAGCCGTTCTTCAGATTCATCATGGGTGTGATGATGATCCCGGGACAGTGCACTATGATAGGTTTCTATCAGATGTGCTATAAGATGCATATGACAAATAATTTTCTTATGCTGATCCTGCCGGCGATCGCTTCGCCTGCAATGGTATTTTTCATGAAACAGTATATGGAAGCTACGCTGTCGATGGAGATAGTCCAGTCGGGACGTATAGACGGAGCAAAGGAATTCAGGATATTTAATTCACTCGTGATCCCTATATTACAGCCCGCGATAGCGACTCAGGCGATATTCAGTTTCGTTGCAAGCTGGAATAACCTGTTTACACCGTTAGTACTACTGACCGACCAGGATAAATATACGATGCCGATAATGGTCAGTCTTCTCAGGGGTGATATCTATAAGACGGAATACGGCTCGATCTATCTTGGACTTACGCTTACGGTACTGCCGCTCATCATAGTCTATTTCCTGCTTTCAAAGTATATCGTTGCGGGAGTAGCGCTCGGCGGAGTTAAAGGATGATGTTTCATCAAATAAGATAAAGGAGAGATGGCGGTTTTATTTGCTAGATCGTCATATATGATCGCATATGAAAATATACGTCAATGAGAAAATCAAAGGTGCCGGATATGGAAGTGCAGATCATCCGTTTCAACACATACAGGATGCAGCAAATGTGGCTATGCCGGGTGATGAGGTCATTGTATCTCCGGGTACATATAGAGAGAACGTCGATCCGAAGAATGCCGGCACTGAAGGCAGACAGATCATTTATCGTTCGACGGTTAAGAATGCCGCAGTCATAACCGGAGCTGAACGTATACAGGATTGGGAAGATAAAGGTGGCGATGTCTGGGAAACGCGGATATCGAATGATATATTTGGCGATTACAATCCATATACGACGCTTGTGAGCGGTGACTGGTTCATAGCTACATTTATCGCGCATACAGGCGAAGTCTATCTGAATGGTAAGGCGATGTACGAAGTCACTGATGTACAGAATGTGCATGATCCGGTCGTAGATAACGACTCGTGGGATCCGGACTTCAGCGTATATACCTGGTACACAGAGCAGGACAGGAATAATGATCAGACCGTGATCATCGCTAATTTTCACGGATCAGATCCTAATAAAGAGAATGTAGAGATCAATGTGCGTGAGAACTGTTTCTATCCGCAGGAAGAGGGAATCGGTCATATAACACTTTCCGGCTTTAGGATATGTAAAGCTGCAACGCAGTGGGCTCCGCCGACTGCTTATCAGGAAGGTATGGTCGGACCGCACTGGAGCAAGGGTTGGATCATCGAGGACTGTGAGATTTCTGATTCCAAATGCTCGGGGATATCGCTCGGCAAATATCTGCAGCCCGATAATGATAATAAATGGCTTAAGACAAAATATAAGGATGGCACTCAGACGGAGCGCGACTGCATATGTGAAGCGCAGACGGAAGGCTGGAATAAAGAGAATATCGGCTCGCATCTTATAAAGCACTGCAATATCCACGACTGCGGGCAGACTGGGATCGTGGGTCACCTTGGCGGCGTATTCAGTGTGATAGAGGATAACGAGATCCATCATATCAATAACAGGCACAATCTCGCCGGCGCTGAGATCGGCGGAATCAAGATGCATGCCGCGATCGATGTCATTATAAGAAGAAATCATATCCATCACTGCACAAGGGGAATCTGGCTTGACTGGCAGGCGCAGGGAACGAGGGTGTCGCAGAATCTCATGCACGATAACACTCTTCCGAAGGAGATAAAGCCAACTAAGGAGAATATCGGTCCGGCCGGTGAAGATCTGTTCGTAGAGGTCTCTCATGGACCGACGCTTATCGATAACAATATCTTTCTCTCACAGTTTTCGCTAAAGCTATGTGCGCAGGGGCTTGCCCTCGTCAATAACCTGATAGCGGGATCTCTATCAGCGGTCGGATATGGCGTGAATAACGGGACTAAGAGCAGGATATCTCCGAGATATACCCCGTATCACATGAAACACAGGACGGAAATAGCCGGATTTATGACGATACTTCACGGAGATGTACGTTTTTATAACAATATATTCGTCCAGCAGAAAATGGAAAATGGAATACAGGATATCTGCAGGCAGGTGGCGGAGAAAGCAAATGGCTGGTCGGATATGAATATCCTGTCGGGGACATTTCCGTATGACATCTGTCCCTCATTTGATGAGTGGAAAGCGGAGTTTGACGGCTACTGCGGAATGGGCTCTGATCCAAGTGACAGATACTATGATCCGCTCCCGGTATGGACAGGCGGCAACGTATTCTGCAATGGCGCAAAGCCGATGAAACGTGAAATAGGTCATAAGGTGATATATAAGGATACCGATATAAGTCTCAGAAAAACTGATGACGGTTATTATCTTGTAACGGATCTGTATGACAAACCGGCTGATATTGCCGAAGAGTATGCGCAAGATCAGCCGGAAGACTATTTCGGAAGTGAGTATGGAAAGCCGGATAAGCCCGGTATGTCAAGCCGGATCATCAGCTCTGAGACGCTTGGAACTGCATTTGAACCGGAAGAGCGATTCGAGAATCCGGACGGTTCTGACATCGTATTTGATACGGATTTTCTGGGAAATAAAAGGAACGAGGATATTATCGCGGGACCGTTCGCAGAAAATTCAGTGAAGGATGCCGGCGGCGCGGGGATAAAGGTTTGGTGATTATGTCATTGTTGCGCCGTCGACGGAGAGGATCTCGCCGGTGACGTAGGATGCGAGGTCGCTTGCGAGGTAGAGGAATGCGTTTGCGATATCCTGTGGTTCGCCAACGCGTCCTAGCGGGATAGATTGCGCAAGGCGCTGTACCATATCTTCGGGGAGTGAAGCTACCATGTCGGTGCGTGTTACACCGGGTGCGACTGCATTTACACGGATATGATCTCTGCCGAGTTCTCTTGCGAGAGATTTAGTCATTCCGTTTACAGCAAACTTTGATGTGGGATATCCGCATCCGGCAGGCTGTCCGTAGAGGCTGACCATAGAACTTGTATTAAGGATCACGCCGCCGCCCTCTGGTCTCATTATTTCGGCGGCAGCCTTTGAACAGTTGAATACTGCGACTACGTTAAGATCTATTATTTTTTTGAAAGCAGCAGGATCGTAATCATAGATTGATTCACGCGCTGAGATTCCTGCATTGTTGACGAGGATGTCTATATGACCCTCGTCTTCTTTTATTTTATCAAAGCACTTTTTTACTGAATCATAATCGGCAAGGTCAGGAAAAGCGCCGGTAACATCATATTCTTTATTTTCCTGCTTAAGTTCATTAACTGCTTTATCGACTGTTTCTTTACGGCTGCCGAGCAGAGTTACGCTTGCGCCACTATCCAGATATGTCTTTACGATGGCGAAGCCTATACCGCGCGTGCCGCCCGTGACTACTGCATGTTTTCCTGTAAGTAAAGTAGATGTGTCCATAGCTTTTTTCCTCCTTAAATTGTTTGATAGTGCTAAAAGTAGTGTTGTACTGAAATGATACGAATTGCTTCGCTTCCTAAAATGTGGTTTCCACATTTGGAAGCTTTCGCAATTCTGTAAACACTCGGAATCCGCTGATTTGCTCCGCAAATCGCTACTTCCTCGTGTTTAGGCGTGCCATAAGGTCAATATGCTTTTCATGCAAGCATGAACGCATATCGACTTTATGACACTGTATCATTATATAATAAAAAGCATACATTTACATGAGAATCGGTTATCATATATGTGAAGAAAATTACATCATACACATGCTTGGGAGAAAATATATGACATCTAATATGACAACCGGAAGTCCAAGAAAGCTTATCGGAAAGTTTATCGTTCCGCTGATAATAGGGAATATATTTCAGCAGCTCTATAACTGGGTAGATACGGTGATAGTCGGTCACTATGTCGGCATAGAGGCACTGGCAGCAGTGGGTGCGTGTGGTTCTATAATGTTTCTTGTTTTTGGATTTGTCATGGGACTTACGACGGGATTTACTGTGCCGCTCGCGCAGAAATTTGGCGCGGGGGATGAAGAGGGTGTCAGGAAAAATGCGGGAAATGCGCTCATTTTGTCTCTTATTTTCATGACGATAATAACGGCTGTAAGTCTTTTGACGGCGCGCGGGCTTCTAAAACTGATGAATACGCCGTCGGACATCTTTGAGTATTCATATTCGTATCTGACGATCATCTATTGGGGGATTTTGTGTGCGGCGTTCTATAATTTGATGGCCAGTATTCTCCGTGCGATCGGAAACAGCAATGTGCCGCTGTATTCCCTTGTATTGTCGGCACTTCTTAATATAGTGCTGGATCTTTTATTTATCCTGAAACTGGGTATGGGCGTTGCCGGTGCGGCACTCGCAACGGATATCGCGCAGGGTATATCAGGATTCGTGTGTCTCATATATATCTACAAGGAAATAAAAATGCTGAGGCTTCATAAAGAAGACTTTCATTTGAACGGATGGATATGCCGCAATCAGATCAGGATCGGCATACCTATGGCATTTCAGTTTTCGATCACGGCGATAGGGACTATCATAGTTCAGGCTGTTCTTAATACGATGGGTTCGCTCGTTATCGCGTCTTATACTGTGGCGGGCAAGATCGAGGCGCTCGCGACGCAGCCTTATTCGGCAATGGGAATGACAATGGCTACGTATTCCGGGCAGAACTGGGGCAGGCATGATACGCGCAGGATACGTAAGGGCGTGAAGTCTTCTGTTATAATGAGCACTATATTTTCTATTGTGATAGCAGTCATCGTGTATACGACGGTTCCTGTGATGGTCAGGCTGTTTGTTGATGAAAATATCGCGCAGGTTACGGAATATGTGCGTATATATATGATCCTCACGACGACATTTTATGTACCGCTTGGATTGATATTCATATTCCGCAACACGCTTCAGGGAATGGGCATATCACTTACGCCGATGCTGGGCGGGATCGTTGAGCTTGTAACTAGATCTGTGGCGGCGATTATCGGAAGCGTATATGCGAGTTATAAGATCGTGTGCTGTGCAAATCCGGCAGCATGGCTGACGGCGGCAGTCTTCCTGGTGGCAGCATATCTTGTGCAGATGAAGCACGTCGAGGAGAAGCTGGCGGTTGAGGCTGGCAGGGAGGCAGGATGAAGATAGCAGTCTGTGATGATGACAGCCGCATGGCAGCAGAGGTAGAAGAGATCGCCGGCAGGTGCGGGGATATAATTGATGTCGAGACGGAAGTCTTTGATTCGGGGGCTTCGCTCCTTCGTGATATTGAAAAGGGTGATTCCTATCAGATATATCTGCTTGACGTTATGATGCCGGGGATGGATGGCTTCGATATAGCTGAAGCGATAAGAAAGAAAGATGACAGTGCTGTCATAATCTTCATAACGAGCAATAAAGAGATGATGCAGAAGGCATTTGACGTGCGCGCATTTAACTACCTGATCAAAGGGAGCGATCCTGCGAAGATAGAAGAAGTCATCCGCAGGGCGATATCATACGTGAGCGACAGGATGTCTTATTTTTCATATCAGAAGTCAAATGAAAGGTATATGGTGCGGAGTGGCGAAGTCATATATCTTGAGAGCAGGCTGCGCAAGATAAGGATCATCACGAAAGACGGTGAAGACGAGTTTTACGATACGATGGAAAATGTGTTAAAGCGTCTGAATCCGGAGATGTTCGCGCGTATTCACAAGTCTTTTATCGTGAATCTGGAATATGTAGGGAAGCTGTCGGGAAGCGAACTGTCGCTGAATGACGGGACGACGCTTGGTATTACCGCAAATTTCCAAAGTGAATTCAATACGAAATACAGGAATTTTGTGATAAGGCAGATGGAGAAATAGAAGGCGGCATACGGAGAGATAAGATGACGGATGAAATGATTAAGGCACTGATCGATATACTTATATGTGCGTTCGAGGGCGGATTTACCGTATTTTTCATGTTGAGGTTCTTTAAGCTTAAAGTGAAAGCGGTATGGCTTGTATTATTTTATGTTGCAATGGTTACATCCACATATATCGTAAACACTTTTTTTTCGAACGGTCTCTGTAATTTTCTCATAACTTTGCTTATGATATTCGGATACACACTGATCTTCAGGACAACGTTATCACAGAAGATTTTCTCTTATGCGTCGCTGATTATAATAATGTGTTTTACCGAGATGATCGGAGCTTCTTTTGCGGCTGCAAACGGGGTCTATAAGATAAACGAAACAGCGGGATATCAGATCGCTACGGATAGGCAGTATGAATTTAATCTGATATCAATATTATCTATATAATCAGCATATATCATGATATATCTGTTTTCGGTATGGGTCAGGAAAAGAGATATCATAAGAAATGATAAGGGATTCAGGGTTCAGGATATCTGCCTCTGCTTTGTGTCATTGCTTTCATTTGCTATCTTATCGATAATCCTCGTGCAGTATACGAATGGCAGTATCAGTGCCGGAGTCAGTGCATTTATCATGATCGCCATGATCGTAATAGTCATGACATTTTATCTGTCATATGAGCAGATGATAAAGGCCGATCATGGAAAAGCAGCTCCTTGAAGAGGAATATGTGCATAAGAAGGCTTATTACGAGCAGATGGAGCGGCATCAGAATGAGATCAGAAAGATAAGGCATGACCTGAAGAATCAGCTGCTTGGCATCATGGGTGAGGCAGGAGCGGGAAGCGGCGTGAATTCAGTGTCTGCAGGTGATAGAGAGACAGCAGAAGCGGGAAGCGGCATGAAATCAGTATCTGTAGGAGATAGAGAGACTGCAGATGAAGGAAGCAGCGTGAAAAGTGCGATAAGGGAGATATTACATGAGATCGAAGAATCTGAGATATCTTCTTATACAGAGAATGTAACGCTCAACATGATCCTGAATGATAAGATCAGGATCGCAAAATCGAAGGGAATCAAGACGGATCTTGATATCAAGGTTCCACGTGAGCTTCCGATTGATGCGGGCGATCTGGGTATCTTGTGCGGCAACCTTTTGGATAATGCGATAGAGGCGGCAGAAAAATGTGCGGAAGGAGTGCGGAGTCTTTTATTTCACGCATACTATTATAAGAACAGTCTTGTGATAACGTGTGAGAACAGCATCGCTGCGCCGGTGACATCGGTTGAGACTGATAAGGCGGACAGGCTGAATCACGGCATAGGGCTCAGGAGCATTGACGAAATCGCGGCGAAGTACAATGGCAAGCGGGAGTCGTCGTCTGACAGGAGCACGTACAGGACTGAGATTAATATGTGGCTAAGCGCAGTGTAGCGGTATAGCGGTGCGGCGGGCACGTATTGTACGGCGCAGTGTAGTGGTGCGGTGACCACGTATTGTACGGCGCAGTGTAGTGGTGCGGTGACCACGTATTGTACGGTTGCAGAACCGCTTTCGCTACGGCTGTCCGCAGTGGTGCTATGCTCGTGTGTGACCTCGCTTAGCACCAGCGGGCAGCAACGTTTCTGCATACGTACAATAACGTGCACCGCACGGACTATGGTTGGCTGTTGTACGATAGCGGGTCACCGCACTTGCGAACATCGTGATATACGGCAGCGTACGTGGGAAAAGGCAAGCAAGTGTCAAAAGCAACGTATGGGCAGGAAAAAACAAGTTTCGACAAAGGTGGAAAAGCGGCATCAGGCAATTCTGGTGTCGCTATTTTATTACATCGTAAGCTATATTTCATGACAACAGACAGCACGGAAAAATGTATATAGTAAGATTATGAAAAGCAGGTGTCTGTAAGTAGACAGTACTGACAATCTTTAAAACTGAAAAGTGAGGATATCATGGAAAATAAGAGAAAGCATAAGGCTTTGTGGATCGTTCTTGCGGTGATCGCAGTTATAATCGTTGTATTTCTGATAGGGGGATGGTCCATGTTCGGAGGTCAGTTGCGGGCAGCAGGCACTGTCAAAGAGCTTGAAGACGGTGTGTATTGTCTTGAGTATAAGGGTGATTATGGATTTGATGAGTTCCTTGCCGAGGGCGGCGCAAAGAGTGACGAGGAAATGGCGGATTACATCATTTCTTTCCTTTCGCATGGGTTTTACAAGGCGGATGATTCCGGCGCTGGCAGCGTGAAGAAATATGGATGCAGCACTCTTTCGGCGAAATCTGATGACGGCGGTGTGATATTTGGACGTAATTTTGATGAGAAAGATGGAAAGGTGATGATCGTTCATACTGTTCCGAAGAACGGGTATGAATCTGTGTCGACATGCGATCTTGATTATCTTGGATTTGGCGATGATTATAAACCGGGAACAATGATGAATAACATGATGGCGCTTTCTGCTGTATATGTTCCGCTTGACGGGATGAACAGTGAGGGATTATGTGTTGCGGATCTTATGGCGGGTGATGATGAAGTGACCGCACAGGATACGGGGAAGCCGTCGGTGACTACGGTTTCAGGAATCAGACTTATGCTCGATCATGCGGCAACGACTGATGAAGCGGTGGAGCTTCTTCAGAAATACGATATGAATTCTTCAATAGGCAGTGCGCATCATTATTCGATCACGGATGCTTCCGGGAAGAGCGTCGTTGTTGAATATGTTGGAAATAAGATGATAGTCAAGGAAACGAAGATCGTGACGAACTTTTATTTGACAGACACGGAAAAGGCGGGAGTCGGATCAGATCAGTCGCACACGAGATTTGAAACGCTTGAAGCGTTGAATGAGCAGAACGGAGGGATCATCACTACTGATGGGATGCGCGATGCGCTTGAGTCTGTATGTCAGGCGAGATTCCCAGATAGTGATGAGGTATCGCTGTGGAGTATCGTCTATGATGATTTAAATAAGAGCGCTTATTATTATCTGAGGCAGGATTTCGGCATAGGATATAAGGTCGTTCTTTGCGATGGCGGCTGGATTTCAGCAGAATAAAGTGCATTGTTTCAGTGAGGTATGCTTGCATTATGTAAAAGATATTTGGGAGGTATAGCAGGTGAAGAGGCTTATCATATTTGACATGGATGGTGCCGGGGAGAAGCTGATTCCGGTGAAAAAGGATGACTTTTTATTTTCCGCAAGACCGGAAGTGCATAGCTGCGTCGGATGCTTCGGGTGCTGGATCAGAACGCCGGGGGCGTGTGTGATTAGTGACAGATTTCCGTTGTATTTTGACGCAATACCGTCGAATCTGCTCTTATTTATGCAGGAAGCGGAGAGAATCATAGAAAGTACGCCGCAAAGCGCATCTGCAGAGATAGATGTGGATGGTGAGATGTATGTTCATAAGACGGTGCTTCACGTTATAGTAAATAACGGCTTTTACGAATCATCGCAGAATAAGACTGCTATCGAGATGGCGCATATCTGGGTAAATAAATGCGGCTTTAAGAGAGGGAGCGACATAGCTGTTGGTGCCGGCGGAATGGTACAGATGGCGCCGATGGGCAAAGGTCCCATGCATAATCTCGGAGCGGCGATGAAGGAACTTGCCGGTGATATTAGAAGTTTCGGAAGCAAGAAGACGGGAAGCCGCGATAATTCGGAAGTCATTCTTGTGGAGCCGAATTTCCCAAGGTTTCTGTATATACAGTGCGCGCATATGGGATGGCATCAGATGGCGAAAAAGAACGGTCTTCGGGCAAAGGATATCGAAGGGATTATCACAAAGAGGATACAGGATGAAGACAATTGAGAAGGATTATGACTCCGAGGAGCATATCAGAATACACTATGCGGAGATGGAAAACGATCACATACCGCTGCTGCTGATACACGGCCAATGCATGTGTTGGCGCGATTACGAGCGCGTGCTTGATACGCTTGGCGAGCGCTACCACGTATTCGCGGTGGATTGCCCAGGGCACGGGAAAAGCGAGAAGAACAAGGGACTGTGCCACTCGTAAGCTTTGCATTCGGTGCCGGTGACAGAAAGACCGCATCGGACATAAAGAAAAAGACGATGCTTCTGACAACGCTGTCCGCGCTGGCGATAATGATACTTATGGTATTTGCCACAACACCGTACTGCAGAGTGTTCATATCAGATGAAAATATCGTTGCAGCCGCAGCCCGCGGAATACTGATCAACATGACATCATTTCCGTTTGCCGGACTCAACTGCATTGCATCAATGTACTTTACCTCGATAGGCGACGCAAAAGAGTCAGCTATTATTTCCTCAGCCCGAGGACTCGTCATCCTGCTCGTCATGATCTTTGCACTGCCTGCAGTATTCGGAATCACCGGACTCTGGCTCGTAAGCCTTACGACCGAGCTCCTTACGCTCCTCATTACCGCATACTACCTGCGAGCCGACAAGCG
>OBMA010002522.1_pt1 | contig 10644 bp, 6 predicted proteins | sample 1539141 | NCBI WGS metagenome assembly OBMA01 (sample SAMEA3991484, study PRJEB22521) | metagenome | biome: anthropogenic terrestrial biome; feature: sewage plant; material: raw primary sludge | place: Sweden | collected 2012-09-26 | reverse complement strand
GGGCGCTTGTCGCGTGCCAGATCGGGGTTCAATTCCCCGTCGCGGAGATTTTTTTACCATAACTGATGACTACAGTTGGTGAAACGGTAGCGAGTAAATATGAAACTAGACAGCAAAAGTTGACCATAGATAATGAATTAAAAGCTGTAAATCCTGGGTACAAATCGGGATAGCAAGTAAACAATGCCGAAAGTAATTTTGGAGTCTCATTCAAAGCCAACAGACTCAGTTTTTCTACAGCCATGGATAAAGGCATTAATTGAAGACAACTCGGAGCATGATCAATATCATCCCTCTGGCCATGTAATTCCTAGCTTGACCAAGCAGGACTTAGCGCTACCGCATATGAGCCCGACAATTTTAACCAATCCGTGCCATTTCGCCAAAATTACAAAATTTTATAACGTTTGCGACTACAAGGTATACGCATCGATAAGAGATTCCTCACACCAAATACTTAGTTGAGTTTTCCCAAGAGTGTGTATCTAATTTTGAAAGGACTCATAATTGCAGGATCACATCTGAGACGACCAATTGCTTAATGATCATTGGCGATGCTGACTTAGTCTACGTAACAAGTTCTCGAGCAATGTCTCACTTCAAAATTTGTCTAAGCAACATTTCGTCCAAAGAAATAGTGCCCGTTCTCAATGTAAACCAGGCCACGATATTTGATATTGATCAAGTCGGATCGTTAAGTACTTTCCCATTTGTATATAAATATTTATGACCTTCTGCAGGCTCGATATTTTATAAGTGTGAGAGAGTTAGAATATCTTCGTTTATCTACATATATAAAGGGAAGGGTTTGGAAAATTTTACCGATAAGTACTCCTCTAGTGAAACAAAAAGGGGGTTATTAAACTTCATTCTTCTTTAAACTTTTCAGCGACTTCTAAAACCTCCTTTTTGGCGTCATTTACACTAACTTCTGGTGATATCTTAACTCTTTTGAATTTTAACTTCCCATCAACAAAAATGAAATGCGATCTAATAGAACCAGAAAGTGGCGTTTTTTTGGCTCCTAGCAACCCAATAAACTCTCTCTTTGGATCGCTTAGTAAATGATATGGCAAATTTTGTTTACTCTGAAACTTTTTCTGGGATGTCACAGAATCTGCACTCAGTCCAAAGACAGCAGCATATTTCTTGAGTTCCTGGTAATTGTCACGAAATCCACAGGCCTGTCTAGTACAACCAGGCGTGCTTGCCCTGGGATACACAAAAAACACCACAACTCTGTTATTTTCGGTGATTTTCTTCAAGGAGATAGAGTCATTATCTTCATTTAAAAGACTCAAATCAGGAATAGGATCCCCTATCTCTAATTCGTTAACATCAGATGACCTATTTGCCTCTTTAACTACTGCTTGTTTAGCGTTATGTTTAGGACCTGTCTTGATTTTCTTCTTAGGCACTTCCGGTGTCGAAATAGGGGCCAGTTTGGACTCTTCCTCTTCCAACATTCTTTTGGATGTTGCAATCCTGGTTGATCTACGTAGTGCTTCACCCATTCTATTAAGGAACTTTAATATTACCTGTATAAAGCTCGTAGTATTACTTCATCCAGTGGATGTAATGACAATGATATTTCTCTTCCCTTTTCTATATCTTTTTTTTTCTCGACGGCTGCTACATGGCACAGCCGTCTGTGGATTTCATGCTCTTGCTCGAACATTCCTTTTTTTTAATGTACAGCCAAGTGTACATTACAAGAGTAAAGAAAAAAGTGTGAAGAGAAAGCAAATTAAGTTTGTATTATCTAGGAGACAGTATATTAAAATAGGATACTAATATTCAAAAAGTGTATATTTGTTTTTTTACATATAACATTTTATAATTTATCATTAATAAGTGACAATCATAAGAGCATAGCAGCGGCACCGGCAATAGCGGCACCAACACCAGCGGAGAAGAAGCCCATGTCCATAGCTGCACCAGCGTTCTTGGAGGTAGCAGAGGAGGAGCTATTAGTAGATTTTTCTGCAGAAGAGGAGGCCTTTGCAGAAGAGGAAGCTGCAGAAGAGGCCTTGGAAGAAGCAGATGAAGCAGCAGATGAAGCAGCAGATGAAGCAGCAGAAGAGCCAGAAGACTTGGCAGAGCTAGAAGACTTAGCAGCTTCAGAAGCAGAAGAGGAGGCAGCAGAAGAGGATTCAGAAGCAGAAGAAGAAGCAGCTGAAGAGGATTCAGAAGCAGAAGAAGCGTCTGAGGAAGCAGTGGCAGATTCGGAACCAGATTCGGAAACGGATTGACCTAAGGAGGTAACACTGATACCCGCGCTTTGTAAAGCAGCGATGATTTCAGGTTCCAGTCTAGAAGAGTACCAAGGCACTTGAACCATGGCAGTGGTGATTTGAGCAAAGTCCATTTCGGTGAAATAACTGGTGTAGGAATCATCAGTGGCAGTGGTCATATGTTGGTAAACATCCAAAACACCAGATGGTAGGGTAAAGTCTGGATTATTCATTGCCAAGGACATATATTGTTCCAAATTGGCCTTGACATCAGCCAAAATAGCGTCAAATTCGACGATTTCATATTGCCCAACTTCAGCAGAAACCAATTGAGTGGAGGCAGCGGCAACAGCTAATAAGGCAGCGATTTTAGTGAAAGACATTGTTGTGTGTGGGCGGTTGAACAATTGGATCTGGGGAACACTAAAAAGAAAAAATCAAACAACCAGCAAGAAAATCTGCAGTAGAGAAAGGAAGAGGAGACGAAACGCTTATACTCTCCACCAAAGAATATATGTATATATATATTCATATGTACGTATACTGCCTTCTCAGACGGAAATCTGCAATCCATTCTAGGGCCTTCTAAAAAAAAGCCTACAGAAATCATGGTAAACAGGCACGCATATCTAAGAAATGTGTGCAGAAGCGGTAGGGTACACGTTCCTATCGTTCCATTTGGAGTCTACACACGTTTCCAACCTCTGCCTTCAGTCACAGTTTCTGAGTAACCTCGCTTACAAAGGAAATTTTTTTTCCCGCAAGGCGAAGTACGCCTCGTATAAGGCCAATGTCTCGTATGGGTGATGTAGGGCAGAAGCCAATGTCTCGTTCAAATGAAATAATGAGCTAATTAGGCTCCAAGTTTTACCACCTATCTGACGATTCTCTCTCTGCGTATAAGAAAAATGTTGAAAAAGCAACATTTTGCGCCAGGAAAAAAGCCCAATCATGGAAGTGGTGCAATACACATTCCAACTTACACACCGAGATTCTCCTGTTGTTATATTTCCACTTTGACGCCCCTTTATGCATCTTACTAATATTAGCTGTTCGAAGTACAGCTTACCTAGGCACATGTACTTTATCTCTCGAATTTTCCTGCTCAGTTTCTCCTACTCAAGTCTCTCCTAGTCTCTAAGTGAAGGCACCGTCTAGGACAGTGCCGGGCATCCTTTATGCAAGGGATATCCCCCCGCAGCCTTCTCCGTCCGTTTTCGTTTAGGCACTTCGCACAGAATTCACCGCAGAGAAGCGCCACATAGACGGCCACTTTTGTTTCCTACAACTTCCACTCTATCGTTTGGGGCCGTGCCTTCGACTTTTACTCCATTGTGCTGCGGTTTTTGTTTGGCCTCGAACTTTTCCTGTCTGTGGATCTCCTGGTTTGGAAACAAGCTTTCCTCCATAGGCAAAATGGATACTACGGTACGAAGTATTTTCCGCAGATCCTGCTCTCACCTATATAAAACAACATACAACATCGTAAAGCTCTCTGCTCTTTTAGCTATTAATAGTATTATCACACACTTAAACCCTTTTCTCATCAGTTCGTAAACGGGTTGGTAAAAAGAACTTGCATACTGTAGCAAAAAAATTCACAACTAAACACGATAGAGTAAAATTAGAAAAACAACGCCTCGCGGATGTCTCTTTCCAAATATTTTAATCCAATTCCTGACGCTTCAGTCACCTTTGATGGGGCTACCGTTCAATTGGAAGAATCCCTCGGTGCTGTTCAGAACGATGAAGAGTCCGCATCGGAATTCAAAAACGTAGGCCATTTAGAAATTAGTGATATCACTTTTCGTGCTAATGAAGGTGAAGTCGTCTTAGTACTGGGAAACCCAACATCAGCGCTCTTCAAAGGTCTATTCCATGGTCACAAGCATCTGAAATACTCGCCTGAAGGGTCTATTAGATTCAAAGACAATGAGTACAAACAGTTTGCTTCCAAATGCCCCCATCAGATCATTTATAATAACGAACAAGATATTCACTTCCCGTATCTGACGGTGGAGCAAACCATTGATTTTGCGTTGAGTTGTAAGTTTCACATTCCCAAGCAAGAGCGTATTGAAATGAGAGACGAGTTATTAAAAGAGTTCGGACTGTCGCACGTAAAGAAGACGTATGTGGGTAATGACTACGTTCGTGGTGTCTCTGGAGGTGAAAGGAAACGTATCTCCATTATAGAAACGTTTATTGCCAATGGGTCTGTTTACTTATGGGACAACTCGACGAAGGGTTTGGACTCTGCCACCGCCCTAGAATTTCTTTCCATTACCCAAAAGATGGCAAAAGCTACAAGATCGGTGAATTTTGTTAAAATTTCTCAAGCAAGCGACAAAATTGTCAGCAAGTTTGACAAGATTCTTATGTTAGGTGATTCCTTCCAGGTGTTTTACGGAACCATGGAGGAGTGTTTAACCCATTTTCATGACACCTTACAGATAAAAAAAAACCCTAACGATTGTATTATTGAATATTTAACATCAATCTTAAATTTTAAGTTCAAGGAAACGTCTAATTCCATTGTTGGTCTTGACACTCCATCTGTTGTTTCTGAAGAAAATCAAGCTTTAAACATCAATAATGAAACAGATTTGCATACATTATGGATTCAGTCTCCATACTATAAACACTGGAAGGCCATCACTTCAAAAACAGTGCAAGAATGCACCAGAAAAGATGTTAATCCGGATGATATCTCCCCCATTTTTAGTATTCCGCTAAAGACGCAACTGAAAACGTGCACTGTAAGAGCTTTCGAAAGAATCATTGGTGACAGAAACTACTTGATTTCTCAATTTGTTTCTGTTGTGGTGCAGTCTTTGGTTATTGGGTCCCTTTTTTATAACATTCCCCTGACAACAATTGGTTCGTTTTCTAGAGGATCTTTAACTTTCTTTTCCATCCTATTCTTTACATTTCTTTCTCTCGCCGACATGCCTGCTTCCTTTCAAAGGCAACCCGTCGTTCGTAAACATGTCCAGCTCCATTTTTATTATAATTGGGTGGAAACTTTAGCAACAAATTTTTTCGATTGCTGCTCTAAATTTATACTGGTGGTTATTTTTACAATCATACTTTACTTTTTGGCCCATTTACAGTACAATGCAGCTAGGTTTTTCATCTTTTTGCTTTTCCTTTCCGTCTATAATTTTTGCATGGTGTCACTATTTGCATTAACTGCTTTGATCGCTCCAACTCTATCAATGGCAAACCTATTGGCCGGTATCTTACTGTTAGCCATTGCCATGTACGCGTCCTATGTTATTTATATGAAAGATATGCATCCATGGTTCATATGGATTGCATATTTGAATCCTGCTATGTTTGCCATGGAAGCCATTTTGAGTAACGAATTGTTTAACCTGAAACTAGACTGTCATGAAAGTATTATTCCCAGAGGTGAATATTATGACAATATTTCATTCAGTCATAAAGCTTGTGCCTGGCAAGGCGCTACCCTAGGTAACGATTACGTCAGAGGCCGTGATTATTTAAAAAGTGGATTGAAATACACTTACCATCACGTGTGGAGAAATTTCGGTATTATCATTGGGTTTCTGTGTTTCTTCCTATTTTGCTCTTTACTAGCAGCGGAATATATCACGCCTCTGTTTACTAGAGAAAATTTATTGCGCTGGAATAACTATCTCAAAAGATACTGTCCCTTTCTGAATAGCCAAAAAAAGAATAATAAAAGCGCTATTACCAACAATGATGGCGTATGTACTCCCAAGACCCCGATAGCCAATTTTTCCACTTCATCCTCTTCTGTTCCATCAGTCTCGCATCAATACGATACTGATTACAATATTAAACATCCAGATGAAACTGTTAACAATCATACTAAGGAATCCGTAGCTATGGAAACGCAAAAGCACGTCATCTCCTGGAAAAATATCAATTATACCATTGGAGACAAAAAATTGATCAACGACGCTTCTGGATATATAAGTTCCGGATTAACTGCCCTAATGGGTGAATCTGGTGCTGGTAAGACAACTTTGTTGAATGTCTTGTCTCAAAGGACCGAAAGCGGGGTTGTTACCGGTGAATTATTAATCGATGGACAGCCCTTAACGAATATTGATGCATTCAGAAGAAGTATAGGGTTCGTTCAACAGCAAGATGTTCATTTAGAGCTCTTAACTGTGAGAGAGTCTTTGGAAATTTCCTGCGTCCTAAGAGGTGATGGGGATAGAGACTATTTAGGAGTTGTTAGCAACCTATTAAGATTGCCTTCGGAAAAACTGGTTGCTGATTTATCTCCAACTCAAAGAAAATTATTATCTATTGGTGTTGAATTGGTCACTAAGCCTTCTCTGTTGTTATTCCTAGATGAACCTACTTCAGGGCTAGACGCCGAAGCAGCTTTAACCATCGTGCAATTTCTGAAAAAGCTTTCGATGCAAGGTCAGGCTATCTTATGCACTATTCATCAGCCTAGCAAAAGTGTCATCAGCTATTTTGATAACATTTATTTACTAAAAAGAGGTGGTGAGTGTGTCTATTTTGGTTCATTACCTAATGCCTGTGACTATTTTGTAGCTCACGATAGACGCCTAACATTTGACAGAGAAATGGATAATCCGGCTGATTTCGTTATTGACGTTGTTGGTAGCGGAAGTACAAATATTCCAATGGATGATGCAGAGAAGCCAACCTCAAGCAAAATTGATGAGCCAGTATCTTACCATAAGCAATCTGATTCAATTAACTGGGCAGAACTCTGGCAATCCTCTCCAGAAAAAGTGCGGGTTGCTGATGATTTGCTTTTATTAGAAGAAGAAGCCCGGAAATCTGGTGTTGATTTCACTACGTCCGTATGGAGTCCGCCTTCGTATATGGAACAAATAAAGTTAATCACAAAGAGACAGTACATTTGTACCAAGAGAGACATGACCTATGTTTTCGCTAAATATGCTTTGAATGCTGGCGCTGGACTATTCATTGGATTTTCATTTTGGAGGACAAAGCATAATATCAACGGTCTGCAAGATGCTATTTTCTTGTGCTTCATGATGCTTTGTGTTTCCTCCCCTTTGATCAATCAGGTTCAAGATAAGGCTTTGCAATCTAAAGAAGTATATATCGCCAGGGAAGCGAGATCTAATACTTATCATTGGACCGTTCTTTTGATTGCTCAAACTATTGTTGAATTACCATTAGCCATTTCCAGTTCTACCTTATTTTTCCTGTGTTGCTACTTCTGTTGCGGTTTCGAAACCTCTGCCCGTGTAGCTGGTGTCTTTTACTTGAATTATATTTTATTTTCCATGTATTATTTGTCATTTGGGTTGTGGCTTCTATATTCTGCCCCCGATTTACAAACTGCCGCTGTCTTTGTTGCCTTCCTCTATAGTTTCACAGCTTCATTCTGTGGCGTTATGCAACCATACTCGTTATTCCCAAGATTTTGGACATTCATGTACAGGGTTTCACCATACACGTATTTCATTGAAACTTTCGTAAGCTTACTTCTCCATGACAGGGAAGTAAACTGCTCGACAAGTGAAATGGTACCAAGCCAACCTGTAATGGGTCAAACCTGCGGTCAGTTTATGAAACCCTTTATTGATGAATTTGGTGGGAAACTGCACATCAATAACACATACACCGTCTGTGCCTACTGCATGTACACTGTTGGGGATGACTTCCTTGCTCAAGAAAATATGAGTTATCATCACAGATGGAGAAATTTTGGTTTTGAATGGGTTTTCGTTTGCTTTAACATTGCCGCCATGTTTGTGGGCTTCTACCTAACCTACATCAAAAAAATTTGGCCTTCTGTGATTGATGGTATAAAGAAGTGTATCCCATCAATGAGGCGGTCCAAAACATCTCATAATCCAAACGAACAAAGCGTATAATCAGTGAATAACGTTCCGTTAGAAAACATTCAAAATTACCTAATGCTATTCAACAGTTCTTGTTCCTCATCCGGCTGCCTTCTGCTTTAAACTAATTGTTAATTTATTCCCAAATCATATTCTAAATTAATCTATAATCATTTTTCGGATTATATATGCTCCATACTTAATAAATATTAATACTCTCATTTCCTTTTCACTTTTTTTTTTCTCAATTAGCATTCCAGGTTCGAGAAATATCATTGATATATCGTAATTCCTTTTCAGTAAACGTGATTAGACGACCTTCGTCAAGTTCAGAGTTTGTGTGTCCGTCACCCGTAGCATATGCACAATACATATAATTAGAACATTCCTTGATTTGCATCCATGGATGAACAGAAACGTCAGGAACGATTAGTCCCTCTACGTTCAACGAAGCATCATATATCCTTTTTAATTTTGAAATGTCCCCATATCTACTCTTAAAATACTCTGGCTCTCTTCCAAAGTCATCTTCAGCACTGTTCGAAATTTTACAAGTCTTCAGTCCACCGTTTACCCATAGTAATCGATTTTTGGAGTCACTGTGTGCAATCTGCGTAGAACAAATGTAGTACATCCCGCTTTTATGTCCGTCATCATTTTCAGGCTCTTCATTAACAGGTCCAATAATACTGCCATCAACGGGATTGATAGAATAATCCTGGCCAGCATATAATTGCCCCAACCAGAATATTTCCTTGTCACCATACACACACCTCTGCAATTTTCCATCCAAATTTAACATAAAAGACATCAACAATCCATTTAATTTCTCAAGTTTATTGACTACAACCAAACCACTATCAACATGATGGAGTCGTAATTTTTTGAAAAAATTGTAATACACAGATGCTTCTTCTGAGGTTTCGGAAGAAAACGGTAATGACGAATCAAAAACTAACCTACTTCCAATAAATCTGCGTTCTTGTGCAGAGGGTTCCACTTCATTTAACATTTCGATGCAGTATTGGAAAGTTTGCTCGTTTTCCATAACCCTATCCTTGAACAAAAGTATCCCGCTCTCCCTGTAAGAAGGAGAGTCGAAAAAGTAATCAGACCCTACAAACGGTACTACGTCTGCATCCAACAAAATGTATTCTTCAAATGTGTTGAACAAAGTGGCGACCCATTTATTCTGAAAAAAAGAAATGTATGTATTAGCAAAATTAGTGTCAAGCACTGTCGAGCAGTCTACTAAGTAGACCCTTTGTTCCGTTTCTTTAGCGGTCTCAGAAATTTTAGCAATAGACTCTGCTGATAGTTCATTTCCCGTGGATACTATTTGGAATGGTAATTCGTTTTTTGAAGATTCCATCACTTTCAACTGTTTCAAAAATAAAGGAACATCCTTTTCAGCAATAGTTAAAACAAAACCTCTTCCTTTGCTCAACCTATTCCAGTTGGACCAAAAGTTACCATTAAAGTTTGATGATTCCACATCAACCTCGGGTGCCGGAACTGCCTCTCCAGTTGTCATGTCTGTGATAATAGGCCACATTACAGTTTTGGATTCCTCGTTAATTTTCTTCAGAAATGGAAACATTCTGTTTTGCAAATCATGAGGATTTACGGTTGAATTTGCAAATATTGCAGTAGGATCTAATTGACCAGATAAAAAGCAATAATCATAAGATCTTAATCTTTCCCCTAACAATGAGGCCAACGTGTTATCTACACCATCAACATTATAAAATTTTGCAGTTTGCGCATTGTCCCAGTCGGGATCAATCTTGTATAGTACTTCAAAAATGTAACGGCACTTGTCACTCTTAGCTATTTCATTATTTCCTAATTGCCTCAACAATACACGTTCTTTGTGAGAACTTCTACTCAAAAAGGGCAAAAAGTAGGCAGATAATCTGTTCATTAAGTTTTCGGATCTCACTTGGTGTTGTCGTTTTTCAATCCAATTGAATGCAGATGATTCAACAGCCGTCCTCTCGCTTGCATGGTTGTTTAATTTATTGGATGATGTAACATTCCGACTCGCAGAGAAAATGAGATAAGAAAAGAATAAAGAGAGCAGCAGTGTTACTAATCGTTTTAAGATTAGTCTTCTGGATTTTAATGATTTAAGCATGCTTAGGGAAATAGTTTTAGTAGACTGTCTTTAATTCCTTAACACCCCTCCTCGTACTCATGTGATGGAGAAAGGAATTTGATCAGTTCCAGAGGCACAATTTAAGTACTAAGACAAACAATGATACCAAATTAAAGAGTAGATTATTGCCACTTTTTGCGTGTAAATCAGAATAATTCCTCTTCAAAATTTTTTTAGACGAGATCATTAAGGTAATTTGCATTGTCGATACTTCTTCATTCTTCCGTATTTGAAAAAGATTCTCTTTCAAAGAAAAAAAATTGCTTCCAATCGGATTTGAACCGATGATCTCCACATTACTAGTGTGGCGCCTTACCAACTTGGCCATAGAAGCTCGTATTTTACGGTAGTTGTTGTATCTCAAAATGAGATACGTCAGTATGACAATACGTCATCCTAAACG
>OBMA010002518.1_pt1 | contig 10652 bp, 8 predicted proteins | sample 1539141 | NCBI WGS metagenome assembly OBMA01 (sample SAMEA3991484, study PRJEB22521) | metagenome | biome: anthropogenic terrestrial biome; feature: sewage plant; material: raw primary sludge | place: Sweden | collected 2012-09-26 | reverse complement strand
GCTGGGGGGCACCGCGTGACCCTCTGGGCCCGCGCGCCCGAGCAGGCGCAGGCCATGCAGAGCACGCGCACCAATCCGCGCTACCTGCCCGATGTGGTGCTGCCCGCTGGGGTCAGCGTGGTCAGTGGCCCCCTGGCGGCAGCGCTGCCTGGGGCCGATTTGCTCATCATTGGCACGCCCATGGCTGGGCTGCGTTCCACCTTGCACACCCTGGCCCAGGCCAAGGTCACGGCCCCGGTGGCGTGGCTGTGCAAAGGCTTTGAAGCGCCCACCACCGCCGATGCGCTGGGGCTGATGGCGCACGAAGTGGCCGCCCAAGTGGCCCCTGGTCTGCAATGCGGCGCTTTGAGCGGCCCCAGTTTTGCCCTGGAAGTGGCCCGTGCCCAGCCCACCTGCCTGGTGGCGGCCAGTGCGCATGCCGCCGTGCGTGCCGCGTTGCAAGCGGCTTTTCACAGCCCGGCGCTGCGCGTGTATGCCAATGCCGACATCGTGGGCGTGGAAGTGGGCGGTGCCGTGAAAAACGTCATGGCCATTGCCGCTGGCCTGTGCGATGGCCTGGCCCTGGGCCTGAACGCCCGCGCGGCCTTGCTCACCCGGGGGTTGGCCGAAATGACCCGCCTGGGCGTGGCACTGGGGGCCAAGGTCGAAACCTTTATGGGCTTGTCCGGCATGGGCGATTTGCTGCTGACGGCCACCGGCGATTTGTCGCGCAACCGCAAGGTGGGCCTGCTGCTGGCCCAGGGCCTGAGCCAAGAGGCCGCCGTGCAATCGCTGGGCCATGTGGCCGAAGGGGTGTACAGCGCCCGCACGGTGGTGCAACGGGCCCAGGCGCTGGGGGTGGAGATGCCCATTGCCATGGCAGTGGTGCAGTTGCTGGATGGCACGGCCAGCCCCCAGCAGGTGCTGCACGCCCTCATGGGGCGCGACCCGAAGGGGGAGTATGTGTAAAGAAAGAGCAGCTTCCGCTTTTAAATAAAAGGATTTTTATGAAAAATCACAAAAATCCTTTGTTAATAAAGCGGTAAAAGCTATTCAATTGATAGCTCTAGCGCCAAGAGCTCTTCCACCGTTTGCCGCCGCCGGATGAGTTGCACGTGTTCGCCATCGACCAGCACCTCAGCGGCCAAGGGGCGGCTGTTGTAGTTGCTGGACATGCTGGCCCCGTAGGCCCCGGTGTTGTGAATCACCAGCAAATCGCCCACCCGGGCGTTGCCCAGGGGGCGTGGCAGGACGATGCCGCCATCGCCCTGGGTAAACACATCGCCCGATTCGCACAGCGGCCCGGCCACCACGCTATCGCGCACGCTGGGCAGGATGCCGTCGCCCGGGCGCTGAATGTGCATGCCGTGCCAGCTGCCGTACATGGCCGGGCGCATGAGCTCGTTAAACCCGGTATCAACCAGCACAAAGTGGTTGTGCCCGGCCTCTTTTACCGCCCGCACCTGGCCCAGCAGCACGCCCGATTCGGCGACTAAAAAGCGCCCCGGCTCCAGCTCCAGGCCCAGGGCGTGGCCGACGATGGTTTGGGCGTGTTGGCGGGCAGCGTCCCACAGGCCAAAGTAGTGGGTGGGGTTGATGCGCTCTTCGCCTTCGCGGTAGGGGATGGACAGGCCGCCGCCCGCGGAAATGGCGTGCAGATCGTGCCCCGCAGCGTGAACGGTGCGCACCAAATCGACCATGGCGCCGCACACCTGCTCGAGGTGGCCGTAATCCACGCCCGAGCCAATGTGCATGTGCAAGCCCACCAGTTGCAGCTTGTTGGCAGTGATCGCTTGCAGCGCGGCGGGCAGTGCGGTGTGCCAGATGCCGTGTTTGCTGTGCTCGCCGCCGGTGTTGGTTTTGTTGCTGTGGCCATGGCCAAAGCCGGGGTTGATGCGCAGCCACACCGGATGGCCGGGGCTGCACATGCCCAGTTGGTCAAGCATGTCGATGGAGCCGGCATTGACGGGAATGTGGTGCTCCACCACGGTGGCCAAGGTGCTGGGGTCGAGCACATCGGCAGTAAAAACGATGTCCGAGGGGTGGCCGCCACCGCCTTGGTAGCCCGCGGCCAGCGCCCGCAAAATTTCGCCGCGCGAGACGGCATCCACCTTCACGCCTTGCGCGCGCATCAGGCGCAGGATGTGGATGTTCGAGCAGGCTTTTTGTGCAAAGCGCACGGTGTCAAAAATTTGCAGCTGGGCAATGCGCTCGCGGATGGTGGCCGCGTCGTACACCCACAGTGGGGTGCCATAGTGCGCGGCCAAGTGGTCGAGTTGTTCGGGGGTGAAGGGGATGGTCATAGCGTGAAATAAAAAAACAGCGCCGACAAAAGAAGATTTTGCGGGCGCTGCAGTCTAAAGCTTCGTGCGCATGCGCAGAGCGCATGCACGGGGCAGGGGGTTATTTTTCTAGCACGTATTCGCCCGGTGCGTCCATCAGCACGGGGTAGTCTTTGCTGCCCAGGGTGGGGGGAGTGACGGCCGGGCCGCTGCTGCGCTCTTTGAGCCAGTTGCTCCAAGTGGGCCACCACGAGCCTTCTTCGCGCGGGGCCTGCTGCAGCCAGTCTTCGTGCGACAGGTACTGGCCGCCCACTTCGCGCTTGAGGATTTGGTAGTAGCGGTTTTTGCGCCCGGGTTCGCTGACGATGCCGGCGTTGTGCCCGCCCTTGGTGAGCACAAAGGTCAGCTCGGCGGGGGTCATGTAGTGCAGCTTGTACACCGAGCGCCAGGGCGCCACGTGGTCGGTGTAGGTGGCCACGCAGAAGATGGGGGTGCGCACATCGGCCATCACCACCGGTTTGCCGCGCACCGGGTAGCGGCCGCCGGCCAGGTCGTTGTTCAGGAACAGGCGGCGCAGGTACTGGGCATGCATCAGCGCGGGCATGCGCGTGGCATCGGCATTCCAGGCCATCAGGTCGATCATCTTGCCGCGCTCGCCCAGCAGGTATTCGCTGACCATGCGCGACCACAGCATGTCGTAGGAGTTGAGCAGCTGGAAGGCCCCCACCATCTGCCCGGCCTGCAGGTAGCCGGTTTCGCGCATTTGGGCTTCAAGCATGGCCAGTTGGCTGTCGTCGATGAACAGCGCCAGCTGGCCCGGCTCGGTAAAGTCAGTTTGTGCGGTAAACAGCGTCATCGAGGCCAGGCGGTCTTGCCCATCGCGGGCCATGGCGGCGTTGGCGATCGACAGCAGCGTACCGCCCAGGCAGTAACCGGCAGCGTGGACTTTTTGCTTGGGCACGATGGCGTTGATGGCATCCAGCGCGGCCTCTACGCCCAGGGCCAGGTAGTCGTCCATGCACAGGGTGGCCTCGTCCACACCGGGGTTTTTCCACGAGATGCAAAACACCGTGTGGCCCTGGCTGACCATGTATTTGATGAGCGAGTTGTGCTGCGACAAATCCAGGATGTAGTACTTCATGATCCACGCGGGCACGATCAGCACCGGCTCAGGCTGCACCTTGTCGGTGGTGGGGCTGTACTGGATCAGCTCGATCAGGCGGTTGCGGTACACCACTTTGCCGGGGGTGGCGGCAAGGTTTTTGCCCACAACATAATCCTCGGTGCCCGCCGGCGGCAGTCCTTGGCTGGTGCGGCCCAGGTCGTCCAGAAAGTTGAGCATGCCCTGTTGCAAATTGGCACCGCCGGTTTCCATGGTTTTTTGTAGCACCACGGGGTTGGTCAGTGGGTAGTTGCCTGGCGAGAGCATGTCCACCCCTTGCCGGGCCATGAAGGACACCACATCTTCGTGGTGCTTAGAGACACCGGGCAGGTTCTGAGTGGCCGATTTCCACCACGTTTCGGTATTCAAGAAGGCTTGGCTGGTCACGTTGAATGGCCACTGCTGCCAGGCTGGATCGGCAAAACGGCGATCGGGCTTGGCGGCCGGCGCTTGCTGTGCATCGGTGGGCCGGGGCAGGGCGTTTTGCCACAGTTGCTGCATTTGCTCTAGGCCCAGGCTGAACAGCTCCAGGCGCTTGCCAGGGGCAAAAGCCAAGTGGCCGGCCCAGTCGATGCCCGCCAGGGACAGCGACATGGGCGACAGGGAGTGGGTCATCTTGGCCAAACCGGCCAGCATCTTGATATCCAGCGGCGTTTTGCGTACCGCAGGATTGGGTGTTTCTGTGGCCGGATCGTTGGCGCAGCTGGTTGTGATCGGGAGTGCTTTGGCGGTGGGGGTTTTTTGAGTTTTCTCAGGCTTGGTGGACACGAAGGCTTCTCCTAGGAATGGTGTCTGCGAGGATGAGGGTCGGGGTAATCGCCCCAGTGTAGCGGCTCCCCAAGAAGAACAACAATAGATTTGCTGCATTGCAGCAAAATGACGGCCAGTGGATGCCAGGGTTTTGCTTGACTGGGCTACCATTTCGGGCTTTTTTGCTGATAAAGATACCCATGGAACCCGTGATGCCGCCTCTGGATGAGGCCGAAATTTTTGCACCCTCTGCGTCGGCCGATATGCCCCACGACCTGGATTTGGCCCAGCTGCGCCTGCCGCAGTTTTCGATGGAATCGGAATCGAGTGTGTTGGGTGGCCTGCTGCTGGACAACAACGCCTGGGACCGCGTGGGCGACCTGCTCACGGAGGGCGATTTTTACCGCCACGAGCACCGCTTGATCTTCATGGCGGTGAGCAAGCTGGTCAATGACAGCAAACCGGCCGATGTGATCACGGTGTTTGAACACCTGCAAGCCCAGGGCAAGGCGCAGGAGGTGGGCGGCATTGTGTACCTCAACCAACTGGCCCAGTACGTGCCCAGCGCGACGAACATTCGCCGCTATGCAGAAATCGTGCGCGAGAAGGCGATTTTGCGCAAATTACTCACGGCCAGCGATGAAATCGCCACCCAGGCACAAAACCCCCAGGGCAAGCCGGTAGAGCGCATCCTGGACGAAGCGGAGCAAAAAATCTTTGCCATTGGCGAAGAAGGCTCGCGCATGAAGCAGGGCTTTCAGTCGCTCGATACCTTGGTGGTCGATTTGCTCGATCGGGTGCAGGAAATGGCCGACAACCCCATGGATGTCACCGGCGTGCCCACGGGGTTTGCCGATCTGGATCGCATGACCAGCGGCCTGCAAGCGGGCGACCTGGTGGTGCTGGCCGCGCGGCCGTCGATGGGCAAGACCTCGTTTGCCGTGAACATTGCGGAACACGTGGCGCTGCATGAGCAATTGCCCGTGGCCATCTTCTCGATGGAAATGGGCGCGGCGCAGCTGGCGGTGCGTATCGTCGGCTCGATTGGCCGCATCAATCAGGGCAATCTGCGCACCGGCAAATTGACCGATGAAGAATGGTCGCGCCTGTCCGAGGCCATCGAATCGTTGCGCCAGGTATCGCTGCACATTGACGAAACCCCGGGCCTGACCCCTTCAGAACTGCGGGCCAACGCCCGCCGCCTGGCGCGCAGCTGCGGCAAGCTGGGGCTGATCGTGGTGGACTACTTGCAGCTCATGAGCGGCTCAGGCAGCGGCACCAGTGGCGACAACCGGGCCACCGAGTTGGGCGAAATCTCGCGCGGCTTGAAGATGCTGGCCAAAGAGCTGCAGTGCCCGGTGATTGCGCTGTCGCAGCTCAACCGCTCGGTCGAGCAGCGCACCGACAAGCGCCCGATGATGAGCGACCTGCGTGAATCCGGCGCCATCGAGCAGGATGCAGACATCATCATGTTCATTTACCGCGATGATTACTACAATAAAGATAGCAAAGAGCCCAACGTGGCCGAAGTCATCATCGGCAAACAGCGCAATGGCCCAACTGGCACCGTCAAGCTGTACTTTCAGAAAAATCAAACACGGTTCGAAAATTTGGCTTTGGGTGCTAGTAATGATGTGTAACTTGATTTACAGTCACGCCTCTATTTAAATCACAATTCCTACAATTTATAAGCGTGGAGTAAGCATGTTTGGCTTTTTTAAAGCTAAGAGTAAGCCTGAGGCGGCCTCTGGAGGGGATGCCGTCGATACCCTTCCTCCTGTAATAGAAGAAGAACCGTCGCTGATTTCAGCGGCTGCGCAAGCAACACCTGGTGGCATTCCTTATTACCCAAATCTTATTGAAGAGCTGGTGCATGACCACCAAATGATGGCGGCACTGAAAAAGAGTATTCGCCGTGCATTTTTACGCAAAGATCTGAAAAAAACAGAAAAGCGATTAGAAGAATTTGCTTCTGTTTTTCGCAGTCATATTCTGAAAGAAAACGTTCGGATGTATGCTTATTTACAGCAGCAATTTACGGACGAAAAAATCAATATAGAGATTGTTAAATATTTTCGTAAAGAAATGAATGGCATTGCGCGGACAGTACTTTCTTTTCTAGAAAAATATGAATCGCTGCAGCAACTTTCAGAAGAGCAATTAAACAACTTTTTAATTGATTTAGAAAATATCAGTAAAGTCATTCACGAGCGCATGCAGCGCGAAGAAGAAAAACTTTACCCTTTGTATTTGCAAATCGCAGCGCCCAACTAGGGATGCTCTGCACACATCGAGCGGAAAGCCTGCGCTGCGGATCGGGATGGGCTGCAAGGCGCAAACCGCAGCGATAGCCGTAGCTATCGCGAGGATTTGCAACGCCGCAGACCGCCCGAGGCCGCAGATGCAGGCGGCGCGGCGATTTGTGCAGAGCATCCCTAGCTGCGGGCACCAAAAATACCGCTGCCTACGCGCACCATGGTGCTGCCGGCCGCGATGGCGCTGGCCAGGTCGGCGGTCATGCCCAGGCTGATGGTGTCCAGCGCGGCCAGGCCCGGCAATTGCTGTAATTGGTGAAACACAGCCACCACCTGCTGGTGCACCGCCAGCATCGCGGCGGCATCGGGTTGCGGGTCGGGGATGCTCATCACGCCGCGCAGTTGTAAACGTGGCAGCTGGGCGATGGCCTGGGCCAATGCTGGGGCCTCGGCGGGGGTGCAGCCCGATTTGGTATCGCCGCCATCTGCATTCACCTGAATGCACACCTGCAGCGCGGGCAAGTGTGCCGGGCGCTGCTCGGACAGGCGCTGGGCGATTTTCAGGCGGTCGATGGTGTGTACCCAATCAAAGTGCTCGGCCACCAAGCGGGTTTTATTGCTTTGAATGGGGCCGATGCAGTGCCAAGTCAAGCACGGCAGATCGGCCATGGCCGACAGAGCGGCGATTTTTTCCACGCCTTCTTGGATGTAGTTTTCGCCAAAGTGGCGCTGCCCGGCCAAAGCCGCCTCACGCACTGCGCTGGCGGGGAAGGTTTTGGAAACCGCCAGCAGCAGCACGCTCTCGGGGCTGCGCCCAGCCTGGGTAGCGGCGCTGGCAATTTGCGCAGTGACTGCGCGAAGTTGGGTGGCAATCGTGGTCATAATCTGCGCGAGCGTACCAAACCTAACCAGGAGAAATCACGTGGACATTACGAGTTTGCTGGCCTTCGGAGTCAAAAACAAAGCTTCGGACTTGCATTTATCCGCTGGCCTGCCCCCCATGATCCGCGTGCATGGCGATGTGCGGCGCATCAATGTCGAGCCACTGGACCACAAAATGGTGCACAGCATGGTGTACGACATCATGACCGACGGCCAGCGCAAGGCCTACGAGGAAGACCTGGAGGTGGATTTCTCCTTTGAGATCGCCGGACTGGCCCGTTTCCGGGTGAACGCCTTCAACCAGTACCGGGGCGCAGCGGCGGTGTTTCGTACCATTCCCAGCAAAATCCTGACGCTGGAAGACTTGAATGCCCCCAAGATTTTTGCCGATCTGGCCCTCAAGCCGCGCGGCCTGGTGCTGGTCACCGGCCCGACTGGCTCGGGCAAATCGACCACCTTGGCGGCCATGGTGGATTACCTCAACAGCAACGAGCAGGGCCACATCCTGACGGTGGAAGACCCCATTGAATTTGTCCACCAGTCGAAAAAATGCCTGGTGAACCAGCGCGAAGTGGGGGCGATGACCAAGTCCTTTTCCGCCGCTTTGCGTTCGGCTCTGCGCGAAGACCCGGACTGCATTTTGGTGGGGGAGATGCGCGATTTGGAAACCATTCGCCTGGCCATGACGGCGGCGGAAACCGGCCACCTGGTCTTTGGCACGCTGCACACCTCCAGCGCCGCCAAAACCATCGACCGGGTGATTGATGTCTTTCCGGCCGAAGAAAAAGAAATGGTGCGGGCCATGCTCTCGGAATCGTTGCAGGCGGTAATTTCGCAAACCTTGTGCAAGACCAAGGATGGCAACGGCCGGGTAGCGGCGCACGAAATCATGATTGGCACCAGCGCCATTCGCAACCTGATTCGCGAGGCCAAGGTGGCGCAAATGTATTCGGCCATCCAAACCGGCTCCAACGTGGGCATGCAAACGCTGGATCAAAACCTCACCGATCTGGTGCGCCGCAACATCATCAGCGCCGCCGAAGCCCGCGCCAAGGCCAAAAACCCGGAAAACTTCCCCGGCTAAGCAAAGCGGCCAGACCAACATTTTGTTTTTAAAACGCAAAGGACGCTTCACGTATGGAACGCGATCAGGCCAGTAAATTTATCAACGACCTGCTGCAGCTAATGGTCAATCGCAAGGGCAGTGACTTGTTCTTAACGGCTGAATTTCCGCCCGCGATCAAGGTCGATGGTGCGGTGGCGCGGGTGTCGCCGCAGCCACTGTCGCCCAATCACACCATGGCGCTGGCCCGTTCCATCATGAGCGACCGCCAAATGGCCGAGTTCGAGCGCACCAAGGAATGCAACTTTGCCATCTCCCCGGCCGGGATTGGGCGCTTTCGGGTGAATGCCTTCATTCAGCAAGGGCGCGTGGGCATGGTGCTGCGGACGATTCCGGCCGACATCCCCACCATCGACCAGCTGGGCCTGCCCCAGGTGCTCAAAGACGTGGCCATGACCAAGCGTGGCCTGTGCATTTTTGTGGGCGCGACGGGCTCGGGTAAATCCACCTCGCTGGCGGCCATGGTCGATTGGCGCAACCAGAATTCGTTCGGCCACATCATCACCGTGGAAGACCCGATCGAATTTGTGCATCCGCACAAAAACTGCATCATCACCCAGCGCGAAGTGGGCTTGGATACCGACAGCTGGGAAGCAGCCCTGAAAAACACCCTGCGCCAGGCCCCCGACGTGATTTTGATGGGCGAGATTCGCGACCGCGAAACCATGGAGCACGCCATCGTCTTCTCCGAAACCGGCCACCTGTGCATGGCCACCTTGCACGCCAACAGTGCCAACCAGGCCTTGGACCGCATCGTGAACTTCTTCCCCGAAGAGCGGCGTGAGCAATTGCTGCTGGATTTGTCGCTGAACCTGCGCGGCATGATCTCGCAGCGTTTGATGCCGCGCCAGGGCACCAAGGGCCGCATTGCCGCGCTGGAGGTGCTGCTCAACACCCCGCTGGTTTCCGACCTGATCGCCAAGGGCGACGTGGTGGAGATCAAAGAAATCATGCAAAAAAGCCGTGAGCTGGGCATGCAAACCTTTGACCAGGCGCTGTTTGACCTGTTCGAGGCGGGCTCCATCACCTACGAAGATGCGCTGCGCAACGCCGACTCGGTGAACAACCTGCGCCTGCAAATCAAGCTGCACAGCCAGCGGGCCAAGTCTGACCTGATGGCCGGCACAGAAAATTTCAAAGTGATGTAAATCCCATCCCGAATGCACAGCAAAAACAAGGAGAGAACCCCATGACCGTTGCACAACAAACCAACCCCCGCAGCTACCCGGATGCCACGCCGCGCAAAGTGGCCTTTTTAGGATTGGGCGTAATGGGCTGGCCCATGGCGGGGCATTTGGCGCTGGCCGGGCACACGGTTACGGTGTTCAACCGCACGGCTGCCAAAGCACAAGCCTGGGTGCAAGCCTTTGCGGCAACAGGCCGTGCGCACCATGCCAGCACGCCGCGCGAAGCAGCCCAAGGGGCCGATATCGTCCTCATGTGCGTCGGCAACGATGACGACGTGCGCAGCGTGGTGCTGGGGCCTGATGGTGCTTTGGCGGGCATGCAATCGGGCAGTATTTTGATTGACCACACCACCGCCTCGGCCCAGCTGGCGCGGGAGCTGTACGCCAGCGCCCAGCAGCAGGGCGTAGCGTTTGTGGATGCCCCGGTCTCTGGCGGGCAAGCCGGGGCGCAAAACGGGCAACTCACCATCATGTGCGGTGGCGACGAGGCCGCCTTTGCCACGGCCGAGCCGGTGATGGCCTGCTTTGGCCGCGCCGTCACCCTGATGGGGCCCAGCGGCAGCGGGCAGCTGACCAAAATGGTCAATCAAATTTGCATTGCCGGGCTGGTGCAAGGCCTGTCCGAGGCGGTGGCCTTTGGCCAAAAAGCCGGTCTGGACATGGACAAAGCCCTGCAAGTGATTGGCAAAGGCGCGGCGCAAAGCTGGCAGCTCGATAACCGGGGCAGCACCATGGTGCGCGATGAATTCAACTTCGGCTTTGCCGTCGATTGGATGCGCAAAGACCTGGGGCTGGTGCTGCAAGAAGCCCAGCGCAACGGTGCCCGCCTGCCCGTAACAGCCCTGGTCGATCAGTTTTACGCCGATGTGCAGGCCCAAGGCGGCGGGCGCTGGGATACCTCCAGCCTGATTGCCCGCCTGCGCTAGCCCGGTAATTCCCCCTTCCTTAGGTCGGCTGCGAGGCCTTGGGCGCTTTCTCGGCGGCTGGGGCCGGGGCGCTGCTGGCCGGGTTGTGCGTTTTGCCGGCGGGCAC
>OBMA010002516.1_pt1 | contig 10655 bp, 6 predicted proteins | sample 1539141 | NCBI WGS metagenome assembly OBMA01 (sample SAMEA3991484, study PRJEB22521) | metagenome | biome: anthropogenic terrestrial biome; feature: sewage plant; material: raw primary sludge | place: Sweden | collected 2012-09-26 | reverse complement strand
CGATCTACAAGAGACACATTCATGAAGACTTTGGCTGAAACAAATATTATTTCAGCAGATATTAGAAAAAATTTCATCAAGCATGTTTTTGCACATATAAACGATATCTATTCAGTGAATAGACGTTTTTTGAAGGCTTTAACTGATAGGCAAAGAAGTTCACCAGTTGTGAGAGGAATTGGGGACATTGTTTTAAGATTCATTCCATTTTTTGAACCATTTGTTTCATATGTCGCTTCAAGACCATATGCTAAGTACTTGATTGAAACCCAAAGATCAGTCAATCCCTATTTTGCTAGATTTGATGACGATATGATGAGCTCCTCCTTACGTCATGGTATTGATTCGTTTTTATCTCAAGGTGTTTCAAGACCAGGTCGATATATGCTATTGGTCAAAGAAATCATGAAATCTACTGACCCCGAGAAGGACAAAAGTGATTATGAAGATTTAAGCAAAGCCATGGATGCATTAAGGGATTTTATGAAAAGGATTGATCAAGCAAGTGGTGCTGCACAAGATAGACATGATGTAAAATTGTTGAAACAAAAGATTCTTTTCAAAAACGAATACGTTAATTTAGGATTAAATGACGAAAGGAGAAAAATTAAACATGAAGGTATACTATCACGGAAGGAGTTGTCAAAATCGGACGGAACAGTTGTTGGTGACATACAATTTTATCTTCTAGATAATATGCTCTTATTTTTAAAGGCCAAAGCAGTTAATAAATGGCACCAGCATAAGGTATTCCAAAGGCCCATTCCATTGCCATTGTTATTTGCATGTCCAGGTGAAGATATGCCTGCGTTGAGGAAATATATTGGAGACCACCCAGATTGTTCAGGAACTGTAATTCAACCAGAATACAACACGAGTAATCCTAAAAACGCAATAACTTTCTTATACTACGGTGCCAAGCAGAGATATCAAGTTACATTATATGCTGCGCAATACGCTGGATTGCAAACGCTTTTGGAAAAAATAAAGCAAGGACAAGCAGCTATTATAAGCAAAACGGAGATGTTCAATGTAACGAAAATGAGCGATAGGTTCTTCGATTACACCAACAAAATTAACAGTGTTACTTCCTGTGATGGGGGTAGAAAACTTCTGATTGCAACGAACTCTGGATTGTATATGAGCAACATTAAAAGACAGCAGAATAAAGATCATAGACATAAAAGCTCTGCTTTTTTTTCAACTCCAATCCAACTAGTACAAAGAAATAATATCACTCAAATTGCTGTATTAGAAGAATTCAAATCAATCATACTTTTAATTGATAAAAAATTATACAGTTGTCCGCTGTCATTAATCGAAGCAGAAGGTAATGGGACATCTTTCTTCAAAAAGCATCACAAGGAACTGATCAATCATGTGAGTTTCTTCGCAGAAGGAGATTGCAATGGTAAGAGATTAATCGTGACTGCACACAGTTCATCGCATTCAATTAAGTACTTCGAGCATGAACATCCATTATTGGCCGAAAAAAATGGTAGTGGTAGCGGTAACAAAAAAAGTCTCAAGAAAAAAATAACCGAGGTTATTTTTGATTCTGAACCTGTCTCTATTTCATTTCTCAAGGCCAACCTATGCATTGGCTGTAAAAAGGGTTTTCAGATCGTTAGCATTTCACAGAATGCTCATGAATCCTTGTTAGATCCGGCCGATACATCATTAGAGTTTGCACTAAGGGATACTTTGAAACCAATGGCAATCTATCGTGTGGGAAATATGTTTTTGCTTTGTTACACAGAATTTGCCTTCTTTGTCAATAATCAGGGTTGGAGAAAGAAAGAATCGCATATTATTCATTGGGAGGGAGAGCCCCAAAAATTTGCAATTTGGTACCCGTACATCTTGGCATTCGACAGCAACTTCATTGAGATCAGAAAGATTGAAACTGGCGAATTAATTCGTTGCGTCCTTGCTGATAAGATTCGACTTCTACAAACAAGTACTCAAGAAATCCTGTACTGCTACGAGGATTATCGCGGGTATGATACAGTTGCGTCGTTAGATTTCTGGGGTTAAGATAGCAACGTATATAGACTTTCCTTATTTTCTTTAGAATAAAAAGCATAACTAAAGTTGTAAAAGGAGCAGAATTATGAATAATAAACATTGATGACAATAGTGGAAAATGACATAAATAATAATTTTATAATATAATAATGATAATTCACCGTCAGAGGGATTTGTATGCAAATAATTGATGACGCGAGAAAAAAAAACGCGAAATTTTTCTTCCCAAAGCTTCGAAGTTTTTATTCCGTCCACAAAGTGAAAAAATTTCAGAAAATTTTCCAGACTGTGAATAAACAAAAGGTTGGCTTACGCATTTGGCTTGTCTTTTTTTTTTTTCACTGGTTCTTAGTAAATAATTGTATAAAATATTTATCTGGAGTCTTCTGTTTGTTGTTTAGCCTTGTTTGAAGTTTTATTTAACTTATTACCCCAGTTAGGTACTGTGTATTTTCCGCATATCTGGTGTCTTTTTATTTGGTCATTGATTGGTTTTTGACAGCTCTTCACTCGCTTCAAGCTTACTTCTAGTTTATTTATTCGGCTTTTTTCCGTTTGTTTACGAAACATAAACAGTCATGAACACTACCACATCTACTGTTATAGCAGCAGTTGCCGACCAGTTCCAGTCTTTGAACTCTTCTTCTTCATGTTTCTTGAAGGTTCATGTTCCTTCCATTGAGAACCCATTCGGTATTGAATTATGGCCAATTTTCTCCAAAGTGTTTGAATACTTTAGTGGCTATCCAGCTGAGCAATTCGAGTTTATTCACAATAAGACTTTCTTGGCTAACGGGTATCATGCTGTTAGTATTATTATCGTTTATTACATTATTATCTTTGGTGGCCAAGCTATCTTACGCGCCTTGAACGCCTCTCCATTAAAGTTTAAATTGCTTTTCGAGATACACAACTTGTTTTTGACTTCTATTTCTCTAGTTTTATGGTTGCTGATGTTAGAACAGTTGGTTCCTATGGTTTATCACAACGGTCTATTCTGGTCTATCTGCTCTAAGGAAGCCTTCGCACCAAAATTAGTTACTCTTTACTATTTGAACTATTTGACCAAATTCGTAGAATTGATTGACACTGTGTTTTTAGTTTTGAGAAGAAAGAAGTTATTGTTTTTGCACACTTACCATCACGGTGCCACCGCTTTGTTGTGCTACACTCAATTAATTGGTCGTACTTCTGTTGAATGGGTAGTTATCCTACTAAACTTGGGTGTTCACGTTATCATGTACTGGTACTACTTCTTGAGTTCATGTGGTATTAGAGTTTGGTGGAAGCAATGGGTCACTAGATTCCAAATTATTCAATTTTTGATTGACTTGGTATTTGTTTACTTTGCTACCTATACATTCTATGCTCACAAATACTTGGACGGTATTTTACCAAACAAGGGTACCTGTTATGGTACTCAGGCTGCTGCTGCTTATGGGTATTTGATTCTAACATCTTATTTGCTTTTGTTTATTTCCTTCTACATCCAATCTTACAAGAAAGGTGGTAAAAAGACAGTCAAGAAGGAATCTGAAGTTTCCGGCTCCGTTGCATCCGGTTCTTCTACTGGTGTCAAGACCTCTAACACCAAGGTCTCTTCCAGGAAAGCTTAAATAGGAAGCGAGAATTTTTGACAGCGAATGAAAAAGAAAAAAATTAAATGTTAACATTTTCTTTATATTAAATATGTACGATAAATGAAATCATTATTATAGAAATGATAGATTATTGGCTTGGTGTTTTTCCCATTTTGATTAATCATTTCCTTAGCTGCCCAAAGAATTGCACGCTTACAGTGAGGAGTAGTGATACATTACAATTATAAAATAAAATTATATAGCAGCTAAAATTTAAAACAAACAGACTTTGTTCCTTTGTATGTCCTATGGAAGATACTGACTTGCAGTTTGTAAAGTGTCCAAGTCGTAATCCACTTTACTTGCCACGAATTGATCATTGAATAATTTAATTTTAATAATCTCTTGAGTTAAATCGGGATGTACTCTGGGAATGAAGTCATTTAAAAATGAGTACTCTCCCCTAATGGAGGAAGATGACTGACATTGCATTATCTTGAACAAAATTCTAATTATCGGCCCAGCATCATTATCTAAGTATTGGGACCAGAACGCGTTACACACAGGAACATGGATATCAAGTAACTCTTCAATGAAGTTCATTGGTTGTTCTAGCTCTCCAATAATAGAGTCCTCTGTTATTATTCTCTTCTTGAAACGGCCACTATCTCTAATGAAATTGCTTTGTTCACAATACGACCTGTAAGATATGGGTACGATGGAGTTTACTGTACTCAAGTAATCATATAGGTCCTCTTGAATGATTTGTAAAAAGATACTATCTATTTCCTTTGATATGGTAGAGTCCGATAAATGATGGGTATCGCTAAGAGAACCAAATGATAGGTTATTATCGCTATTCTGTGGTTGTTGTTCCGGTAATACAGAATTTTCTCCACCAGTAGGATCTATATCTATTCTTGATGCGGGCGTATTTGAATTCGAGTGGTTGTCGTTGTCGTTATCATGTTCGTTATCATTATTGTCGCTGTTGTTGCCGCTTCTATTGTTGATGTTGTTCGTCTGATTATCAGTGTGAATGTTCATGTTGCTATGATTGGAAGTATTATGACTGTTGTTAACGTTGCCTATTGTGTGTAAATTCAAAAACCTTTTCAATAAACTGAAAATTGATGTAGAAAGTTTGTCGACTATTTCAGAAAGTGAAATGGTATGAAAAGAATATTCCAGGACTTCTCTTTCGAATAAAATCGCAGGACACAAGAACATTGCTAAAAGGTTCATATCGTCTGAAAATAAAATGGTTTTGAATTCTTGAATTTTAGACAAAAATGTTTCAAATGGTGCAATTAACCGTTGAAATTGTAGGCTGCCCAAGGTGGACAACAGATGCTTTTCAATAGACATTATGGCGAACAAAACATAGGTAAAGTTTAAGCTTTTGGAAGAAGTAAAGAACTTTAGTATTCTATTGATGGAATTCAAAGTAATTAATAAATAGTCTATTATTTGAAAGTCGATTTCGTTGAATTTTTCAATTTGAATAGAAGATTGATATTCTTCTATTATGGGACGAAGGTTCAAAAAAGTTTGCAGTGAAACGGTGGCGGTAGAGTAACGGGATAAATCGAATTTCGAACAAACGAATTCGAAGCCAAATTTTTCACACAATGAACGGAATTTATCTAACTGCCACGAATTAGATTGTAAATCATCCAAAAAAGAATTGATTCTGGAAAAAATGGAATTCAAAATATCTATATTTGACAAATCAATTAGAGAGTCCAATAAAGTCAAAGGTTCTTTGGAGAATGATGATTGTCTCGGATGCGTAATATCGGCGGATTTAGGCGTACCGAACAATGGCAATATCGCAGAATTTATTATGGAAATAATACAATTGTGATAATAGTTTTTAGCATTCGTATACGTATTCGGGAAAAAGGGTTGGCTATCCATTACGTTTAGTAGATCTACTATTTGAGATCTTGGTAGAGTGATAGAAATCACAGTATTTTGTAAACCAGGTAATTCTTGTGAGATTTTGAGCAGTTGAGCTGGAATAGATAGTTTGGGGTCATTGTTATATTCATGTAAGTTTTGGATGATAAGGGGTAAAGTCTTTACTTGGGAATGAAAATCATCATAGTACTGAATACTCAATATAGATATCGTGTTATTCCAAACGGAGTGGCTTAGAGAGAAAAAATTGATTTTTTGCATTTCAAATAATTGGTTCTTCAACCTGTTTGATAACTGATTAGATCTATCGGTTGGGTCCATTAGTAAGTAGTTTTTGTCGATAATCAACGACAAGTCGGAATTGTTACGCAAAGCTGTCCTTTGAATGATTCTATCGAGATTATATGCGATGGACCTGATAGCATTCAGAATTAAGTCATGGTCAATGAAGCTTAGTGAGTTGGCGTTCTGATTGATCAAAAGGCGTACGGCAGTGTTGTCTACGAACGACAGAGGCAAGTTTTCTGATGCAATTATGATCGCAAGCGACTGCACAAGAGGCAAGGCCATTTCTTTTTCCCTAGTTCTCTTCAAAAAGTCCTCGTCTATTTCCAGCAGGTTAGCAATGCTGTTCGTTGTGGCGCTGCCGCCTTGATGGTTCTTCAAAGGTGGTCTGACCATAAAAGTAGAACCTGCTTCTACGCCCGTCCATCCACTATAGTAATTGGCATTCGGGTCTATCTTATGCGTGCTCCACAAATGAGTTTGCGAGGCTTCCGCCATGCTTATGTTGTTTCCTTGCCGTCTTATTATCACACCGCAGTACTTGCATTTTACTGCCTCCAGCATCTTGTCTACACCCAGAAAATGGCCTAAGTAGCGTGACCTGTCTCTGGTAAGCATATATGCGGGCACCCATTCGCTACCATCCTCTGCTAACGACTCCCTTTCCTCATCTCTATCTCCATCTGTATCTGTATCCGTATTTGTGGCCGTCGTAGCCGCCGTCGCCGACGATACAGTTGAATTCATGGGAGGCAACACCAATCCTCTTTCAGCACTCTGTACCTGTGTGTCCATCGCTCTCATATGTGCTCTCGTGCTTGTTTATCCTGTGGATGCTGCCAGCAAACTCTCTCTTTCCCATCTCTTGATGGTTCATGTTATGTGTTGTTTATTGTTTGCTGATCCCATTCGCGCTTTCCCGGCCGTGGTAAATGACTACACGGTGAATAATTGCGCCATTTTTTCGCCGTTGCGGTGTTTTTTTTGTAGCCGTTGGAAGCATGGCAGTACCATCTGGAACAAAGCAACGGTATAAAGAAGACAGACTGTTGGTAAGCGCTGCATGTTGGTGACAAAAAGTTGGTTTCGAGAAATCAGGGTGGGTGTTTTTTGTGTGGCATGTGCAGCGAGCGATGAGTAATGCAAACAATAGTGCTATGAACCACATCACGTTGCCTCCCATCTCGTCATTTGACAACCTTATCAAGGCAGCCGAGAGACAATATAATGGCGAGGCTTCGTCCGCCTCGACACATCCGACACTGCCTAATATGAACATTAGTAACGGCAGTGGCAGTGCGGGCGCATCATCGTCGATGCTGAGCTATCAGTTGCTTCCGCACTCCAATGATGTGTCCCGGTCGAACTCCAGCTCGAGCTTCCTTCCCTCCGTGCAGCAGCCTACGGAAGGTTCCGCTTCTGCATCGGAAACTTCTTCATCTGCATCACCTTCACGTTCCATTTCACCAATTTTAAAAGTGGCTGGTCCTTCATCTGTTGGTGGTGCCGGGGTGAGTACCCCCCATAGCACCAAAATCAATAAGCCAAGGAAAAAGAAGCAATGTCCAATTTGTCGTAATTTTTATGCCAATCTGACCACGCACAAGGCAACGCACCTGACGCCAGAGGATCGGCCTCACAAGTGTCCCATCTGCCACCGCGGGTTCGCCAGGAACAATGACTTATTGAGGCATAAGAAAAGACATTGGAAGGATGAGATACTGTCCCAATCGGGAGTACTTTCGAACCATAATGATGGTAAGGGAGGATCCGTTTCTCCCAATGATGATGATACCCATGAAAAAATGACACCGATGAATTCTGTCACAGATTATGCGCAATTGAAATCGTTGCATCAAATCAAGGGCACATTCAAGTGCCCATTCAATTCCACCTTAATACAATTGGACATGGATATGTACCCGTATAAACTGAAACCTTTAAATTTTGAGACTTCCAATTGTCACCAGACGGGGGTGTTCTCACGTTGCGACACCTTCAAAAACCATTTAAAGGCTTTGCATTTTGAATACCCGCCAGGCACGAAGAAAAAGGATAGAAATGTTGTTCCTGGTAGATGTAAGCATTGCGGCCTGAAGTTCGAGAACGTTGACGTTTGGCTCAACGAACACGTAGGTAAACAATGCGGCTATAAATACCATTGATTCCCGGCAGCATAACGACTTTTCCCCTGTTTTTATTAGTACTAGTAGATATTTAATTTATGTATCTGAGTTTTTAATGTTTTTTTTTCCTTCTCTTATCATTCTTCAAGTGCGGCTATCCTTCTGTACTGTGGCCTGCCGTCAACAACTTCTCTGTAGATTATCAGATCCATTCCCTTCATGTATGAATCAGGTAGTTTTGTGGGGTACAGTGTAACGCCGCTTTTCCTCTTGATTGACCACTTATCAACTAAGGTGTTTTCGATACCATTATAGAAGTCTGTGGGAAAACTTTTGGTGATGATCCAGCAGCCCAAAAATTCTCTTAGTTTCCTTAGAATCTTAAACAGTTTTTCAAATTTCGATAAATTTATTACATCATAGTTTTTGTCGCTTTCAAAATTCAAGAACGACAAATTGTCGATTACTATTCCTCGTAATTGAAAGTTGAAATTATCAACCTGGCACCTCCTTAACGCATCCATGGGAGAGTCATACAGTAACTCTAGAAATACGATTAATCCCGTGATGTTTATGCAAGATAGCGAATTCATGTAGATCGCGCCATGCTGCCTTTGCTTTTGTTGGGACCATATTGATACTATATCTATGATTAGGATCTTTTCGTCCCCCGTAGTACAATTCACCAACTTTTGCAGCGCTACCGAAGGTTTAAAATCACTTTCAATGATGTGCAAGAACCCTAGTTTACTCTCCTGCTCTTCACTAATTAGGTTTCTTAATTCATTTGGTAGGTTTATATAGTTCTTGGTTGATGTGATGAAGTTTGACAAAGGATAAATTCTAATGTTCTTTAAAACTTCCATCCCATTCCATTCGCTACTTCCTTTCTCTTTTCCTAAGAATTTTCATAATTAGAAGGAGTAATGCTTACGCTACACATACATACACATATATATATATAAGGACATATACAGATTTTTTTTTTTCGCGTACTAAAGTACAGAACAAAGAAAATAACAAAAGAAGGCGATCATTGAACTACTGTGACTTGCCAATATGGTCTAAAAATTTGTCAATTTCACCTGAAGAACCCAACCAAATAGAAGATTTGTCATGGATATGACTTGGCACCAAATCCAAGATTCTCTCTCCGCGATCGTTGACGGCTTTTCCCCCTGCTTGTTCCATTAAGAAAGCCATTGGGAAGGCCTCATAAAGCAACCTCAGTTTTCCGTTGGGGCTCTTCTTGTCGCAAGGGTATGCGAAAAGGCCACCGTAAAGAAACGTCCTGTGAACATCAGCAACCATGGATCCAACATACCTAGCCGAGAAAGGCTTGTTGTTGTTGTCTGCTTGGGGTTGTTTGACTTTCTCAATAAATGTTCTTATAGTCTCGTTCCAGTAAAGGGTGTTACCTTCATTAATTGAGTAGATGGCCTTTTGAGGCGGAATTCTTAAGTTAGGATGAGTCAAGATGAATTCGCCCAAGTTTGTGTCTAAGGTAAACCCATCAACTCCATCACCCAATGTCAATACTAGGTGCGTAGAGGAACCGTACATGGCATAGCAAGCGGCTACCATTTCTTTACCACATCTCAGTACGTCGTTTATAGTACCTGATGAGTCTGGTAGCAGTCTGAATATAGACGCGATAGTTCCAACGGAAACACCAGCGTCCAAATTTGAGGAACCATCAATAGGATCACAACACACTGCGTATGAGCCTGTGTTTGTGGGAAAAACGATTAAGTCTTCCTGTTCTTCAGATACAAGGACCTTGATGATCCCACTAGCCCTCATGGCATTGATAAATATTTCATCACCTAGAACGTCCAACTTCTTTTGCTGGTCACCAGTGAAGTTGGAAGCGCCTGCTAACCCAACCAAGTTAACCAATTCAGCACGTCTAATGGTGTGAGATACAAATTTGAACGCGAATTGCAAGGCATTCAGTACTAATGTGAAATCACCAGTAGCGTTCTTAAATTGCTTCTGGTGCTCGATTATGAATCTAGGAAGAGTGATGATATCGGTATCAAACCCTTCGGTAGAGTCTCTTCTTGGTCCATTTACTAGAGTTGGCATATGTGTGGTAGTATGAGGGGTGTTTCTTATATGTTCGCACTGTTATTCTTAGGCCTATCATACAAAAAGCAAGATCAAGACAAAATACACGTCTGTAATTGCACTACTTGTTGCTCCATATATATACGTACATTTGTTAGCGAGTGAAATGGATAATATTGCCTATACATAGGACGATCCTTATAATATAGTGTGGGGAAGATGCCACAAGTTGGCAAGCGACAGGAAGAAACCAAGCAAACCAAAAAAAAAGTAGTGGGTATTGGCCAGTTCGGCAATCTTCGCCTTCAAATTCCCTGTCTCAACTTTTTAAGCTTTCTTGATATGTGGGAATACCAGGCTATTGCTGCCTTGCGTTGGCTCTTACGCCCTTAACATTACCTAGCTTTACTACATAATGAGCTTTCGGGCCCGCATAACTCCGGGTGTCCGCACGACCGCGACTACTAAGAATAATAATAATACCCCGGAGGTGAATTCAAAAGCGGCGATTCCATCCGTCCGGAAAAGAGAGCAGAAGTTAGCCCGGGACCATGCAGTTTGATGGGTTGTCTATCTTAGACTGGAAAATTTGTTGTATTACGGGCTCGAGTAATACCGGAGTGTCTTGACAATCCTAATATAA
>OBMA010002509.1_pt1 | contig 10670 bp, 8 predicted proteins | sample 1539141 | NCBI WGS metagenome assembly OBMA01 (sample SAMEA3991484, study PRJEB22521) | metagenome | biome: anthropogenic terrestrial biome; feature: sewage plant; material: raw primary sludge | place: Sweden | collected 2012-09-26 | reverse complement strand
CTTCCTCCGTTGTTGACAGAATTACCGTTGTTGTAGATACGCGAACCTCCGGCATTTCCAGATCTGTAGCTGGCTCCAGCTGATCTTACTCCGTCATTGTCGGTGTTCCTGTAAACTCTAGGCCCAACAGGGTAACCACCTTGAGCTCTCTCTTTAGTCCCGATATGGTTATTATAGTATGGTCTGAAATTGCCTCTTGGTCCATCCCATCCTGGACGTCCGTAGTAGTAAGGGTCATTGTAGTAGTAAGGGTCGTGATAGTGTCCATAATATCTAGGACGGTACCAAGGGTCATACCAGGGATCGTAGCAGCTGTAGTAGGTGTTGTACCAAGGGTCACCCCAAGTCAGTCCCCAACTCCAGCTGTAATGCCAGCCTGGAGAGTAATAGCAGTAGTAAGGGTTGGCGCCCATGATATATACATTGGTGGTTCCCTGGTTATTACTGTTTCCGTTAGTTGACTCATAGACGGGCATATCCGCGTCATGATATTTATTGAGACGGCGAGTGTAAATATAGTCGCTGTCGTCATAGGCAATCAATGAATCGGTATCGTTGGCATATTTTGAAGCCTCGTATCTTTGCATTGCCGCCTCCTCTGCCTGTTGCTTGGCATAAGCTTCCTCTTCCGCTTTCTCATCCTTTTCAGAATAATAGATGTCATCTTGCGCGTGCGCAAAAGTTGGCAGCAGCAGAGAAGAGCAAAATACCGCAATTATAAGATTCTTGTTCATATAGTGTCCTCCCAAATTTATTTTGTTTTCTGTTCTTTACTTAGGTATTACAAACATTGTGCCACACTTGATTTCGATATGCCACAATTTGTTTCTATCTTTGTAACGGACAAAGATAATTAAAATTGGTGTAACTCCTTTATTTATCTATGTTTTAAAAAGTTAATATGGATTATTTCGAGTATCATTTTGTCTTTTGTAAAGACGAAAAACCATTTATAGCCGATTTGTTGCCGACAAGTCTGGCTGAATGTGGGTTCGATAGTTTTTCCGATGCATCAGATGGGATTATGGCTTATAGGCCAGCGACTTATACTGATGATTCGGATGTAAGGTCGCTGTTGCTCAGTTTCGAATTTGATAAGAATGTCACTTTTGAAAAAAAACTGATAAAAAGTAAAAATTGGAACGAGACTTGGGAAAAGGAATCCTTTTCGCCTGTCACATTCTGTGATGAATGTGTGGTCCATAGCCCCATGTCAACCAATGTGCCTCCGCTAAAGTATGATATAGTGGTGGACCCTAAGTTGTCGTTCGGGTCGGGGCATCACGAAACCACCACGTTGATGATAGAACGTATTCTCCAAACCCGATTTGACGGGAAAAGTGTTCTGGATATGGGGTGCGGAACGGCTGTACTGGCTATTTTAGCCTATAAAATGGGAGCAGAATCCGTTTCTGCCATAGATATTGATGATTGGGCCTATAGAAATGCTCAGACCAATTTTGAGATGAATGGCGTCAAAAATTTTGATCTCCGTCTGGGTGGGGTAGATGTCCTGCCACAAAATCAGTTTGATTATATTTTTGCCAATATCAACCGTAATATATTGTTGGAAGGCATTCCTCATTATGTAAAATGTATGCGTGCTGGCAGCCGATTGTATCTTAGCGGATTCTATGAGGGGGATATTCCCGTGGTAAGGGGAGTGGCCGAACCTTGTGGCTTGCGATATCAAGAAGACGTGACCAAGAAAAATGAGTGGGTTTCCATTTCGTTTGAAAAACAATGATAGAAGACAATAATATATATAAGGAGAGTGAAGAGTCCCGCCTGGCTTTTGATTTAATACAGAATACTGGAACTTGTGTGTTCTTGACGGGAAAGGCAGGTACTGGCAAAACAACATTTCTGAAGCATTTGCGGCAGAAAGTCAGCAAGCGTATGGTAGTGCTGGCCCCTACCGGAGTGGCTGCAATCAATGCTGGGGGAGTGACGTTACATTCATTTTTCCAACTGCCGTTGGAACCTTATATTCCCGACTCCGATTATAGGCAAAACAACCGATATCAACACTTCAGCAAGGAAAAACTCAACATTATCAAGAGTGTAGACTTGATAGTGATAGACGAGATAAGCATGGTGCGGGCAGATGTTCTGGATGCAGTTGATGCCTCCTTGCGCCGCATACGCCATAGCAAAATCCCTTTTGCAGGAGTCCAGTTGCTGTTGATAGGTGACTTGCAGCAATTGCCGCCAGTGGTGACAAAGCAGGAAAATGCCTTGCTCAGCCAGTATTATACGTCTTCATTTTTCTTTAACAGTCGGGCTTTGAATCAGACCAATTATGTATGTGTGGAATTGCAGAAGGTGTATCGCCAGTCAGATGAGGATTTTGTACGTCTGCTCAACAATGTCAGGAACAACAAAGTGGATGATGAAACGCTGCGTCAGCTCAACCAGCGTTACATTCCAAATTTCAAACAGTCGGCTGACGACCACTTTATCAGATTGACCACGCATAACAGCAGGGCAAAGGCTTACAATGACCAGCAATTATCAGAATTACCTACTTCTGAATTTCATTACGAGGCAGAGGTCGATGGCGATTTTCCTGAATATGATTATCCTACCGATGCGCATCTGTGTCTGCGAGTAGGGGCTCAGGTCATGTTTGTCAAGAATGACCCTTCTTCGGAAAAGTTGTTTTACAATGGAAAAATTGGCAGGGTGACAAAATTGGGAGAAAAGCATATTGAAGTCCGTTTCCCAGATGGAGTGGCCGTAAATGTGCAACCTCAACAATGGGAAAATACCAAGTATACCATTAACGAGACCTCCAAAGAGATAGAAGAAAAGGTACAGGGAACATTTACCCAATATCCCTTGAAACTGGCATGGGCCATTACCATACATAAAAGTCAGGGATTAACTTTTGAAAAGGTGCTGCTTGATGCGTCAAATGCGTTTGCTCATGGCCAGGTGTATGTGGCTTTGAGCCGATGCAAATCGTTGCAGGGACTGGTGCTGAGTTCGCTGTTGCCCAAATCGGCGGTGCTCAGCGAAAAGGAAGTCACGGACTACAATGCCAATATCAGCAACCGTCAGCCATCGGAACAAGTCGTGGCGCAGATGAGAGATTCTTATTATTTGCAACTGTTGATGGAACAGTTCGACTTTGGAAATATCCGTCAATATATGCTCAATTTGATACGGTTGTTTGAAGAGTATCTGGCTCACATCTATCCAAAACAGACGCAGGCATTGATAGAGACGCAGCATTTGGCAGAAAATGAAATATATGATGTCGCGGGGAAATTTGGACAGCAGATACGCAGTCTGAACCAACGCCCCGAAGACAAGCAAATGCTCCAAGAACGCGCGCAAAAGGGCGCGGCCTATTTCTTGTCACGGTTGGAGGAACGGTTTGTCCCTGTTCTTCAACTGGCTTCGGTGGATGTTGCCAACAAAGATGTAGCTAAGCGGTTGAATACGGTGCTGGCCGATTTGCAGCTTGAATTAAAAATGAAATATGCCACATTGAAGGCTACATCGGTTTCCTTCTCGGTTGCTGATTATCTGAAGGCGAAGTCGAAATCGTTGATACAAAACATTGATACTAACGAGAAACGGAGAAGCTCCAGAAGCAGAGAAAATGCTTTCTCGAAATCTGCAGAAAATCAGAAAACGGCATCGATGGTGACCTATCCTGACTTTTATAAGGCCCTTTGCAATTGGCGTATGGAAGTATCGAAAAAGAAAGGAATAACCGAATCGTCGGTGTTGTCGCAGACCTTGCTGCTTAATATAGAGGAACGTAGGCCAAAGACTTCCCAACAACTAAAAGCGGTGCCAGGATTTGGTCGTACTAAATTGGAATATATGTCCGATCTGATAAGTCTGGCAAACAACGGAGCCTTTTTTACCAAAAAAAATGAGCAGGTGGAAAAATCTTTCAAGGTGCTGTCGACCATCGAAAAAAGTTATGAACTGTATAAGCAAGGAAAAAACATATCCGAGATAGCAAAAGAACGCAGTCTGTCGGAAGGTACCGTTTCGGAACACTTATTGAGGTATGTTGAATCAGGCGATATCCCATTGTCAGACCTTGTGCAGGCTCCTAAAATACAGATGATACAAGCCTATATGAGCCAGCATCCATCACCAGCAAAACTTCGGGACATATACGAGGCGCTCAATGGAGTCTGCTCCTATTCGGAAATCAGATTCGTGATGGCCACGGCAGGTCGTAATAACTGATTCCTATGTATCAAGGTGTGAGAAAAAAGAACTAATTTTGCAAAGGAGGACCATTAGAGGAAACCGCCAAAAATATAGGTCATGAGATATTTTATAAAATATTTGAGCTATTTGCTTCATTCCCGTCATAGACACGGATTCGGTATTCATTCTCCCTATGTCTATTATTTGATGACCAATGTCATTGAAGAGGAACTGCCTTATTACAAATACAGTCTGATAGAAAAAGTGAGGAATGTATTGCTCAAGACAGACGAGAAAATAGGTGTGTTTATGCCCAACGGAGAGAAAAAACTGAAAAAGATAGAGGATGTGGTATCTCAATGGTCCATAGGCCCTAAATATGGTCAGCTCCTTTTCCGTCTGGTCAATTACAGCAAAGCCAAGACAATAATAGAATATGGATCAACCTCCGAAATTACCACCATGTATCTGGCAGCGCCAGATTCAAAGTCAAAAGTTTTGTCCATAACCAACCAGCCGGAATTGGCGGACCTTTCACATTCGATGCAAGAACGAATCGACATGAAAAATATAGAGCAGATGGTGAGTTCAGACAATGAATCAGTGTATCGGAAACTGACGGCCGACGGAATTTCTGCCGATTTTATTTATTTCAGCCGGTCCAATCCGTCTACCTTGTATCAGTTGGCAAAATTGCAAATGGTGCCAGCTGTCCACAAATTTATTGTGATTGCGGGCATCCATCGTACTCCAGCCATGGAAATGGTCTGGTCCCAGTTGACGGACAATTCAGAAGTGAAGGTTTCCTTGGACTTGTTTGAGGTTGGAATATTGATATTGAATCCCGATTTACAAAAGGAAAAGTATATTATATATTTCTAAATGGAGTAGAGAAAAGAAATTGATTTTCTAATCCAGTAAAAATTTTCTTCATTTAGAATTGAACTTATCAAAAAAAGATATATTTTTGCACACCTCTATGAGGGCATTAATTAAGTAATAATTAAAAGTTCTGTCTTTATGTATTGGACATTAGAATTAGCTTCAAAGTTGGAAGATGCTCCATGGCCTGCCACAAAGGACGAGTTGATTGATTACGCAATGCGTTCGGGAGCTCCTCTTGAAGTAATCGAAAACCTCCAGGAATTGGAGGATGAAGGTGACGTATACGAAAGCATAGAAGAGGTGTGGCCCGACTATCCGAGCAAGGAAGATTTTTTGTTTAACGAGGACGAGTATTAGGAGTCGTGGAACGGAAAATCGTGGTTGAAATAAAAAAATACCCTTAAAAAAGGGGCATTTGTTGTGATTTATTGCAAAATTCACTAATATTGTTGTCGAATTTGGTCGTCATCTTATTATGGGTATAAAAAGGGAACTGATTATATGTTTCATAGCACTTTTCCCGATATCGGGATTTGCGCAATTTGACGCCCAAAGAACTCAATATATGTACAGTCCCACGGCTGTCAATCCTGGTGCGTTGGCATCAAATGATATGCTAAACGTATTGGGCGTTTATCGGTTGCAGTGGGCGGGTTTCTCCAATGCCCCAAAGGACGTTATTGTGTCGGCAGATATGCCATTCACAATTGGAGATACCAAGCATGGTATTGGTGTCAGTTTTCAGGATGAGAATATAGGTTTGTTCGAGAATCAGACATTCATATTTCAATATGCCTATCGGTTTCCCCTTTGGAAGGGAAATCTTGGTCTGGGATTGAATCTTGGATTCATTGATCAATCATTTGACTACGGGAAAGCTGACGTGACGGGAAACAAGGGTTCTGTTGTGGATGGTGACAGCTACCACAGTGATGAGGATCCGATGATTCCTACTTCTGATCAGAATGACATGGCTTTTGCCGCTGGTTTTGGTGCCTATTATTCTGATACGAAATTGTTTATAGGCCTTTCGGTTTTGAACCTTAATCGGCCGTCATTCGATTTCGGAGAGGCGGAAAAAGTAGACATTCCGCAAGTGTTTTATTTGGAATCTGGTTATGATTTTACACTTTCCAATGAGGATTATCATATGAAGCCTTCGGTGATGTTAAAGACCGATTTTAGTTCGTCGCAGGCTGTATTTTCTGATTTGGTGGAGTATAAGAAAAAGTATTCAGGAGGAATCTCATATCGATGGGGTGACTCTTTCGACTTTTTAATAGGTATGAGGCTTTTGGACGGACTATTTGTCGGATATTCGTATGATTTACCAGTTTCGGGTATGATTAGCTCGGGCGGAAGTCATGAATTCTGCTTAAGGTACGCTTTCAAACCAGAATTTTCAAAGAAAAATAAATATAAAAGTGAACGGATATTATAAACAAAAAGAGCAATTAAGTAATTTAAATATCATGAAAAAACTGTTAATTTTTTCAGTAATCGCATTACTACTCACCAGTTGCGGAGGTGGCTCCGGCAATGGCGAGCTAGTAGGTGTTTATTCTAAGTCTTGGAAAGAGCCTACCCCATATGGTATGCTTTACATCAAGCGTGGTTCTTTTACAATGGGTCAGAATGACCAGGATGCAAACTGGGCGATGACATCTCAATCAAAGACGGTTTCCTTGGATGCCTTTTGGATGGATGAGACCGAAATTACCAATGGCGAATACAAACAATTCGTTTTTTGGGTTCGCGATTCCATTGCTCGTGAGAAGTTGTCGGCTGTGGATGAGACTTATAAAATTACCCAAGATAAGAAGGGTAACGAATTGGCTCATCCAAGATTGAATTGGGACAAGAGAATTCCTTGGAACAAGCCATCGGAAGATCAAAAGGCAGCGCTTGACAGTATGTATTACATGGGCGATGACGCCATTGACTTTGTTCCTCAGTTGAATGGTATGATTATGTCATATCAGTATTCTTGGGTTGATTACATCCAGGCTGCTAAGAAAGAGAACAAGTTTGATCCATTGATTGGCTCTTATAACCGTAGCCTTGCAGGTCTTGGTACCACCAAGGATAGTGCAGATGTGATGGTTAAGAAGGATACTTCTTTTTATAATGATCAGCATCATATCATCAACAAAACAGTGTATCGTGAATTGAAGCATCGTTCGGATTTCATTTCTCGTAAGAAAATCAATATTTATCCAGATACTTTGTGTTGGATACGTGATTTTACGTATGCATACAATGAACCATACATGAAGATGTATTTCTCTCACCCAGGATATGGAGAGTATCCAGTAGTTGGTGTGTCATGGGAACAAGCTCAGGCATTCTGTCATTGGCGTACTTATTTGTTCAATTCTTACCAGGTATCTCACAAGGGTGTACGTGTACAGGATTTCCGTCTCCCAACCGAGGCTGAATGGGAATATGCAGCAAGAGGTGGCAAGGACCTTTCTATGTATCCTTGGGGTGGTAACTATGTTCGTACGGCCAAAGGATGTTTCTTGGCCAACTTTAAGCCACAGAGAGGTAATTATACCGATGATGGTTATTTGATAACTTCACGTGTGGCATCTTTCCCTCCAAATGATTACGGATTATATGATATGGCAGGTAATGTGGCAGAATGGACTTCTTCTGCCTATCACGAATCGAACTATAGTTTCGTTCATGATATGAATCCTAGTTATGAGTATAGTGCCAAGAGTATGGATCCTAACGTTTTGAGACGTAAGGTCGTTCGTGGTGGCTCATGGAAGGATGTAGGTATCTTCTTACAGTGTGGAGTCCGTACCTATGAGTATCAGACAGAGAACCGATCTTTTATTGGTTTCCGTTGCGTACGTAGCTATATTGGTGCAGAATAATAAAAGTGAAATTGTTAAACTTAAAATAATTTGAATTAAAATGGGAGCAGTAGAGTTCTTTAATTCCTCAAAAGGAAAGAAAATCACAGGTATGATGTATAGTTTGGGTGCCAGTGTCGTTATTGTGGGCGCCTTGTTCAAGATTCAGCACTGGCCAGGTGCAGGTGCCATGCTTTGTACAGGTATGTTCACCGAGGCTATCCTGTTCGGTATTGGTGTCGTTGATAAACCTCACAAGGAGTTTGACTGGTCTCGTATCTATCCTGAATTGGATCCAGAACTTCCAGATCCAACTACACCTGTAAACGTAGCAAGCAAAAACAAGAAACAGGCTGAGGTTGCAGTTCCTGATATTGATGCACCTAAGATGGTAGAGGAGCAGGTTAAGAAGTTGGCTGAGGGTATCAAGAATTTGAATGCCACTGCCAGCCAGATTAGCACTATCTCATCAGCAGCTTCTGAATCTCAGAACTATGTTGAAAATTTGAATAAGGCTTCGCAGGCTGCTGGTGCATTCGCTGCATCGCAGAACTCATTGAAGTCTTCTTCAGACGCATTGGTATCTTCATATCAGACTATTGCCAAGAGCATTGGTGATGCTTCAAACGGCTCACAGAATTTTGCTCAGCAAATGGATGGTATTACCAGAAATATTTCTACTATTAATTCTGTATTTGAATTACAAGTTAAGTCTGTCAACGAGCAGAACGAAGCTATGAAGTCACTTGCAGGAGCTGTCAGCAAAATCCAATCTTCTTTGGATGGTTCAGCTCAGAGTGCAGAGGACTACAAGCAACAGGTATCTTTGTTGGCTCAACAGATGAAGCAGTTGAACAATGTCTATGGTGGCATGCTTAACGCAATGACCATCAAGGGTTAATGATTCAGTATAGTAATTAATTAAGAATATTTAGCAATACAGACATATGGGTGCAACGAATTGTCCGGAAACTCCGAGACAGAAGATGATCTCCATGATGTATCTGGTATACACGGCCTTGCTTGCCTTGAACGTGTCAGTCCAGATCCTCGATGGATATGAATTAGTGCAGGACTCTTTGAAATCAAGTATTACCATCGCTTCCAACCGAAACAACTCTTTGGCTGCTCAGTTTGAGGCTTTGGCTGCTCAGAATCCTGCAAAAACAAAACAATGGAAAGACCAGTCAGCGCAAGTCGCTCAACAGTCAGATGCTCTTTGCAATCAGATCGATGAAGTCAAGAAGGAAATCATTACTAAGATTGGTGGTGATGACATGGACCTGAAGAACATGAATGTATCGAAAGCTGGTCGTGGTGATTTGAATATTTCTAGTCAGGTTGGTATCGTTGAAGGAAAGGGTAAAAAACTGAATGCTGCCATTGGTGAGTATTCCAGTTATATCCAATCTGTTGTTGCAAAAGATGCCAAACGTGCCGAGAATATCAAACAGACTTTTAATACTGAAACTGTTACTATTGATGGTCAAAAGAAGACATGGGAAAGCCGTGTGTTTGAGGATATGCCAGCAATCGCGACTCTTACATTGCTGACCAAGGTTCAGAATGATATCCGTAACACCGAAGCTGAGGTTTCCCAATATTTGATTGGACAGGTCGATGCAGGTGACTTCCGTGTCAACAAAATTCAGGCTATTGCAGTTCCTACTACCAGTTATGTGTTGAGAGGTGGAAAATATGAAGCTCAAATCATTTTGGCTGCCACAGACTCAACTAAGCCATTGCAGATTCAGGTTAATGGCAGAACTCTTGGTAAGGATGGTAAGTACACTGTAGGTTGTGGCTCTGTTGGTAACCAGAAGTATGCTGGTACCATCAAGATGACCAAACCTGATGGTGTGGTTGTAACCTATCCATTCAAGAGCGAATATGTTGTGGGTGAGCCATCTGCGACAGTATCAGCCGATTTGATGAACGTGTTCTATGCAGGTTTTGACAACCCAATTAGTGTATCTGTTCCTGGTGTATCTGCTGGTGATGTCAAGATTTCAGCATCGAATGCTAATCTTCGCAAGACAGCTAAGGGCTGGATCGTAAGACCTATCACGGTAGGCCGTAATTGTGATATCAATGTTTCTGCTACTATTGCGGGTAAGACTCAGACAATGGCAAAGAAGACATTCCGTGTAAAGGCATTGCCTCCTCCATTGGCATTCTTGAAGACTAACAAGGGTGATTTCCCTGGTGGTAAGATTAGAAAGTCTACTTTGTTGGAAGTTGATTATGTAGTAGCCAAATTGAATGACGCTGATTTGGATGTCAAGTTCAATGTGTTTGGTTTTGATATGAAGACTTTCGACTCTATGGGTAATGTGATTGTTCTTTCTTCTGGTAGTCCTGCTTTGACAGCGCAAATGAAGCAAAAGATGAAAGGTTTGTCTCCTGGCAAGACTTTCTATATCTCTGGTGTGAAAGCAATGGGTCCTGACCATGTTCATCACGTTTTGCCAGCAATGGAAGTAGTTATCCAGTAGTTGATAAAATTTTTGTTATGAATAAATTAAAGCTTTTATTATCGGTTGTTGGGCTGTTGTTCGCTTCTCAATCCTTTTCACAGGAGGCTGGTTCCTTCTTTGGAGAAGATGGAAATCTGAACGATTCAGTCATAACGGACTTACCTACGGGAAACCCGCTTGAAGGTATTGAACCTATCGAGATGGTTAATCCCCGTGCTGATGATGTATATTGGCAAAAGGTGATATATAGAATGATTGACCTTCG
>OBMA010002506.1_pt1 | contig 10675 bp, 11 predicted proteins | sample 1539141 | NCBI WGS metagenome assembly OBMA01 (sample SAMEA3991484, study PRJEB22521) | metagenome | biome: anthropogenic terrestrial biome; feature: sewage plant; material: raw primary sludge | place: Sweden | collected 2012-09-26 | reverse complement strand
GATTTATCCCGTAGGCCGTCTGGACTGGGATACGACAGGTATTTTGCTCCTAACCAATGATGGGGACTTCTCGGATGAGATGGTTCACCCGCGTAATGAGATTGATAAGGTCTATGTGGCGCGTGTTAAAGGGATTGCCAACAAAGAAGTCTTGCGTCCACTCACTCGTGGTGTGGTCATCGATGGTAAGAAAACCAAGCCAGCAGTCTATGAGATTCTCAAGGTGGACCCTGTTAAAAATCGTTCGGTGGTGCAATTAACCATCCATGAAGGACGCAATCACCAAGTTAAAAAGATGTTTGAAGCAGTAGGTCTCCTAGTGGACAAATTATCTCGTACACAGTTTGGAAATCTTGATTTGACTGGCTTGCGACCAGGTGAAGCTCGCCGTCTCAACAAAAAAGAAGTTAGCCGTCTCCATACTCTGGCGGTGACCAAGAAAAAATAATGAAACAGATCTTGATTTGGTTGGTGCGACTTTACCAGAGGTTCATCTCACCCTTAACCCCACCTTCTTGTCGTTACAGACCGACCTGCTCAGCCTATATGATTCAGGCTTTGGAGAAACATGGAGCCAAAGGATTTCTGATGGGCTTGGCCCGCATCTTACGTTGCCATCCCTTCGTGGAAGGTGGCGATGACCCGGTTCCAGACCACTTTAGCCTAAGGAGAAACACAGGAAAGAACTAGTTTCTTGGTTTTCAGCAAAAATCTGAAAATTTTGGGTCATTATTCTTGATTTGAGCTGAATTTATGTTATACTGATGATGTACTATTCATTTATTTAAATCAAACCTGTTGTGATTTAAGTGAATGAATCTTCATTCACCATGCTGTTTGCTGAGCTTGACTCCGGGCAGTGTGGCATTTTTTTTGTAAAAAAACTGTATGGAGTCTGCCATGAATATCGAAGACCTGTCCCACCAGGAAGAAAAATCCCGAAACCATGTGGTGCTCTTCCAGCCACAAATTCCGCAAAACACTGGCAATATCGCTCGCACCTGTGCGGCGACCAACTCGCCTCTCCACATCATCAAACCCATGGGCTTCCCCATCGATGACCGCAAGATGAAGCGGGCTGGTCTGGATTACTGGGATAAGTTGGATGTGCGTTTCTATGATAGTTTGACTGATTTTATGCAGCAAGCCAAAACTGGGCGAGTCCATCTAATTTCTAAGTTTGCTACCTCCAATTATTCAGAAGAGCGCTACGATGATGGGCAGGTTCATTATTTTGTCTTTGGCCGGGAAGACACAGGTCTGCCAGAGGACTTTATGCGCCAGCATGAGGAAAAGGCCCTGCGCATCCCCATGAATGATGAACATGTGCGCAGCCTCAACGTCTCCAACGCTGTCTGCATGGTGGTCTATGAGGCCCTGCGCCAGCAAGATTTTGCTGGATTGGAATTGGTCCATCATTATGAAAAAGACAAATTAAAATAAAGCCTAAAATGATAAGTCCTTGCACCTGCAAGGCTTTTTTGATATGATAGAAGTGTCTTCAGGGCAGGGTGAGATTCCCGACCGGCGGTGACAAAGTGTGTATTTTTCTACGAAACAAGCCAGTATCGAAGAAAAGTCCCCTTTGAAGTCCGCGAGCGCAAGCTGATGTGGTGTGATTCCACAACCGACAGTATAGTCTGGATGGGAGGAGACGAAGGGGCTTTTTTTGAGCTTTTTCACCTTCTCTAATTTGCAAAAATTGGAGGAATTTTTTATGTCAACGATGACAAACAACACACGCAAGATGGCCTATATTGCCATCCTTTCAGCAGTTTCATTCCTGCTCATGTTTTTACAATTTCCGATGTTTACGGATTTCTTGCAGGTGGATTTTTCCATTATTCCTATTTTGGTGGGCTTGTTGCTCTTCGATATGAAGTCTGCATTTGCCATTTTGTTGCTTCGCTCGGTCTTGAAAATCTTGTTTAAACCAGAGCTGTCAACCATGATTGGGATGCCAATGAATATCGTGGCCCTGGGCATTTTCATTGTGGCCTTTGCCTTAATTTGGAAAAAGAATCAGACGACCAAAAACTATGTGGTAGCCTCTCTTGTGTCCACAATTAGTCTTACGGGTGCCATGCTCTTTCTCAACTATGTCTATGCTCTGCCTCTGTACATGAAGCTCTTTAACATGACTGCAGAGAACTTTGGGGGTATCGGACATTATCTGCTAGCTATGGTGGTTCCCTTTAATTTGGTAGAAGGGCTGATGTTCACCATCGTCTTCTATTTGGCCTATCTAGCCATGAAACCTATTTTAAAGAAAGTATAAGAAAAAGGTGCTATCCTTAGAGCATGAAAGATTCAATTAAATACTATAAAAACGCATCTTATGCAACATTACTCTTTGTTATCTTGGGCTATATAGTCAAATTCTATCCAGATTATCTGACGGGATTTGATACGAGCATTCAAACGGCTATTCGCGGAGATTTGCCCGCAAGCGCCAGTCAATTTTGGACGACCATCACAGTCTTGGGGAACGCCCTCCCGCTTTTTGCTATCGTCTTGGCCCTCTTTGCCTTTTTCCTCTGGAAGAAATGGAAGGCGGAAGCCTACTTCTTGGTGGGCAGTCTGGTCCTGATGTTGGTGGCATCAACCGCTCTGAAGTACCTTTATCAAAGACCAAGGCCGACCATCGAGTGGGTAATTAGTACCATCGGCTATTCCTTCCCAAGCTGGCACACGGCTTCAACCATGTTGGTGGCGGGCGTTCTGGCCATTATTGTCTACCAACGCTGTCAAAACAAGCCAATCCGCCTCTTGGTGCAGGGTCTCCTTATCGGAACTGCCATTCTAGTCGCCCTATCCCGCATTTACATTGGAGTCCATTTCCCGACAGACATTATCGCAGGCTGGCTCCTGGCCCTCGCCCTGCTTTGGGCCCTCTATCCAACCTATGACCGCTACCGCTTTACCTGGCGGTTTCAGAGCAAACAAAAATAAGTGCTATTGAATCCATACAATAAAAGGAATCACTTAGGAAAGTCCTAGGTGATTCCTTTTGTTATAGAGTTGAAGTGGATGGCCTTATTGGCTGGTCGTTTCTTCTGTTGTCGTGCTTGCGGTATCTGCAGGAACGACATTTTTCACGGGGAGGTCATTGGCCTGGCTTAGGGCATCCTGGATGGCCTGGGTATAGAGGCTGCCACCCTGGATTGTGGTATCGTTGTTGCCACCAAAGTGGATGTAGTCACTTCCTTCCCAGATTTGAGGGTTTTCTTTGGAAACCTTATTCCAATCTGCAACGGCTATAAAGTCATACTTTTCAGCCAGGGTGTAGACATACTGAGCATGTTTTTCGGCCAGTGGATCATCATAGTAGGGAGAATTTCCATCATAGGGGGTGACGAGGATCAGGTGATGGCCATTTGGCAGTGCCTCAACAATCTTATCCAGTTCTCCAGCATAGTTGGGAATCGCGTTGACTCCAGTCGCAATCACCACATCTTTTGTCAGGGTTCCGTTCTGGATGCTGGTCATCATGATTTCATAGGCTTGGAGGGTATTTCGACTACCCTGGGCATCGATGATGGCATCAGGCAGGGCCGCCTGCAATTGCGGGGTTGCCCGAAGGGTCACAGAATCCCCGATAATGGTCACTCCTTCTGTGATTTCAAAGGCCGAGGCCTTGCCTTTTTCCGCAAAGGTCTTGGTTTGGTGCATCTGTGTATCAGCTTGGTTGAGCCCATTGACCAGAAGGTCGGTTTCAAAGGCGCCAATTTTAGGGGCAAAGAGGGAAATGGTGATGGTGATTAGAGCCAAGAGGGCTCCTGTTCCAACCACCCACTTACCATAGGGTTTTAAGGAAAGGGTCAAGCCAAAGAGACGGCCATCTTTTCCGATAAGATAGGGCTCCAAGACGTAAAAGGAGAAGGTTGCCAGCATAAGGGAGAAAATGGTGGTTAGGAGTGCAGCCACGAGATTGCCAAAGAGCTGGTTAAAGACGATGTAGAGGGGCCAGTGGAAGAGGTAAATTCCATAGGAAATATTGGATAGGTAGGCAATGGCCGCAGGTTCTTCTCGATCAGGTAGCCGTTCGTGGAGAATCCGGCCCACCACAATCAAGACCGCTGTTGCCAGGCTGGACAAAAGGAAGCCAAAGAGATAGGTCCAAATGCTGGTGAATTTCATGAACAGAAGGAGCAGCAAAAGGACGCCCAGGGCACCAGCTCCCGCCAGGCCCAGGTTCTTTAGAGGGACGGAATCAGTCAACCGCTTGAAGGCAGGCGTCCTTGTTTGGATACCAGCCAAGGTCGCGACCATGGCCCCGATGAAGAAGGGAAAAATGTGGGTCCAGCTAGAGAAGTAGATGCCTGAAAACTCGCTGACAAAGAAGCTGGAGATGGCCATGGAAAGGTAACTAAGAAGGGCAATCAGACCAGAACTGAGGAAGATAAAACCTTTGAGCTGGCCAATTTTTTGGGCCCGACTGGCCATGAAGCGGACGGTTAGGATCCAGAGGATATAGAAATGAATTTCCACAGCCAGGGTCCAGGTATGGACAAAGAGGTGGGGGGTGAACTGGTTTTCATAAGAGCCGCCCGATAAAATTTCAAAGTAATTGGTGACGAAGCCCAGGGTGGTGGTAATCTGATTGCCGATATTGGCCAGGAAGTCATTCCGAACCAGCAGGGCCAGAGGCGTTGCAATCAGAATCATCAGGACCAGGGGTGGAAAAATCCGATAGAAGCGCTTTTTGAAAAAGGCCCCCAAATCGATGGACTCATTTCGGGCGTATTCGTCAATCAGATTGGCCGTCATCAAGTAACCTGAGAAGGTAAAGAAAAGGTCAACCCCGACAAAGCCTCCAGGGAAGTATTTGACAAAAAAATGATAAAGCAGGACCCAGATGAGGCCTGTTGTCCGAATAAAGGCAAACCATCTAATCTTCATGCTGATATATCCCCTGTTTAAAAGTTCCTTCGTAGACCGTTTTTGTCTGGGTGGTTAATTTTCCTTGGCCATGGGCCTGTCCTTTCTTGAAGTCGCCCACATAGGTCCAGCCTTCTTTGGCGGTAAAGGTCCCCTTGCCATCAAAAAAGCCATTGCTAAAGTTGCCTTCATAGACATCACCATTTGCAAAGGTCACCTTGCCTTGGCCGTTCAGCTTGTTGGCTTGGACATAACCATGATAGGTAATATTGCCATTATCCAGGGTCAAGGTTTTTTGAACCGCAATACGGCCTGTAAAGAGGGTCAGGGAACAAATAAGAATAAGGCCTAAACTGGCCCATTCGGCATTCTTTCGGCTTAAGTGGGGCTTGATCTTTTCAAGCAAGCCACCCAAATCAAGGGGTATCTTTTTCATCATCGTATCTCTTTCGTGTAACTGGTCTTATTGTATCATTTTCTGGACAAATCTACCAAGTCTTTTGGTTCATTTGTTGAGGAAAATGAGCCAGTCTTGGCAGCCTTTTTGGACCTGCCGATAGGTGGCCTCAAAACGGCCGGTATAATAAGGATCTGGAACCCCTTCTTGGTCGAAAGGGAAGACCTTGCTTTGGCAATCAGCAGGTGCCATCTCCAACAAATCGCGGACATTTTGTTGATCCATCCCAATCAAGTAGTCAAATTCATAAAAATCTGCTCTGGATAGGGGGATGGAACGCTTGTTTGTATCGTAGGCGATGTGATGAGTCTGGAAAATTTGTCTCGTTCCGCGGTGGATGGGATTGCCATGCTCCCAATTGGAGGTTGCCCGACTTTCGATATGGACCTGGTCTGTCAAGGATTTCATGACAAATTCAGCCATGGGGCTGCGGCAGATATTTCCTAAACAAACAAAGGCGATTTTTTTCATAGGGAATCTCCTCCTTCTTTCTCCCCCCATTATACCGCAGCTGGCTAAGGACTTCAATCCAAAGAAGAGAAAAATGTAGATTCTTCAAAAAATGATGAAATCTAAGAGCTACAAAGATTTTTGTTATAATGAAAAGAGTCAAAAGGAGGAAAATATGGACATTCGTGCTTACCAGGCTTGGGTCAGTGATTTTTATAAAAAGAGAAATTGGTACCAGTATGATGCCTTTATTCGCAGTAATTTTCTAATGGAAGAAGTGGGAGAATTGGCCCAGGCCATTCGGAAGAGGGAGATCGGGCGCGATAGACCAGATGAACGTCAGCAGTCAGACGCAGCCAATCTGGAGGATATCAGAGAAGAATTGGGCGATGTCTTGGACAATATCTTTATCTTGGCGGATATATACGGTATTTCCCTGGAAGATATTGCTTCAAGTCACCGAGAAAAATTAGAAAGAAGATTCGCAGAATGAAGATTGCTATTTTTTGTGGAGCCAGCCTGGGAAATCATCCCCTTTATGAGCAAAAGTCCCTGGAATTGGCGGATTGGATGGTTGCTGAGGGACATGATTTGGTCTTTGGCGGTGGAAAAGTAGGTCTGATGGGGGTCATGGCTGACCGAATGCTGGCCCATGGCCGTCTGGCGATTGGTGTCATTCCGACCTTTCTCAAGGAGAGGGAAATAGCCCATCCAGGCTTGACAGATTTGATAGTTGTTGCAGATATGCACCAGAGAAAGGCTAAGATGATGGAACTGAGCCAGGCCTTTATTGCTCTTCCGGGTGGTCCTGGAACCCTAGAGGAAATTTCAGAAGTCATTTCCTGGTCAAGAGTAGGGCAAATGACGGACCTTGTATCCTTTACAATGTCAATGGGTATTATGAACCATTAAAAGACATGTTTGATCAGATGGTCGGTCAAGGCTTTCTCAGCCAAGCTGACCGGGATAAGGTCCTTTTTTCAGATGACCTTGGAGAAATTGCTCATTTTATCCAGACCTATCAAGCCCCAGCCATCAGACGATATTAAAAAACCAGGAGAACCTGGTTTTTTGACTTATTCAAAATTATAATCTTTAACGATTTCAATGCTGTTGATGGTGATATCGCTGGTTGGTTTGTCATTGCTGTCGGTTTCGCTGCTAGCAATTTTATCGACCACATCCATCCCCTCAATCACCTGACCAAAGACAGTGTAGCCACCATCCAAGCTTGGATTTCCGCCGTTTTTATAGGCTTCGATGATCTTGCCAGGCGTTTTTCCGCTGCTCAGTTGGCCAGATGCGTCAGCTGGATTTTGGTTGATGAAGAACTGACTGCCGTTGGTGTCTGCACCAGCATTGGCCATGGCTAGGGCACCGCGGATATTGTAGAGGAAGGCAGAAACTTCATTTTTAAAGCCATTTCCTGCATCGATGCTGTCATCCTTGCCGGCCCAAATGGACTGGCCGCCTGTTCCATTGCCTTCAGGGTCTCCGCCTTGAATCATAAAGCCATTGATAACGCGGTGGAAGATGATGCCATCATAGTAGCCTTCCTTGGCATGGGTTAGGAAGTTTTCTACGGCCAAAGGGGCCTCTTCTGGGAAAAGCTTGATGGTAATATCCCCCTGGCTGGTTTTGATTTTGACGGCAGCTTCATTGTCTGCAATGTCCGTTGACAGTTGGGGGAAGCTGGCATTGGGGTTGTTGATGGCATAGGCTAAATCCTTTGCATACTGACTGGAAGAAGTTGTGTCAGTACTAGAGCTAGATGCTGCTTCCGATGAGCTGGAACTGGTGTCTGTGCTAGAGGAACATGCAGCCAGGAGCAGGCTAGATGCCAGGGCTAAATAAAGAAATTTTTTCATGGGTCACCTTTCTGGATATGGGATTTATTCATCAATCGAAATAGCAACGGGTCCGCCAAAGAGTTGGCCACTGGGCAAGAAATGCCAGGACATGCTACAAACATCATTATACCATATTTGGGGAATCTGTGTTATACTAGGCCAAGAAATGCAAAAGAAAGCGTGAGATGAAAATGGCCCTTTATGATGACTTTGAGGTGAAACCCTATATTTCGCCAGAACGGGATTTGGCAACTGAGGATTTTAAACCAGTTCCGCGTAAAAACATGGAGCTTTTAGCAGATGATCTCCTGGCTGGCGACATTATCCTCCTCTGGCGGATTCGCTTTGGGTCCTTCGCCAATGATACGGTTTACAGCAAGTATTTTGAATATTTATATGGAATCAATGGACCTGCCCATATGCAGACCTTGCTTGAAAAGGGCTATGCCTATGAGGAATCAGCCTTTGATTCCCTAGACCATCTTTCTTCCAGTCAGAAAAAAAAGATTCTGAAAAGTAAGGATGTTAAGGGCCTTTCTAAGATGAAGGCGGCTGATGTGGATCAGGCCTTGAAAGACCATCTGACAGAAGAAGAACTAGGAAGCTTTTTCAAGGTTCGGGGTTATGCTTTGACTGAAAAAGGGGAGAAGGCCATCGAAGACAATCCACAGGTGATTGACCGTCATCCCAAGAAAAAATTCTAGAGAAAAGATGTCCACAAGTAGGTGGCATTTTTTCTTTTGGACTGAAAAAAACTGGAAAATATGGTAGAATGAAATGATATTGTTTAAAAGAGGAAAGTATGTCTAAGAAGATGAAAAAAGGAAAGTCAACCCGTCGCCCAACCAAGGCTGAGTTGGCTCAAAGAAAGAAGATTCAATCTATTTTTATACGAATAGGGCTCATCTTGATTCTGGGCCTTGCGGCCAGTCGCTTAGGTGTGGTAGGGGTCACTCTCTATAATCTCCTGCGCTTGGCAACGGGGAGTGCGGCCTACGTCCTGATAGGGGGGCTGGCTATCGGTGTGGTCTTCTGGAATCGGCTGAGCCGGCATGAGGGGATGATTTCAGGTTTTCTCCTCTTTCTGGCAGGTGTCTTGCTGGAATGTCAGGCCTATTTAGACTTATCCTACAAGGGCAGCCAACTCTTCCAACACACCCTCAGACTGGCCTTTCAAGAAATCCAAGGCCTGCAAGTCACGAAATTTCTAGGTGGCGGTCTGCTGGGTGGTGGCCTCTACTTGCCGATTTCCTTTCTCTTTGCCAATCTAGGTAGTTTCTTTATCGGGGCCCTCTTGATAGCCTTTGGTCTTTTCTTCATGAGCCCCTGGACGGTCTATGACCTGGCAGACGCTTTCGCTTATCTCAGAGAGCAGCACAAGATAAAGAGCGGCATCCGAGCCGAAAAGCGGGCCATTCGACAGGCGGAAAAAGCAGAAAAAGAAGCCCTCAAGGAAGCCAAGCGCCTTGAGGAAGAGGCGGCTTATGAGGCTGAGTTGGAAGCGCAGAGACAGGCCCGCCTGCTGGAAGAATTAGACGTGGAGGTGGACCTGGAAACGGGTGAAATTCTTGAAAGTGACCAGGAAGAAGAAAGAATCCCCCTGTCTATTCAGGCTGAACCCGAACCGCAGGCCGAGATTCTGGAAGATGAATTTCCCATCCTCCTGGCCCAAGAAGAAATCTTGTCTGATGAGGCTCCAGAAGAGGTAGAAACAGAAGAGGTGGTGATTGACTTTAAACCCAAACACCGCCTGGCCTACCAGATGCCGACCGTGGCCCTCTTAGCCCCAATCCGGGTGAAGAGTCAGGCCAATGAGAAAAAAATTGTTCGTGAAAATATCAAGGTCTTAGAAGATACCTTTGCTAGCTTTGGTATCAAGGTGACGGTAGAGCGGGCTGAAATCGGCCCTTCCGTCACCAAGTACGAAGTCAAGCCAGCTGTAGGGGTTCGGGTCAATCGGATTTCCAATCTGGCAGATGACCTGGCCCTGGCCTTGGCGGCCAAGGATGTGCGGATTGAGGCACCAATTCCAGGCAAATCCCTTGTCGGTATCGAAGTGCCTAATTCAGAAGTGGCCACCGTTCCCTTCCGTGAGCTCTGGGAACAGTCCAAGACAGACCCAAGTAAGCTACTGGATATTCCCCTTGGTAAGGCGGTCAATGGTTCGGTTCGCTCCTTTGATCTGACCAAGATGCCGCATTTGCTGGTGGCAGGCTCAACTGGTTCAGGGAAATCCGTCGCGGTCAATGGCATCATCGCCTCTATCTTGATGAAGGCTGGACCTGATCAGGTTAAGTTCATGATGATTGACCCTAAGATGGTGGAGCTGTCTGTCTACAATGACATTCCCCACCTGCTCATCCCTGTTGTGACCAACCCCCGCAAGGCTGCGCGTGCCCTGCAAAAGGTGGTGGATGAGATGGAGAAGCGTTATGAGCTCTTTAGTCAAGTGGGCGTTCGGAACTTGGAAGGCTACAACGCCAAGGTGGAGGACTTTAACAAGCAGTCTGCTGAGAAACAGATTCCCCTGCCCTTGATTGTTGTTATCGTAGATGAGTTGGCCGACCTCATGATGGTCGCCAGCAAAGAAGTGGAAGACGCCATCATCCGTTTGGGACAAAAGGCTCGGGCAGCGGGTATCCATATGATTTTGGCCACCCAGCGTCCATCGGTGGATGTCATTTCTGGCTTGATTAAGGCCAATGTGCCGTCGCGGATTGCCTTTGCGGTATCCAGCGGGACCGACTCGCGGACTATTTTGGATGTGAATGGAGCCGAAAAACTCCTTGGACGAGGAGACATGCTCTTTAGTCCGATTGGGGAAAGTCATCCAGTCCGTCTGCAGGGCTCCTTCATCTCAGATGGAGATGTGGAAGCCATTGTGACCTTTATCAAGAACCAGGCTGATGCCGAATACGATGAGACCTTCGATCCAGGTGAAGTGTCAGATGCGGACTTTGACTCCGGTTCGGCTGCGTCAGGCGATGATGGGGGCGATCCCATCTTTGAGGAGGCTAGGGCCTTGGTGGTGGAAACT
>OBMA010002504.1_pt1 | contig 10679 bp, 9 predicted proteins | sample 1539141 | NCBI WGS metagenome assembly OBMA01 (sample SAMEA3991484, study PRJEB22521) | metagenome | biome: anthropogenic terrestrial biome; feature: sewage plant; material: raw primary sludge | place: Sweden | collected 2012-09-26 | reverse complement strand
AACAGGTTGACTTGTCTATTTCATGTGTGGAGGCCGGAAGACTTTTATATAGTACAGATAAAATGAGATATATACTTCGTGATGATGATGATTACAATCTCCATGTAAAAGATAAAGCGGAATATTACAGGTCAAAAGTGCAAGGCATTGCAGATTTACTGATAGAAAGAAATGAACAAATCATCAGGCTTCAGACAAATACTAGTGAGTCTCTAAAAAAGCTTTTTCTTAAAGAAGAACAGGAAATCAAATTATTAATATATAAAATAAATAAACTTGAAATGATAAATGATGATTGGGAAAACTATATAAAAGAATTGTTAAGTAATATTGAAGGGTTGATAAAATATAAAAATGAATTTATGATGATACCAGAAGCTGTTTCGTTGTTAGGGAAATTTGCTGAATATTTAGTTTTCAGATATTATATTGATTCGGAATTTCATGATAGAAATATTGAAAATGAAATACTCTTTATAAGAAGAAGCGTGACATTTATGCTATTTATGTGTATCAGCAGATGGAAAAAAAATGGAAGGTTTTGTATGGAAGATATGATAGATTTGTCACATTCTTTTTGTCGAGAAGTAGAACATTCAGAAGAAAACCAGGAATATCTGAAAAAATAATTTATTATTTATGTGTCATCTATGGAGGATAAAATATGAAAAAGTTTTTAATGGAGTTTAAAAAGTTTGCAATACAAGGTGATGTTCTGAGTATGGCAATTGGCGTTATTATTGGTGCGGCATTTAAAGATCTTGTAACCAGCTTTACAGATAGTTTTATTAAACCGCTTTTAAATATAGTGGGTGGCACCCATTTTGGTGGCAAGATACCTCTTCCGGGTCCGGATGGCAATGCAATAACGTGGGGGGCTTTTTTGTCTGCAGTAATTAACTTTATAATAATGGCATTTATTCTTTTTGTAATAGTGAGTGCAGCTAATAAATTAATGAGTCTTGGCAAAAAAAATGAAACGGCCGAGCTTAAAAGAAAATGCCCATATTGTATGAGTGAAATCCCAAATGAAGCTGTGAAATGTCCATTTTGCACCTCTGATTTAAAAGAAGATAATGAAATGAAATAGATATTGACACATAACTGATAAATAATGATTGAGATAAAAGTCATATTGTTTTGGCCTATCATATGCTTAGGTAGTATTTGGCGTTATGATAAATCAATGCGATATGACTTTTCCGGGTTATATATAATATATGAAAAAAATAACAATAGGTATCGTAGCTCATGTTGATGCAGGAAAGACAACTTTAACAGAAGCACTACTGTATAAAACCGGTAAACTCAGAGAACCAGGCCGGGTTGACAAGAAAAATTCTTATCTGGATACTGAAAAACTTGAACGTAAAAGAGGAATTACAATAGTTTCCAAACAGGCAATAGTCGAGACTGAAAATTGCAGAATAACAATAATCGATACACCAGGGCACCTTGACTTTGCATCGGAAACAGAAAGAGTTCTTGATATATTAGATATAGCTGTTTTTTTGATTAGTGCGCCAGATGGTATGACAGAGAATGGACGTGTATATTTTGAGTTATTGAAACAGCATAATATTCCGATTCTGTTTTTCATAAATAAAATGGATCAAACAGTAAAGAAAAAACAAGAACTCATTAAAGAACTTGGATTCCTAAATGAAAATTTTATAAATATGAATTCAGATTATCAGGATATAATTGAAAATTTTGCTGCGACAAATGAAGATTTGATGGAAAAATTTTTGAATGGGAACAAAATTGAACTATCGGATCTTCGGGAAAACGTAAGAAGGCGTGAGAGCATCCCGGTCTATTTTGGATCTGCACTTCACATGGATGGAATTGATGAACTAATAAATGGCATATGTGAATTGTCTCCTGATAATAATCTGCAAAAAGAATTCGGAGCCAGAGTTTTTAAAATATTACATAATGAAAATGGTGAAAGGCTTACATTTTTAAAGGTTACCGGAGGTGAACTTTGTGTAAAAAGTTTGCTGAACGATGAGAAAGTAAATCAGATACGAATATATAGCGGAGAAAAGTATGAAACTGTAACAGAAGCTGGCATAAATGATGTAGTTGCAGTTACAGGTCCGTGTTTGACATATGCAGGAGAGGGCTTGGGAATTGAACCTGATAGAGAAGAATGGAAAATTCAGCCGGTACTGTCATATGGATTAAGACTTCCTGAAAATGTATCACCCAAAGATTTCTTTTCCAAAATGAAAGAATTAACAGAAGAAAATCCAATGCTTAATGCAAAATGGGATAGTGATTCAGAACAGATAACTGTTTTTGCTATGGGTTCACTTCAGCTTGAAATTTTGAAAGATATAATTAATGAACGGACAGGCGTTGATGTTACATTTGATGACGGTAGAATTCTGTATCGTGAAACGATTGCAAACAGAACTTACTGTTATGGGCATTATGAACCGCTTAGGCATTATGCAGAGGTTCAGCTTATGATAGAACCGCTTTCGGCAGGTTCCGGAATAGAAGTGGCAACAAACGTAAGTGCCAGCAATCTTAAAGTCAATTATCAAAAAGTGATACTTTCTGCGCTGGAAGAAAGTCTGCCTGTTGGAATATTGACAGGAAGTCAGCTTACAGATATGAAAATCACACTTACTGCCGGAGAAGCTTCGGTTAAGCATTCAATACCAATGGATTTTAAGGAGGCAGTAAGGCGAGCTGTCCGCGCCGGACTTATGAAAACCGGAAGTGTGCTTTTGGAGCCATATTTTCAATATAGAATTGAATGTCCTCAAAAATATGTTGGACGGATTATGCATGAGTTGACAGGAATGTACGGTACATGTGAAATTAAGGATAAAACGCCATCAGTAACAATTATAACGGGGAAAGCTCCTGCTGTTTTAATAAGAAAATTCAATCTTGATCTTACTTCAATGACATGTGGCAGCGGTCATATTACTATGAAATATTGCGGATATTATTTATGCCACAATGCAAAAGATGTTATAGATAAAACAGGATACAACCCTGATGCAGATGTTGATTCCCCATCATCTTCAATTTTTGTAAATAATGGAATGGTAATATATGTTCCATGGTATGAAGCTGAACATTTAATGCATCTTAATTCAGAAGAAAATAAATATTTTGATATAAGAGAAAAAAATGTAAATGGCAGAACAGTACCTATGTCAAATAGATATGATGTTATAAGTACTGATGAGATAGACAGGATTATAAGAAATGCATCATTTGCAAATAGTTCTGATGATAAATATAAGAAAAATACTGGAATTAATAATGCATCATATGTTTCGACATGTTTTTCATCAAATGATTATACCAAAACAGTATATGATAACAAGAAAGCTGTAAATAGAATAAAGGTAAAGAAAAAATATATGCTTGTAGATGGGTATAATATAATTCATGCATGGTCAAAACTCAGTAATCTGACAGAAGAAACTATGGATGGTGCACGTTTTAAATTACTTGATATTATGTCAAATTATCAGGCTGTAAAAGGTATTGAAATAATAGTTGTATTTGATGCATACAGAGTGCATGGGCATTATACAACAAAATTCGATTATCAGAATATTCATGTTGTTTATACAAAAGAAGCAGAAACGGCAGATCAATATATTGAAAAATTCACCATTGGAAATTCAGACAGTAAGGATATAACAATTGTAACATCAGATGGACTTGTTCAATTGATTATCAGAGGGGCTGGTGCAAATCTGATGTCTGCTACAGAACTTGAAGAAGAAGTAGAAATGACAGAGAAAATCCTGATGGAAAATTTTAAAAATGGAAAGTATAATTAAAGTCGAATTTTAAAATTCAGATGGAATTATATTAAAAAATCCTGTTTTTTATGTTGGAATTAAGAATTAAAATTAGAAATCTACTTTCGGATTTTGCATAAGATTGTTCTGTTTTATTTTCAATGCATGTAAAAGAGGATATTGGTTCGATTTGTAGAGATTTGGTATTTATGGAATATGAAAAGATTATGCAAAGGGAACTGTTGCACGGCTTATTTCAATGGCAAGATATAAATTGTGAAAAGTATTGCACTTATTAAATGCCTATGGTATTATCAAGAAAATTATATTTTAAAACAGACTCGATTTGGGAGGAAAATATTTTGAAGATTGCATTAACAGTTGTATTTATTATAATTTCAGTAGTGCTGAGCATAATTGTTCTTATGCAGGAAGGAAAAGAAAATGGATTGAATGGAACGATGACCGGCACGGTTGATTCATATTGGAGTCGTAATAAGAAACATTCCAAGGATGCTGTAATACAGAGGATTACAGTTGTTCTGGGAGCATTGTTTATTATTATAGCAGCTTTACTTAGTTCCAAATGGATGTAAAATTTTTAATGTATTTTTGTGATGCACAATATATATAATTTATAATTAAGTATAAGATAGAGCACTTTGAAAGTATATAAATCAGGGTGCTCTGTTTTTTTATTTAAAATAATATGAAAATTTGTTAAAATTTTAATTAAATAGATGATTTAAAACTTTTGAGTGGTATTATTAAATTGATCAATATGATATGACACGAGAACACGAAATTAAAAATTGTTGCTTGTATGAAAATAATTTTAATATTGGTCGCACACGCATTACAGTTTTACTTATGTGAGGATTGCATTGGATATATAACATTAATATGTATAGGTTGTAAGCATACTATTATGAGAAAAGAGGGATTACTATGGCTGATGAATTTGATATTTCAGATATTTATGAGGTTGAAGGCGATTTAGGGGATGAAGAAAAAGCAGAAGAGGAAGATGATGAAAGAGTAAGAAGAATTCTTAATTTATTATCTTCAAAGGAATATAGACCGGCAAAGTTCAAAGAACTTTGTGAAATTCTAAATGTGGCTGATGAAGATAAAGATATTTTTCTTGAAATTTTAAACAGACTTTGTGATGAAGTGAAAATTATTAAAACAAAAAATAATCGTTATATGCTGACACCTGATCATGTAATGACAGGGACTTATATGAGCACACGAAGAGGTTTTGGATTTGTCAGGGTAAATGGTGAAAAAGATGATTATTTTGTAGCTGGAAGAAATAGCCTTAATGCATTTCATGGAGATAAAGTTTTGATACAAGCTTCAAAAGATCAGCATGGTCCGCGTAAAGAAGCTAAAATTGTAAGGGTAATATCAAGAGAAATTTCTGAGATAATAGGAGTTTTTACAAAATCAGACGGATATGGATTTGTTGTACCTAACAATAAAAAAATTGCTGATGATATATTTGTTCCTGAAAAGGCAAGTCTTGGAGCAGTTACAGGTAATATTGTAATTGTAAGTCTTGTTGATTATGGAACCGGCAAGAAATCGCCTACAGGCAAAATTGATGAGATAATCGGACATATAGATGATCCTGCTACAGATATTCTGCAGGTTTTGAAGACATATAATATACCAGTTGACTTTCCTGATGGTGTAGAGGATGAATTAAATGAAATTCCGGATGAAGTATCAGAAGAAGATAAAATTGGCAGAAGTGATTTCAGAAATATAGATACTGTGACAATTGATGGTGAGGACGCAAAGGATCTTGATGATGCGATTTCACTTACATATGAAGATGGGATTTATCATCTTGGTGTTCATATTGCAGATGTTTCACATTATGTAAAAGAAAAATCACCACTTGATCGTGAAGCTTTAAAAAGAGGAACAAGCAATTATCTTGTTGACAGTGTAATACCAATGCTGCCACATAAACTATCAAATGGGATATGTTCGTTGAATCATGGAGAGGACAGGCTCACTCTTTCATGTGTAATGGATATAGATGATAAAGGTAAAATTCTTTCACATGAGATATGTGAAGGACTTATAAATGTAAACGAACGTATGAATTATACTGATGTTGCAGCAATACTTGAAGATAAGGAGAATGCACCGGTAGAACGTTATAAATATCTTATACCTATGTTTAAACGTATGCAGAAACTTTCTGATATTCTTCGTAAAAATCGAAGCAGGAGAGGCTCGATAGATTTTGATGTGCCAGAAACAAAGATAATAGTTGATGAAAATCACAAGCCGGTAGAAATAAAACCTCATGAAAGAAACTGTGCTACAAAGTTAATAGAAGATTTTATGCTTATTGCAAATGAAACAGTGGCAGAGGAATATTATTGGGCAGATATACCATTTGAATATCGTGTACATGAACCGCCTGTAGAAGAGAAAGTTGAAACATTGCGTGCATTTATAAAAAATTTTGGTATATATTTTAAAGTGACGAAAGATAAGATTCATCCTAAAGAATTTCAGAAACTTCTTCAGGAAATAGAGGGAAAACCTTATGAATCACTTGTAAGCCAGATGACACTGCGCTCTATGCAGCAAGCTAGATATTCAACTGAGTGTATAGGACATTTTGGCCTTGCTACAAAGTATTATTGCCACTTTACATCTCCGATACGCAGATATCCTGATTTACAGATTCATAGGATCATAAAGGAAAATCTGCATGGAAAAATGACAAATGAAAGAAAAAAACATTTTGCAAGAATACTTCCGAAAGTTGCAGCTGATAATTCAGCCAAAGAGCGTAGAGCTGATGATGCTGAACGAGATGTTGAAAAATTGAAAGAGATTGAATACATGGCAGGACATATTGGAGAAACATATGATGGCATTATTTCTGGGTTTACATCTCAATATATATTTGTAACTCTGCCGAGCACAATAGAAGGTGCAATACATGTATCTGACATGAGGGATGATTTTTATTCATATTATGAAGATCAATATGAGATGGTAGGAGAAAGTACAGGAAAAAAGATTGTTCTTGGTGACAAGTGTCGTATTAAGGTAGTAAAATGTGACAAGGTTGATCGCATAATTGATTTTATTTTTGCAGATCAGGATAATTAATAATCTTTTTATAAGTACAGTTATTTAGGAGTTTACTATGGCAGAGAAGTCAGTAAAACTGATTGCAAATAATAAAAAAGCATATCATGATTTTTTTATAGATGAAAAATATGAAGCGGGAATTGAATTGTTTGGGACGGAGGTTAAATCGCTCCGTCTCGGACAATGCAGTATAAAGGAGGCATATGTAGGGATAGATAATGGTGAACTTTACATCTGTCATATGCATATAAATCCATATGAAAAAGGAAACATTTATAATAAAGATCCTCTCCGTACAAGGAGACTTCTGATGCATAAAAGTGAAATTATGAGGCTTTATGGTAAAATAAAAGAAAAGGGCTACACATTAATGCCTTTATCAGTTTATTTCAAGGGAAGTCGTGTAAAAGTGGAAATAGGACTTGCGCGAGGTAAAAAACTGTATGATAAGAGAGAAGATATAGCCAAAAGAGATCAGAAACGTGAAGCTGAAAGAGATTATAAAATTTCATTAAAAGGTTGAAATATATGAATTTGTAATAACATAATCATAACAGCAGTGGCGGTATAATATTAATTTCAGCGTAAATGTAATCTAAGTACTTGATTTTATGGAATATTTAAATTAAGATAGCACTTGTTTATTTTTGCTGAAAATTTATGTAAATGAGTTCAGCATATGGTTATATCGTTGGTTATGATTATTGATTATTATATATCACATAAAATAGCAGAGGTCGAAAAAACATGAGTCAGGATAAGGTTAATCAGCATAAGAAAGAAAAAAAAGATCGTCCAAGGAAATTAAGAAAATTAAGAGTAGCAAAAGTGATTGCTGTATTTTTTATAGCTCTGGCTGTTGGAGCCGGACTTGGAATTCCAATAGGGCGTGCAGTATATAAGTATCAGAAGAAACAAGCTGAGAAATATGCAACGATTTCATCACTGGATTATGATAAATGGTTTGATGGCATCTGGACTGATAAATATTCAAATTTCTTTACAGGTGAGACACTTGCAACGAATTCAGATGCAAGTGTATCAGATGCAAGTGTATCAGATACAGGTAAGGCAAGTGACAGTACAGCAGATGATGGAACGTCAGTTTCAACCAAATAAAACTCTGTGGAGTTTTATCAAGCAGAACCAGATATCATATATAACATAAAAATTTATTAGTTTTGTCAGTTTATAGCATCATGGCAATATAATTTAATTATTTATGCAATATTAATTTATATGATATGAATTAATGTGATACAATGATATTTAAATAAAGAAATTTATTTGATATAAAAAGTTTGTTAGTTCTGTAATTTCTGGGGTAGTAAAGGTTTCGACAGGGATTCAGAAGCTTTGGCAGCCATTCGAGGTCCGGGGCCGCGTTAAAACCTGGAAAAATTTAAACGCTGAAGATAATAATTTAGCATACGCTGCCTAATATGGCAGCTGTCAGCCCATTGTAATTCGCTGCATTGGTTTCTGGCATCAAAAAGGCGAAGCACTTCCTCTCCAAAGCTTTGAGGACTGGGAAGATTCATGAAGCTACTGATTTGATAAGCCCGAATATTGGCGTATTGAAAAGGGAAAATTAAATAGTATTCTATAATGGAAGATACCGAAGTGGAAGGGTCTTTGGACCGGGGTTCGACTCCCCGCTGCTCCAAAAGAAAGAAGAACATTTTATGATGTTCTTCTTTTTTTATTGAAAATCATTTTAAAATTATTTTGTTATGCAATATTTCAGATGATATTTCCTGTATGTAATTATGAAGTGCAGACGTGCTGCCAAGAAATTCATCAGTCAGTTCAATATATGAATACTTTGATTTACGTGATTCTTTATAATGTAAAATTTCGCGGTTTTTACAATTTGAATCAGGAATAAAAAGTGATTCATGAAGGTCATATTCGATCTTTGTACAAGCTGGAGCAGAGGTGTATGGAAATGGTCTGAGAGATGTATGATATATAGGAACAGTAAGACATAATTTATCATCACAAGCTGTCAAATCAATGCCAATCATAGATGCAATTATTTTTTCGGGAACAGGTTCTGAAAGTATGCATCCGGTAAAAAAATAAAGGGAATTATTTTTTGTTTTTGTGCTGACAGTAATGTTGTTGAATAGTCCTTCAGATATAGCATCAATATTAAAAATGGGAGTTAGAAATAACATTCCCTCCATGTCATCACGGTTATGCATTAAAACAAGAGATTTTTCTTTTTCTGAATGAGATGACAGAAAGTTTAAATATACATCTATAAGCTGTCCGCCATTGAATTTGTCTTCACGATATATTTCAAGATATTTTTCAATTGTTTTTTGCTTTATATTTGGGAGACCTAGGGCGTATTTGTAAGGACGTATTTTTTTCATCAGATCTATGGTTGAAATTTTGTTGAAATTGTTGGAAATGATTTTACCCGTATGTAATTTTATTTGTTCGATACGTTTTGAAACAAATGGAATATCGAATGTATCTCCGTTAAATTCAATTAAAATATCATACGAAGTGATTAGATCCTCAAATATTTGTATTATTTCGGATTCAGATCTGCCGTCATCATTAAAATATTGAATAATATGCCACCTGCCATTTTTAAAGATATTGACTCCGATAAGATAAATAAAAGAACGAAGGGGAGAAAGTCCTGTAGTTTCAATGTCAAACATCATAAATTTTTTGCCGGGATAATATTTAGAAATTAAACTGTAACTATCATTTTTTGATATATCAAGTTCTTCGTCAATGACCTGCATATAAAGCTCCTTTCCTGTTTTTGTATTCGGTATAAAAATTATTAATTATAAAAGAATAAATTGATTATTTTTATGTGTAATTGTCAATATAAAAAAATTTTCAGCAAATGTTAATGCATTTTGAGCTTTTGTATTTGTTTTATTGTGTAAATATTATATAAATAATAGCATTAAAATCTGACAATGTGTATAAAATGTAAAATGATAGGTACATTTAAGGTTGAAACACCCCAAAAATCTTGTTATAATCTTTTTGTGAATCTATGTATTTGGGAGGTACTAATTGCGATGATGCAGCCAGTTGATATTAAATCACAGAGTTTTGGAAAAGGTCTATTTGGATATAAGAAGAATGATATTGATCAATATGTTGATACAGTTTACAGGGCCTATGATGAACTTTTTACAGAAAATAAGAAACTTCGTGAAGAAAATGACAGATTGAATAAAGTTTTAGAGGAGAACAGGCTAAAGCTGTTTGAGTTGGAAAATAAAGGTTCATCATCTGATGATGCTGAAGCCAGAAAGAGCAAGATAATATCAGATGCAGAAAAAGCTGCGGCAGATATTATTGCAAAAGCACGTCAGGAAAGTGAGCAGATTGCAAGACAAAGCAAAAAAAATACCGATTCTGTAAAAGTTGAAACAAATAAAGATACATTCAGAACAGAACCTATTGCAGAAGATAAAAAGAAGGAAGAATCTGCAACTTCTAAATTTTTCAAAAAGTCAGAGGATGATTCGGCTGTACCAAATGATATTTTATCTGCAGCAGATGGCGATGACGATGTTTTTGTTGGTGAGATAGAAGATAATCGCAAGCCGAATAAAGTGATGATTGGCGATGGCGAAGATGATGGCTCTGATGATTTTGAGTTCCTGTAAAAGAGCTTGAAATACATATAATTACGTGAGCTGAGTGAGGGAGTGCTGTAAAGTCATTTGCAGCACTCCTTTATAGGTTGGGGGAGAAAAAATTCTTTCATATATTACCGGTACACTTGAAGAT
>OBMA010002503.1_pt1 | contig 10680 bp, 9 predicted proteins | sample 1539141 | NCBI WGS metagenome assembly OBMA01 (sample SAMEA3991484, study PRJEB22521) | metagenome | biome: anthropogenic terrestrial biome; feature: sewage plant; material: raw primary sludge | place: Sweden | collected 2012-09-26 | reverse complement strand
GTACCGCATATTGCCCGGTTATTGCTCGGTTCTTCCAACCATAAGCTGTTGTTGCCTGTTACATTGCTGACGGGTAGCTGCGTTGCGTTGCTGTGTAACATTGTAATGGTCCTCCCGGGAGGGAACGGTATCTTACCGCTCAATGCGGTGACTCCCCTCATCGGGGCACCCGTTATTATTTATGTAATCATGAACCGCAAAAACATTCAATACTTCAACTAAGTGACTATGAATTATATCCCTGCGATAGAGACGTTCGATCTGGAGATCGGGTATTTACTGAAAGGCAAGAAAAAGAAGCTCGTAAACGAGGGACTTCAGCTTTCGCTGAAGCCCGGGGAGGTGACCTGCCTGCTGGGATTGAACGGTGCGGGAAAGTCTACGTTGCTGCGAACGCTTTGTGGTTTCCAGAAGCCGCTGGCCGGAAGTATCCATCTGCAGGGTAAACCGCTGACCGATTATTCGCAGCGGCTGTTTTCTCTTACGGTTGGGGTGGTTCTTACGGAAAAGACCAATGCCGGAGGTATTACGGTTTACGAACTGGTTTCGTTGGGCCGACATCCCTACACGGGTTTCTTCGGCCAACTGAAGAAGAAGGACCACGAAATCATCAGACAGTCGCTGGAAGCTGCGGGGATTAGTCACAAGGCAAAAAACTATGTGTCGGAATTGAGCGACGGTGAACGGCAGAAGGCCATGATCGCCAAGGCACTGGCTCAGCAATGTCCGCTTATCCTCCTCGACGAGCCAACGGCTTTCCTGGATGTGACCAGCCGCATCGAGACAATGGTGTTGCTCCGCAAGCTGGCGCGCGAGCAGCACAAGGCCATATTATTATCAACCCACGACCTGGATCTGGCCATTCAGATGGGCGATTGCATCTGGCTGCAGGCCAAAGGGAAGCCCATTATCAGCGGCACACCCGAAGACCTCATCTTATCGGGCCATTTCGCCTCCTTCTTTGGCAAAGAAGAAATTTCCTTTGATGCAACCACCGGCAAATTGCAGGTACAAGCCAACACAACCCCCATTGGGATTGAAGGCGAAATGGTTACCAGCTACTGGGCGGGCAATGCCCTGATCCGGAATGGATACCGGCCTACGGCACCTCAGGAGGGATGTCCGCATATTATTTGCACCAATCCCCATAGCATTGAAATCCGTCTCCCGTCGGGAGAGGTAAAAACGGCAACGAATATTGCCGAGATGCTGGAGGTACTCTGACATTGTTCCAAATCAATCCGAATGAATCCCTATGGATAACGCAATAACAGCCCGGCTGGCTAACGAGAAAATACCCAAACTGCTCTATCATTATGCGGTTCCGGCTGTAATCGGCACCCTGGTGAATGCCCTGTATAATATCGTAGACCGTATCTATATCGGTCAGGGGGTAGGCGCTATGGCTCTCTCGGGGTTGGCACTCACCTTCCCGATCCTTCTTTTCCTGCAGGCATTCGGTATGTTGGTAGGAGCCGGAAGCTCTGCCCGTATTTCCATCCATCTGGGGAAAAGAGAGGTCGACAAAGCCGAGAATGTTTTGGGAAACGCCCTGATGCTTACCCTGATACTGACCTCCTTCTCCGTCATTGTATCTCTGTCGTTTCTTAAAGAACTTCTTATCTGGTTCGGAGGCAGCGAACAGACCATCCCCTATGCCATGGATTATCTCTATATAACCATTCCGGGCAATCTGCTGGCTACGTTCAGCTTTGGATATAATGCCATCATGCGTGCATCCGGTTATCCGCGCAAGGCCATGGTCACCATGCTTATAGGTGCCATCCTGAACGTTGTGCTGGATCCTATTTTTATATTTGGATTCGACATGGGTATCCGGGGTGCAGCCATTGCAACGGTTATATCCATGGCGGCAAGCGCCCTGTTTGTTCTGAATCATTTCTTACAGAAAGACAGCATTGTACGTTTCCATCGCAAATACTTCAAACTTAAGCTCCCTATTGTACTGGCAATTGTAAGTATCGGGATGTCTCCTTTTGCCATGCAGCTGGCCGGAAGCATGGTGAATGTACTGATGATTAATGCCTTAAAGACCCATGGAGGAGATTATGCTGTGGGAGCCAACGGTATTATAACCAGTTTTGCCCTGCTGCTGATGATGTTCATTCTGGGATTATCGCAAGGCATGCAGCCCATTGTGGGATTTAATTACGGAGCCGGCAACATGGACCGGGTGATGAAGACCCTTCGTCTGGTTATTTTGATTGCCACTGCGGTTACCGGAATCGGATTTATCGGCAGCTGGTTCTTCCCTCACCTCATCGTGAGGGCGTTTACGAACGATCCGCTCATGCTTTCCATCTCTTCCAATGCCCTGCGGTTGTCGCTCATGGCCTTTTTGGTTGTAGGTTCGCAGGTTGTAATCGCCCAGTTCTTTCAGAGCATCGGGATGGCCTGGATATCCATGGTGCAGAGTATCAGCAGGCAATGCCTGTTCCTTATTCCGGCTTTGCTTATTTTACCCGATTATTTCGGACTGGACGGCGTATGGCTGGCATCGCCGGTATCAGACGTAATAGCAGCCCTTACGGCCTGGTTGTTTCTTTTCTTTCAGATCAAAAAAATAAAAAGAAATTGATTTATTGGCTGCAGGCCTGTATCTTTGTACCCTGTAAACAGTAAATAGTTCAGGTATGCAACTTTCAATAGATCAGAAAGATTTGAATAAGTTACTTATGGTTGGAGACAAAGTCTTGATTAAACCTAAGAATCCTCAGAGTCAGACGAAGACAGGTCTGTACCTACCCCCATCGGTACAGCAGGGAGAAAAGATACAAAGCGGCTACATTATCAAAGCCGGACCGGGATATCCGTTACCGTCTACCTCCGAAGAGCATGAAGTCTGGCAAAAGAAAAAGGAAGAAGGGGTACAATACCTTCCCCTGCAGGCAAAAGAGGGAGATTTGGCCGTCTACCTTCAGAACGCTGCCTACGAAATCTTTTTCGACGACGAAGCCTATCTGATTGTACCGCATTCTGCCATCCTTATGTTGGTAAGAGATGAAGGTTTGTTTGAATAACGTCAATTATTTTATCAAATGACTGTCAAATACGTAGATTTTGCGTATTTTTGCCAAAAATATACAAACACAGACTATCAATTAGAACTTTCTTAATGAACAAAATTGTAAGTAAAGAGCATTTTTCTGCCAATGTGGTAAAACTGGAAGTTGAAGCCCCATTGATCGCTCGTTCACGCAAGGCAGGTCACTTTGTGATTGTCAAAGTGGGAAAAACGGGAGAACGTATTCCGCTTACCATTGCTGCTGCAGACACCGAAAAGGGTACGATCACCCTGGTTATACAAACGGTAGGCGAATCTTCACGCAAGCTATGCGAATTAAACGAAGGAGATTACATTACCGACCTGGTTGGTCCCCTTGGTCAGGCTACCCACATCGAAAAGGTGGGAACCGTTGTATGTGCCGGCGGAGGTGTGGGCTGTGCGCCCCTTCTGCCCATTGTAGAGGCAATGCACAAGGCAGGCAACAGGGTAATTGTTGTTTTGGCCGCAAGAAGCAAGGATCTGGTTATTCTGGAAGAACAGATGAAAGCCAATTCCGACGAAGTGATTGTAATGACCGATGATGGTTCTTACGGGAAAAAGGGACTTGTTACCAACGGTATCGAAGAGGTGATAAACCGCGAAGAGGTAAACCTTTGCGTTACAATCGGTCCGGCTATCATGATGAAGTTCGTATCATTACTTACCAAGAAGTACAACATTCCTACCGTTGCGTCTTTAAACACCATCATGGTGGATGGTACCGGCATGTGTGGTGCATGCAGGGTTTCGATCGGAGGCAAAACAAAGTTTGTTTGTGTTGACGGTCCGGAGTTTGATGCCCATCAGGTAGATTTTGATGAGATGATAATGCGCCTGGGTGCATATAATGGTCTTGGTAAAAAATAAAATTAAGTAGGCTACTATGACAATCGAAGAAATTATTGCAGCCCGTCGTGCCCAATCATGGAGAGAAGAGCTACGCAAAAGCAAAAAGAATAAAGAAAGAACGGATATTCCCCGTGTTCACATGAATGAACTGGATCCGGAATACCGCAGCCACAATAAAGAAGAGGTAAACCTGGGATTGACAGCCGAGCAGGCCATGATGGAAGCCCAACGTTGCCTGGACTGCCCCAACCCCACCTGTATGAACGGATGTCCGGTTAGCATCAACATACCTACATTCGTAAAGCAGATAGAGAAGGGCGACTTTCTGGAGGCAGCTAAGACGCTGAAGGAAACCAGCGCACTACCCGCCGTATGCGGCCGGGTTTGTCCGCAGGAAAAGCAATGCGAAAGCCAGTGTATCTACACACAGAAACTAGGCAAAGAGGCTGTAGCCATTGGTTACCTGGAACGTTTTGCCGCCGATTACGAAAGAGAAAGCGGACAAATATCCATCCCGGTCATTCCCGAGAAAAATGGAATCAAGGTAGCTGTTATCGGTTCCGGACCAGCCGGATTATCCTTTGCGGGAGATATGGCACAGCGGGGTTACGATGTTACGGTATTTGAAGCACTCCATGAAATCGGAGGGGTATTGAAATACGGTATTCCCGAATTCCGCCTGCCCAATCAGATTGTGGATGTGGAAATCGACGTATTGCGCCAAATGGGTGTGCAATTCATCACCAACTGCATCATCGGAAAGACTATCAGTCAGGAGCAACTTCAGGCGGAGGGATTTAAAGGTATCTTTATCGCCAGCGGAGCGGGACTTCCAAACTTTATGAATATACCGGGCGAAAACCTGGTGGGTGTGATGTCGTCCAACGAATACCTTACCCGTGTTAACCTGATGGATGCTGCTAATCCTGAATCGGATACGCCTGTTCTGATGGGAAAACGTGTAGCTGTAATCGGTGGAGGTAACACCGCGATGGACTCGGTACGTACAGCGAGACGTCTGGGTGCCGAACGTGCCATGATTGTTTACCGCCGCAGCGAAGAAGAGATGCCGGCCCGAATCGAAGAGGTTAAACACGCCAAGGAAGAGGGTATTGAATTCCTTACGCTGCATAACCCCATTGAATACAAAGGCGACGCACGTGGCAGGGTAACGCATATGGTTCTTCAAAAGATGGAACTGGGCGAACCGGATGCTTCCGGCAGACGGAAACCGGTGGTTATTGAAGGAGCGATCGAAGAGATTGAAGTAGACGAGGTTATTGTAAGCATCGGGGTTTCACCCAATCCGCTGATCCCTCAGTCTTTCAGCGGCCTTGATGTAACCAAATGGGGAACCATTGTGGTGAATCAGGAAAGCATGCAATCGGCTGTAAACCACATCTACGCCGGAGGCGACATAGTACGTGGCGGAGCAACGGTTATCCTGGCTATGGGAGACGGACGCAAGGCCGCTGCTGCCATGGATGCAGATCTGAAAAAATAAATTCTACGTTATACGGAAAGGGGCGCTCTGGACGGGTGCCCCTTTCTTTTTTCAACCTTTTCCGTCCGGAACTGTTATTTACACAATCGGTCTGCTTGTTGCAGGATCCGTTCAGGTTCGTTATATTTGCAAAAATTAGAAGCAATGCCCACGTTCTTTATTATTATCTTTTCCGTGTACCTTCTCGGAAATGCCTATATTTTCTACAAAGGGTGGCAGGTTATCAAAACCTTTCCAACGGCTGGAAAGATTGCGGCCGTTACCGCCTTCTGGTTCATGGCGCTTGCCGTATTCGGCGTATTTCTTTTACGGGACCTCAACCTCCCCTATCAGCTGATGCATTGGATACACCTGCTTGGCACAGGCTGGCTGGTCTTCACCCTGTACATGGTGATGCTTCTGTTATTGCTTGACATCCTTCATCTTTTCAAGCTAAGGATAAAGCATAGCTTTTTGTATGCCACAGCCCTTATTTCAATGGTTCTGGCCTATGGATACTACCAATACAAACATCCGGAAACCAACGTTATCAACATAGTTATCAACAAGCCGGCAAAAAGTTATCAACAGCTTAAAGTGGTAGCTATAAGCGATATACACCTTGGATACGGAACCGACAAGGAACAACTGAAAGACTACGTAGATCTCATTAATGAACAACGTCCGGATCTGATCCTTATCGGGGGCGATCTCATTGATAACAGTCTCCATCCGGTACTGGACCAACGCATGGAGGAGGAGCTGAATCTGCTGCATGCACCGCTGGGCGTATACATGATTCCGGGTAATCACGAATATATAAGCGGCATGGAAACCAGCCGCGACTTTATAGCAAAGACCAGCATTGTTCTCCTGCAGGACAGCGTGGTAACCCTTCCCAACGGAATCCAGCTGATCGGGCGCGACGATGCCAACAACCGTAAACGGGAAAGTCTGGATTCGCTCGCAGCACAGGTGGACCCATCCCTGCCTGTAATCATGCTGAACCACCAACCCTTCGAATTAGACAAGGCGGTTGATGCGGGCATAGATCTGCAGTTCAGCGGACATACGCACAGGGGACAGGTATGGCCTATGACATTGGTGGTGGACCGTATGTTTGAACTTAGTCACGGATACAAAAGGAAAGGAAACACCCATTTCTATGTCTCTTCGGGCTTGTCCCTTTGGGGACCACCCTTCCGCATCGGCACACAAAGTGAAATGGTGGTATTCAATATAACCTTTTCGCAGGCAGACAAAGGGTAACGAACGCTTAAACCGGTACAGATGAAGGTATTTATACAGGCCATAGTCGGACAATTACTGTTAAGTTCCTATATATTTATACGGGGATACCAGGCTATTCCTCCAACAAAGAAGTGGAGGATTCCATTCACCCTGTTCTTTATCCTGGAAATATCACTTTATCTTACCGGATTCTTCTTTCGCAAGAGCCTGCCAGACAGCATATTTATCCCCATCATGCAAATATGCAACACCTGGTACATCGCCTCCCTGTATCTTACGATGAGTCTGTTGGTGCTGGAGCTGATCCGCTTCCTGAACCGGTATATTCCGTTGATTCCTCAAGTGATAAAAAAGAACTATGCGAAAACCAAACTGATTCTATTCTTTACTATCATCGCCGGCGTAACAGCCCTGATGTTCAAGGCCTACCATACCGTAACCCATCCGGTGGTAAGGCATGTATCGATCACGCTGCCTAAGAAGGGAAGTACCCGCGACAGTCTTAAGATCGTAATGATGAGCGATCTGCACATAGGCGAAACCATCAACCGGTCGCTTGTACACAAGTATGTAGCGTTGGCTAACGAACAGAAGGCCGATATGGCCGTATTGGTGGGCGACATCATGGATTACGAGTCGCGAATTGCAGTAAACCAGAAGGTTGAAGAGGAGCTACGGCAAATTCATGCCCCTCTGGGTACCTATATCGTATTGGGTAACCACGAGTACAGAGCCAACATCAATGCCAAACACAAATGGCTTCTTCAAACCGGTGGTACTTTGCTGATTGATTCGGTGGCCATGCCCGACTCTACCTTTTACCTGGTTGGCAGAGACGATCTGGTAAACAAAAAAAGGAAACCGCTTCATTCGCTTACCAAAGACCTTGATCCTGATCTGCCCGTCATCGTTCTGGACCATCAACCGCTGGCTTTCAATGAAATGGTGATGAACAAAGCCGACCTGGGATTACACGGCCATACGCACAACGGACAGTTTTGGCCCTATCCGCTTATCATGAAACTGATTTTTGAATGTCCGTATGGGTATTATAAAAAAGGAGACACACAATTTTATGTCTCCTCGGGTATCGGATGTGCCGGTCCCCCCTACCGGGTGGGAACCGTTTCCGAACTTGTAGTATTGCATATTACTTTCCGATAGCAGAAAGCGCTGCTGTTGGAACTGAAAGCGTTGTTTGATAAAGGGAAGGATTTCCCAACACCTCCAGTGCTTTGTCCAACACCTTGTCCTTTTTAAGGCTCTGTATCAATTCTCCCTTCTGATAGTAGTAACGTTTTACGATCTCGGCCGAGAGCAACTCGGTTATCTGATCCTTAAAGCGATCCAGGTCGCGGTCCAGGTTGGGCGTAAGCTTTGCCTCCAATGCCTTGAACTCGTCCGACGATTCATCCAGGTAGCCTTCAAAGCCAGCCACCTCTTTCAGGTTTTTAAGCAGCTTCTCACTCTGGCGGTCGTAGGTAAAGTTCTTTTCTTTGGCAAACTTCTTGAACTCTTCGTAATCTGCATCACTTAACCGGAATGATTCGATCGTTCCGATGGAAGGATGACGCTGGGCCCACTCTGTGGCAAAGTCGAAAGCAACCATATCAGACACCAGGTAATACATGATGGTAGGCACTTTAGGCTCTTCCACCTCAAAATCCGGACGCACACCTCCGCCGTCACGCACCAGTCTGCCTTTGGATGTATTGAATACGGTAGTCAGGCTATCCGGTATACGGGCAGCACTTCCGTCGGGGTTCTTGTGCGAGTAATCGATGGCCTGGATGCAACGGCCGCTGGGGATATAATATTTAGACATGGTAACCTTCAGGTTGCCGTTATAAGGCAGTTCGCGGGTGGACTGTACCAAGCCTTTCCCGAAGCTACGCTGACCAACCAATACGGCACGGTCCATATCCTGCAAGGCACCGGAAACAATTTCGGCAGCCGACGCAGAACCTCCGTTGATAAGCACGGCAATAGGCATCACCGTATCCAACGGTTCGGTAGCGGTACGGTAGGTACGGTCCCATTGTTTGATCTTACCTTTGGTAGACAGTACCACCTCGCCTTTAGGTACAAACATACCTACGATCTGAACGGCACCGTCCAGCAAGCCACCACCGTTATTACGAAGGTCGAATACCAGCGACTTGATATGATGATTCTTCTTCAGGTCTTCGAAAGCAGCCTTCACCTCCTGGGCACTTTTATCGGTAAACCCTTTCAGGTAGATATATCCGATGCTGTCGTTACGAACGCCGTAGTAAGTTACCTGATCTACCAGCACCTGCTTGCGGATAAGTTCCAATGTACGGGGTTTCTTTTCGTTGGGACGTTGAATCTTTAAAGTCATCTTCGTATTAGGCTTGCCTTTAAGCAATTCGCTCACCTTGTCGGACGTCATTCCGGTTAGGTCCGTACCGTCTATCACCAGCAGTTTATCTCCGGCCTTCAGTCCGGCCAGTGCCGCAGGCATCCCTTCGAAAGGCTCAATAATGTACACGCCACCGTCGCGTTCGCGAATAAAGGAACCGATACCGCCGTATTCGCCGGTAGTGATGAATTTGAGGTCGCCCATCTCCTGTTCAGGAATGTATTCCGTATACGGATCCAACGTGGAGAGCATCGCATCGATCCCTGTTCTTACCGTCTTTTCCACATCGACGGAATCCACGTAAAACATATCCACCTCTTTTACCAAGGCATTAAATACATCCAGATTCTTACTTACTTCGAAGCGATTATCGGCTTGCGACTTTCCTTCCACCGGAAGCAATATCAGAAAAAGGAGAAAAATACGAATGAGAATTTTACTTCGCTGAATCAACTTATCCATAGATTTTTTCTTAATTACTTTTGTATGCCGTAAATGTATACAATATTAGGGGTATTAGTTTAAAATATGTGCTACTTTTAACTTTATTTGTTCCCATTGATGATCCGGAATGCAGGCTCCGGACACTTCCACCACGTGCGAAGCCAACAGCGCTCCGATTCTGGCCGCCCTGTCCAATGTAGCCGATTTGCTTAACCCGAATAAAAAGCCTGCTGCGAAATGATCGCCGGCACCCGTTGTATCCACAGCCAGGGCTTTAACGGCATCAATAGGGATAACCTCGTTGCCTGTTGCCACCAACGCTCCCTCTTTACCCAGTGTAACCACTGCAATATCCACCATCTGTGCCAACCGGGATGCTGCCTCGCGGGGCGAAAGTCCGGTAAAGGAAAATGACTCCTGCTCGTTGCAGAACAGAATATCTACGTAGGCCGGAATCACCTCCTGTAACATAGCCAGGTTCGATTCCACCACATTGAAACTGGACAAATCGAGCGCCACTTTCAATCCGGCCTCTTTAGCCAGCGACAAAGCCTCGCGGAACAACGGTTCGTTTACGATAAGATACCCCTCTATGTAAATGCAGTCGTATGTACGTATAATTTCGGACTTTAATTCGGCAGGATTCAATGTGGCAGCCGGTCCGAGGAATGTAGCCATGGTACGTTCGCCGTCCGGAGTAACGAACACCGTACAGCTACCGGATATACCTTCGGTCTTCACAAAATTAGGTTCCACGCCCGCTTGTTGGAGGGCACTTTCATAGCTTTGCGCCAATTCGTCCGATCCGATTTTCCCGATATATCCCACATTGGCTCCTAAATTTGCCATTGCACGGATGGTATTACATACTGAACCACCCGGAGAAACCGACCTGGAAAGGTCTGTGCTGGCCGAACGTAAACGAATCATTTGATCTTTGTCTATCAGCTCCATAGCTCCTTTTGCTATGCCGATATCGGACAAAACCGACTCGTCTTTCACCCTCAATACCACGTCCACCAAAGCATTCCCCAAACCTATAGTTCTCATTTTTTCTTATTTTTTCTGCAAATATATTGCATATTTCGAAAACAAGACTTACTTTTGCACTGCATTTTAAGAAATGGCATCCACTTCTGACAATTGCAATTTTCTTCCTTAGCTCAGTTGGTTAGAGCATCTGACTGTTAATCAGAGGGTCCT
>OBMA010002502.1_pt1 | contig 10681 bp, 4 predicted proteins | sample 1539141 | NCBI WGS metagenome assembly OBMA01 (sample SAMEA3991484, study PRJEB22521) | metagenome | biome: anthropogenic terrestrial biome; feature: sewage plant; material: raw primary sludge | place: Sweden | collected 2012-09-26 | reverse complement strand
AAATTATTGATATACAATAATTTATGACTGATTCCAATTTATTCAGCAGACCCTAAATAACATCTACTAAACAATGAGGGAATTTTGAAGACAATCAGCAAGCCAAATTGGAAGTGTGCTGATTGTCAGAAAATAAATCTAGTATTAATAAATTATTTAACATGAAAAATCGAAACAAGAAACAAACTTCTTGGAAATCTGCTGGACATTATTCATCCAGATTGCTTTTCCTTGTGATGTTCTTGGTATGCGCTTCATTTACGTATGCTCAGAACAAGGAGATTACGGGTACTGTGGTTGATGCTTCTGGTGATCCTGTGATTGGTGCCAGTGTGCAGATCAAGGGCTCTTCCATTGGTGGAATCACTGATTTGGATGGACATTTCAAAATTGCTAATGCGCCATCGGACGCTTTGCTTGTTGTGTCTTATGTGGGATATTCAACCCAGACAGTCAACACGTCAGGCAAGAACATGATTGCCATCACCATGACAGAGGACAATAAGACACTTGATGATGTGGTGGTCATCGGCTACGGTTCTGTGAAGAAGAGTAATCTTACATCTGCCGTGGCAAAGATGGACGACAAGGGTATTAAAGACCGTCCTTTGGCACGCGCCGAACAGGCATTACAGGGACAACTGGCCGGTGTTACCGCCCGCACAGTGAACGGAGAGCCGGGTGCCGACATGCAGATTCGTGTGCGTGGCGCGGCTTCCGTCAATGCGAGTTCAGACCCTCTGTATGTGGTGGATGGCGTGCCTATGAGCTCAATCACCAGTCTTAATCCATCAGACATTCAGTCGATAGAGGTGCTTAAAGATGCAGCCTCTGCTGCCATCTATGGTTCCCGTGGTTCCAACGGTGTTGTCATCGTGACCACCAAACGCGGAAAAAATGGGAAACCTGTCATCACGTTCAATGCGGCAGTGGGGTATCAGACGGCAGAGAAGCAACTCGACCTGCTCACACCTACCGAGTGGATGGAATTCCGCACTCGTTGGAACGATGCCAACTATTTGAGCAAACTGGCTGCAGCCGGCAAGACTGGCAGTATCTCTGATGCCTCAGCGGTGCGTCTTTCCAATCTTGGTTATAAAGCCGGTTCTGCAAACGCATATCTGGTCGCTAATGATGATCGCTGGTTCCAGTATATGAGCGATGCGACCAAAGCATCCCATACCTACACCGCCACTACAGATCCACTTGCACTTATAGACTGGCAGGATGCATTGTTCCGCAGTGCGATGACCAACAACTATGACTTGTCCATCCAGGGAGGTACCGACAATGTGTCTTATCTTATTTCCGGGGGATACATGAAACAGAACGGTATTGTCATCGGTACCGACTATCAGCGCGTTTCTTTTCGTGCGAATGTGGAGACCAAAGTGAACAAGTACATTACTGTGGGGTTGAATATCGCGCCTACCTATATCGTAAGCAATGGCGCTGGCAATGCCAACGGCAAGGACTCCGAGATTCACCACACATGGTCTATGACACCGGTGGCAGAAGTGAATGCCGGACTGATGACCAATGCCAACGGATTCAACAAATATGACTGGGCAGGCAGCAATACTAGTCCTTGGTATGTGATGAAAACCAATCTCAATCGTAAGCGTGATGTGCGTGTATTGGGTAATGCCTTTATACGTATCACCCCCATTGAAGACTTGAAAATAGAATTGTCTGGTGCCACTACATATTATGATTCAGACAAAAGCCTATACACATACACGTCGGCAACATCTAATTGGGCTCAGGGCGAAGGTGCCGTCTCCACAGGCCGCCACGTCACTGCCCGCCAGTGGACTACATTGTTGCAGGCTCTCGTGAATTATGACAAGACATTTGGTGTTCATGGCGTAAGTCTTATGGCTGGTGCGTCTTCGGAACAGTCTAACGTGGGCTTTAATACAGACCAGTATTTCAAGAACAATTTCCCCAATGACGCCATCTCTGAATCATTTGATGGCAGCCAGCTTACAGCGGCAACCAATACGGTGACACAACTCACACCCGACAAACTGGTTTCATTCTTTGGCCGTGCGTCTTATGATTATGCCAGCCGTTACATGTTTTCAGCCAGTCTCCGTGCTGATGGTGGTTCTGTCTTTGGTGGAGACAACAAGTGGGGTGTCTTCCCGGCGGTCTCCGCGGGATGGATGATTTCCAATGAGAAATTCTTCAAGAAACTGAACCCCAGTTGGCTCAATACATTGAAGTTGCGTGCCAGCTATGGTGTTACGGGTAATAACAATATCAGCAATACTGCCGCATATGCCACATTGACCAGCACAATATATGGTGGTAATGCAGGATATTATGCCAACACGCTTGGTAACGATAATCTTGGATGGGAGAAGACCCACAGTACCGATGTCGCACTCGATTTCGGTATGCTCAATAATCGTGTGCAGTTGTCTTTAGACTGGTATACCAAGAAGACTACCGACCTGCTTTATCAGGTGCCTGTAGCCGGTGCGTCAGGTTTTACCACCACATGGGATAACCTTGGTGACATCAAGAACGAAGGCGTTGACATAGAGTTGACCACACATAATATGACAGGACAGTTCAAATGGGATACATCATTGAATGTGTCTTACAACAAGAACAAAGTGCTCTCTTTGGGAACTGACGACACACCTATTCATTCGGGCTGGAATGGAACCGGTGATGGAAGCAATGCAACAAATATCCTTGAGGTAGGCCAGCCTGTGAACGAGTTTTATATGTACGAGGCTATCGGTGTTTGGAAGACCCAGGCCGAAATCGACGCATATGCCAAAGAATGTGGCGTGAGCAAGGTCACCTTCCAGTCTTCAAAGGCCATTCAGCCTGGTGATATCCGTTATCGCGATGTCAATCATGATGGTGATTTCACATTGGCAGACGACCGTGTTCATATGGGGCAGCCTACACCAAAGTTTACTTATGGTATGACAAATACGTTCCGGTGGAAAGGCTTCGACGCCTCATTGCTTATCATGGCACAGACAGGTGGCAAGATTTACGGCGCGTTGGGACGTGCTATCGACCGTCCGTCAATGGGTGCGCAAGGCAATATGTTTGACAAGTGGAATAACGCATGGTGGAGCGAGACCGAGCAAGGTGACGGCAAAACACCTTATATACTAAGTACAACCACCGGTGGAACATGTGATTCTCGCTGGTTGTATTCTTCAGATTATCTTAGTATCAAGAACCTGACGATCGGTTACACATTTCCTTTTAAGTCAAAAATCATCTCAAATGCACGTGTATACATTTCTTGTGAGAACTTGTTAAGATTCGACAGTTATTATGAGGGATATTCTCCCGAGACATCAAATGGTAAGGATACTGTTCCTGGCGGTTCGTCGGCCATTGGTTCTGACTATGGTGGCTATCCAACATCTAAGATTTACACGATTGGTATCAATGTATCATTTTAAAAATTATGAATCATGTTAAAGATTAAACATATATTATTGATGGGTGCTCTTGCTATTGGGGTGACATCATGCGATGAATATCTTAATCAGGCACCGACTGACCTGCTGTCATCAGATAACTTTTATCAAACAGCCTCACAGGCCAACCAAGGCGTTCTGGGTGTATATGCAGACCTCAGATATGTCACAGTTTATGATTACTGGAACATGTCTGAAGTAAGGTCTGACAATTTGTGGGTAGACCCCCAGCCCGACGGACAGCGCGACTATTCTGACATCGGCACATTCCGTGCCACTTCAGAACTTGGCACATTTGAGAATGCTTGGAATACGTGGTACAAACTGATCTATGATGCAAACGTTGCTCTTCAAAAGATTCCTAACACCACATTTGCCAATGAGACCATACGTGGCCAGTTCCTCAATGAGGCACATTTTCTCAGAGGCTTGGCATATTTTGAGCTGGTCCGCTTGTTTGGAAACGTTCCTGTTCTCACCAAGCCGGCATCCGTCAGCGAAGCCAATGCTACAGCTCAGACGGCCGGTGTGGATGTTATCAATAATGTGGTAATACCTGATTTGGAACAGGCTCTCAATCTTCCTGATAAGGGAAGTTTGGTTAACGCACTTGGTGCCTCTGTCACCGGTCGTGCAGACAAGATGGCTGCCAATGCACTGCTGGCCCGTGTTTATATGACACTTGGAGGATATCCATATAATGACAATAATGCCATTGCCAAGGCAAAGACATGTCTGGCAACGGTCCTTGCCAAGAAGAGCGCTTATTGGGCACCTACAATAGATGAATGGAGAAAACAGTGGATACCTGAAACCGGCTATAAGAACAAGTATTCCATCTTTGCCATACAGTATACATCCGGCAATTATGGTAATCCGTCCATATTCGAAATGACCCCCGCATTACCACCATCATACACCAAGATCAGAATATTCGGCAATAACGTATATGTTGCCAAGGATATGAGATATGAATACGACAAGACGTTCACCGGTGGCAACAAAGACTTGCGCGGCGAGGGCTATACATTGCTTGACGGCTATGATGCTGAGACCAATTATTCGGCTTATACCAATACTAAAGCTCCTGTTACAGTGGATGGTGACACCAAGGATGTTTATCAGTATTCAATGTTCTACAAGTTTTTGCCTTCATTGCGTAAGATTAAAGGACTTGGTATGACCACATCTGTAGAAAGCAGCATGTCTGACTATAATGACTGGCCGGTGAATTTCCCCGTCCTCCGTATTGAAGACATGATGCTTCTTAATGCTGAGATTCAGATTCAGGATGGAAATATCTCAAGTGCCATGGATGCTGTTAATGAAATTCGTCAGAGGGCAGGATGTGACCTTGTTTCAACAAGTGTGGATGCCGCCACAGCTATGAAATATGTGAAACGTGAGCGCCGTCTGGAACTGATGGGCGAGGGTGTGCGCTGGTTTGATGAGGTACGTTATGGAACGTGGCAGACCGATATTAAAAATAAGTTTACCAGTTATAATAATCCTGCCGGCACGTCATTGGACAATGTGGCTGATGGCAGATATTTATACCCGATACCACAGAATCAGATGTCAATCTCTCCCGGCGTCTATAAACAGAATACAGGTTATTGATTTATATTTTAGTTAGAAACATACATTTATTATTAGGATTAAGGGGACGAACTTGATGAGAAGCCTATTCTTGTCGAGTGTCCCCTTTTTGTTTTTGATACAACAATTGTTTGTTTATTTCGTTTTATAGAAAGAACGTATTAGACAAATCTATTAAAACAACATTATATGAAGCATGGAATTTTACTTTTAGTCATGTTCTCATTCTGTCTTGTCAGGATGATGGCAGAGCAGAAACCCGCGCGTGCATTCCAATATTATCCCGATGGCAGAGACATTGTTTGCATCAATGGTGATAACAGATACACGCGGGCACTATATGGCACGCATACACAGTTTCGATTGGAGACTAGCGACCGTCCGGTTTTTGCTTCATACAATAAGGATAAGAGCAAGAACTTTCGTTTCTATCTTTCAAACAAAGGCAAGACAATCCCTCTAGACAGTACTGGCTATTGCGAAGCAAGATACCAGGGCGGGCTACGCTCATATATCATTAAAGACGTGTCGTGGGGTAATGCCGAATTGCGTATTGTGGCTATCGCGTCACAATATAATGAGGGCGCAATGTGGCAGATTATAGCCAAAGGCTTCGGACGTGATGCAAAGATGACGGTCAGGATGTGCCGTGTGGCAAAAACCAAGATGATGCGTGACGGCGACTACGGATTGGAACCTCGCGGCAGTTATGAGGCTTCTGCGGATGAAGTGGGGCTTGTAACCAAGGAATGGAAAGCAGATGGAGAGAATTATGTGGTGTTTGAAGACAACGAGAACATAAAGATTCTCACAGCCAAAGAAGGAAAACCTCTTTTCGATAATGAAGAACTGGCACGGCTTGATGTCGTCAACGGTTTGCAAATTGATACCCCGGATGCGTTTATTAATACCTTGGGTGCCAATTTAGCCGCCGCTGCCGACGGATTGTGGGATGGCTCCACGTGGTTGCACGGTTGCATTGGATGGCGCACTCCGTTGTGTGGATGGCGTGCTGCTTATGTGGGAGATGTGTTGGGATGGAATGACCGTGCTGTGTCGCATTTCGACGCTTATGCCAAGAGTCAGGTCACCGGTGTGCCACCGATATTCCCGCATCCGTCGCAAGACCCGGCCGCAAACCTTGCCCGTTCATTGAAAAAGTGGGGCACACAGATGTATAGCGACGGCTATATCTGCCGCTATCCCAACCGTAATGACAATATGAACCATTATGACATGAACCTCAACTATATAGATGAATTGTTATGGCATTTCTGTTATGATGCAGACACGGTGATGATGAGGCGGTTGTGGCCCGTGCTGAAATCTCATTTGGCATGGGAAAAGCGTAACTGGGACCCTGACGGCGATCATCTCTATGATGCCTATTGTTGCATTTGGGCTAGCGACGCGCTGTATTATAATAGTGGGGCCGTGACCCATTCGTCAGCTTATAACTATCGTGGCAACCGTCTGGCTGCACGTATTGCCGAAATGATAGGCGAAGACCCGAAACCATACAAAGATGAGGCTGATGCCATATTGCAGGCAATGAACCAACGCTTGTGGCTGAAAGATGAAGGCCATTGGGCGGAGTTCCAGGACTTCATGGGGCTGAGGCGTCTGCACCGTGATGCAGCGATATGGAGCATCTATACGCCCATAGACTGTGGCGCTTGCACACCCGTTCAGGCTTATCAGTCTACGGTGTATGTTGACAGTTGTATCCCTCACATCCCCGTGGAATACACCATTCCCGATAAATATTCCGGTAAGGTGCCGAAAATCGGCTTCCCGCTCGCCACGATATCCACCAGTGACTGGATGCCTTATGACTGGAGTACCAATAATGTGGCTCACGAAGAGGTGGCTGATATGGCATTGGCTTATTTCGAGGCAGGCAGGAAAGAGTCTGGCTTCAAACTTTTGAAGAGCGACCTGCTTGATGAAATGTTCCTAGGAGGCAGTCCCGCCAACTTCGGACAGATAAGTTATCTGGACAAGGCACGAAGCGAGGCTTATCGTGACTTCGGCGATAATGTAGGTATCACGGCCCGTGCAGTGGTCAACGGACTGTTTGGCATATTGCCCGATGCTCTCTATGGCAAGTGTGTTATTAAGCCCGGATTCCCGGAAAGTTGGGAACAAGCGTCAATACGCACACCTTATATAATATACAAGTATCATCGTGAGGGTGCAAAAGATATCTACGAGATAGAGCAAAACTTTACGCGGCCGTTGCTGATGACCGTTCAGGAGAGTGCCGGTAATGGCGGATGTGTGGAGGTGACGGGAACAGCTGATAAGGTTCAGACCATTGTCGTGGATCGTGGTGAGTTAGCGCGGCTAGCCTTCAAACAGATACCTGTGACGTGCCCGTCACCACGAAAAAATATTGAATCACGTGAATATCTCAGCAAGATGGGACTTGATGATATTGGAAATACTGCCACTGCGTCACCAATCAATATCGACCGCTATTTCAATTCCAATGTGGATGACATTTACAAAAACGATTATCTCTCGCCACGTTCGCCATATACCACCCTCGAATTGCCAAAACAGGGGATAGGGCAGTGGTGTATCCCTGACCGTATGGCGGTAATAGAGGATGACGGTTTGCGTGCAAAAGTCGTTGGCGGACTCTTTGATACAGGTCTGGGTGTGATGTTTCGCACTCCTTCCGCCGGTCACAATATTGTCTACACATCACTTTGGGACAATTATCCCGACAGTGTGGTGATACCCGCGAGCGGTAAGGCACATTCTGCCTGTTTCCTTTTGGCTGGCAGCACCAACAATATGCAGAGCCGTATAGACAATGCGATTATTGTTGCCACATACCGTGATGGTACCACCGATACACTGCATTTGGAAAATCCCGTCAACTGGTGTTCCGTAGAACAAGAATATTATGTGGACGGAATGGCGTTTTGGTCGGCCCCCTTACGTCCCTACCGCGTACATTTGGCAACGGGTATTGTGGCGCGTGACTTGTCCCGGTTCATCAATATAAATGGTGTAGGCAAGGTTCATGGCATCAATCCCGACAGTGCCGAACCGTGTTTTATCAATGGTGGGGCAGCTGAGATACTGAAAATGCCGCTCAATCCAAACAAAAAGCTGTATTCGTTCACATTGCGCACGCTCTCGAACGATGTTGTTGTGGGCATCATGGGCCTCACACTATTGAGCCGATGAAAAACAGGTTGATATGCATCAATAATACCCGTGTTTCTTTCTGTGTCCGCACACAATATATTGATTTAGGTCAAGAAAGATGCGTTTTTTGATGAAAAAGCAGTATAAAGTATTGCGTGTGTCCGCAAACAGTTGTATCTTTGCAATGTCAAAAGGAAATAAGAGACAATTCAAGAGGTTTTGGTAAAGGTAAAAAGAAAAGTTTTGAGGTGGGTAACAAAAGATTGGTATTAGTGAGGTAGAGGTTGAGGATGACAAGAGAAAGGTATTAGTAATGGTGAAAAGAGAGTTATAAAGGAAATAAGGTATTAGTAAGGTAAATAAAAGATTGTATTCTACAAAGGATGACACATAAGGTATTGGTTAAGGTAAATACGGAAGGTTGCAGTAAGGATAACAAGATGAATGGTGAAATCTCAGTAGGGTAGTATGTTAAATTTAAAGTAAAGAAAGGATAACAAAATGACAATTACAGTATTATGTACACTGTTTGCAGTATCAGCTGCATTGTGGATGTGGATGGACAAGAGTATTGAAAAGCGCTAAGCGCAGTCCATCCTTTTAAAAAAGAAAAAGGTATTAATTCTATATTTAAAAAGGCGGTCCGTCTATTCGGACCGCCTTTTTCCGTGATATGGTTACATGAAAAAGGTAATAGTATTTTGCGGTCTGTCGTTTTTGGCGTACCTTTGCACACTCAAAAAGAAATACATTGAACATTAAGAAAACAGACATATTGCTGGCCGCAATCCGGGATGGCAAACCTATAACCGGTAGTGAGAAACTGAATCTTATTATCGGATTGAGCATCCCGTCCATTCTGGCACAGATGACTAGCGTGATGATGTTTTTTATAGACGCCTCGATGGTAGGCCGCCTTGGTGCGCAGGCATCAGCATCCATAGGTCTGGTAGAGTCGTCCACGTGGCTGTTTGGCAGTATTACAAGTGCCGCGTCTATGGGTTTCTCCGTTCAGGTGGCACATTTCATTGGCGCAAATGATTTTTTCAAGGCCCGCCAGGTGTTTCGTCATGCGCTAATTGCAACTACTATTTTGAGTCTGTTGATGACTATTGCAGCATCAGCCATCGCCTTTCCTTTGCCTTATTGGCTTGGCGGAGGGGCTGACATTGCGCACGATGCATCATTGTATTTCCTGATTTTCGCGCTTGCCGGTCCGTTTTTCATGTTGTTAAACCTATCAGAAGCAATGCTCAAGTGCTCTGGTAACATGCGCATTCCTAGTATTGTGAGCGTGCTGATGTGCGTGCTCGACGTAATATTCAATTACATTTTCATATTCATTGCAGGTTTGGGAGTTGTCGGTGCAGCACTGGGAACTGCCGTTGCCATAATCATAGGAGCGGGAGTAGGATCCTATTTTGCCATTTTTCGCAACAAAATATTGGCATTGCGTCTCGACCATGTGCGGTTCCAAATGATTGGCGATTATATTCGCAATGCTTTCAAGATAGGTGGCCCGATGGCGATGCAGTCGGTATTGATGGGTGGGGCGCAGATTGTGAGCACCATCATTGTGGCACCGCTTGGTAATTTTGCTATCGCCGCCAATACGTTTGCCATCACAGCCGAGAGCCTTTGTTATATGCCGGGCTTTGGTATTGGAGATGCCGCGACCACGCTTGTGGGTCAGAGCAATGGTGCTGGACGATATGATCTTTGCCGCAATTTCGCCCGCATGACCGTCTTTCTAGGCATGGCTGTAATGGCGTTTATGGGCGTTGTGATGTATGTTTTTGCCCCGGAGATGATAGGTTTCCTATCGCCGGTAGAGGAAATCCGCTCACTAGGCACCTCTGCGCTGCGCATAGAGGCTTTTGCCGAACCGATGTTTGCTGCGTCTATTGTAACGTTTTGTGTATGTGTAGGTGCTGGTGACACGTTGAAACCTGCACTTATGAATCTTGGCAGTATATGGCTTGTGCGTCTTACCTTGGCGGCATTTCTTGCTCCTGTCTACGGACTTAAAGGCGTTTGGTTTGCCATGGCGGTGGAGTTGATATTTCGTGGCACACTGTTTCTGTTCCGTTTGTTTCGCGGCAATTGGATGAAAATGAAGTTATAAGAAAAGAAGGGCTAGTGTGCACACTAGCCCTTCTTTATTCACAATTAGATTATTTCACCTCCTAGATTTTCTTTCCTATATAGAACGCATAGCCATAATACCGGTGGTATCGGGCATACATATCCGCCTCATGCCGCTGGCTAGCTATTAGCTCTTCGGCGGTGTTGTTGCCTGCGTGTTGTTGCAGAAACAGACGTTGTGCCTCCTTTTGTGGAATATAGAAATTGTCCGTCCAGCAATTCTCCGGCAATGTAAACACAGCCACTGGCACGTAACCGGCCCGTTGCATCACCGCCACTTTGTTTGCGATGGTGTCTATCTCCGGATAAGCATCCTG
>OBMA010002499.1_pt1 | contig 10684 bp, 9 predicted proteins | sample 1539141 | NCBI WGS metagenome assembly OBMA01 (sample SAMEA3991484, study PRJEB22521) | metagenome | biome: anthropogenic terrestrial biome; feature: sewage plant; material: raw primary sludge | place: Sweden | collected 2012-09-26 | reverse complement strand
CATATACATAATTTACATCTTCTGTATTTTGAAGAATTTGTAAACCAGCATCATGTATATGGTCACAAACTACAATTGTATGTTTACTCATTTTAAATAAATCCTATTATTTCATTTGGTCTTTAATAATGTCACCTAAAGTCATAGATGAATCATCATTAACAGATTTTAGAACTTCTCTCTCTTGTTGTTGCTCTAATCTTCTAACTGATAATCTTACTCTATTTTTTTTAGTGTCAATATTTACAACTACAGCTTCAATTTCATCACCATTTTTTACTTCTTCAATTTTTAATGGACCAAAATCTTCATTTCTGATTAGACCATCAAGATTGTTTTCAAGTTTGATAAAAATTCCGAAATCTTTAGCATCTTTAACTGTACCTTTTACAATATCACCAATTTTATAAGCATCTTGGAATTTTTTTGCAGGAGAATCAGCTATTTCTTTAATTGATAATGAAATATTTTCTTTATCTTTATCTATTTTAATAATTCTAACTTCTACTTCGTCACCTTTTTTGTAAAGTGTTTTACACTTAGCATTTGGTTCCCATGAAGCTTCTTCATTGTGTAATAAACCATCAACATCACCGATACTAACAAAAGCACCAAAATCAGTTAATGTAGCAATTTTACCTTTAATTACATCCCCAACTTTATGTTCGTTAGTGAATTTTGCAAAAGGTTTTTCTTGAAGATTTTTTAAAGAAACTCTTAATCTTTTTTGTTCAATATTTAATTCAATAACTTCAACATTGATTTCTTCACCAATTGTTAAAAGTTCTTTTGGATTTTTAAGATTTTTATTCCATGAAATTTCTGAAATATGTAATAAACCTTCAATATCATTTCCTAAATCAACAAATGCACCATAAGATTCAAAATTAGAAACTGTAACAGTAATTGTATCACCAACTTCTAATTCATCTTTGATTTCTTCCCAAGGATTAGAAAGTGCTGCTTTGATAGATAATGATAAGTGTTGTTTAGTTTTGTCATAAGATAAAACTACAACAGAAACTTCATCACCTTCATTGTAATAATTTGCAGGATTTACAGGACCTTTGTATGAGATTTCATTGTAGTTTACTAAACCATCAATTCCACCTAAATCTACAAACATTCCATAAGAAGTGATTTTTTTGATTGTTCCAATAACTGGTTCTTTGTTATCTAAAATTTCAGTTACTTTGTTATCTTTAACAGCTTTTGATTCTTCAATTAATTTTTTTCTTGAAACAATAATTGAATTTTGTGCTTTATTTACTTTGATTACTTTTGCTTTAACAGTTTTACCAACTGCTCCAATAGCTTTTAAGTAAGATTGAGCCATAGGCATGAAATATTCACAACCATCAGCATCTTCGATTATAAAACCACCTCTTTGTTTAACAGAAACGATTTTACCTTCAATAGTTACATCTTCTATGTTTTCACCATGAGCTTTAACAAAAGTATCAAATTTTTCTTTTTGTAATACTTTTTTATGTGAAATACTTGGTCTTTCACCTCTACTTCCCATTAACATAACAGGAATTGTGTCACCAACTTTATATTTAACTTCACCACCAATTGTAATTTCTGAAATATTTAATTGACCTTCAATTTTTTGACCAACATCAACTAAAACTCTCTCACTAGAGATTTCTACAATTACACCATCAACCACAGAATTGTTTTCTGCATTCTCGAAAGACTCATTAAGCATTTGCTCAAAATCAAAGTCTTCACCTAAATCAATATCTTCGATACCCATTTTATTCCTTCGTATTTACCAGTTTTATTAAATGGTATTATTATACAAAAAATTGGCTTAAAAACTTTATTTAAATGATTCTATTTTGTTTATAACTTGTTGAATTATCCAATCAGGTGTACTCGCACCTGCTGTTACACCACATAATTTTTTATCCAAAAACCAAGAATTTTCTAGTTCAGTTTCATTTTCAATTAGGTAAGAATTATGACAGTTTTCCAAACAAATAGAGTGTAATTGTTTTGTATTTGAAGAGTTTTTACCACCAATTACAATCATGATTTCTACTTCTTTTGAAAGTTCTCTAGCCGCATCTTGATTTTCAAATGTTGCATCACAAATGGTATTAAAAACTCTAACTTCTTTGTTTTTTAAAATTAGATTATTAACAATTTCAAGATATTTTTCTTTTTTCTTTGTAGTTTGAGCAACTGTAGCAATTTTATTATTTTTAAAAATAATATTTTCTAAATCACTCGGTTCTAAAACTATGTGTACATCATCTTGAAATTCTGCATAAGATTGTACACCTTTTACTTCTGGATGATCTGCATCTCCAAATATTAAAATAGAGTAGCCTTCTTTAGACATCTTTTTTACAATTTGTTGGGGAGTTGTAACAAATGGACAAGTTGCATTTATCACTTTCGCATTTAATTTTCTTAAATCTTTTAACTCATTTTTAGGAATACCATGGGTTCTAATAATAACAGTATCATTATCTTTTACATCGCTTAAGTTGTTATATAATCCCACATTAAAATCATTTTTTAATCTATTTATTTCATCTTGATTATGAATTAATGGACCCATAGTTGCAGAATCTTTGTAGTCTTCTGCTATTTTAATTGCTCTTTTTACACCAAAACAAAATCCGTAATTTGATGCTAATTTTACTTTCATCACTTATCCTTAAAATTGTTCCAATTTTTAGGAACCTTTATTTAATTATTTTTTTCTGAAGGAAACAACGAGTTGTTTCTAGTATAATGAGTCTAATATCTCTTTAAAATTTGGGAATGAAGTTTCTATACATTGTGTATCTTCAATATCCATATTACTATTTAATCCAGCTATTGCAAAACTCATAGCGATTCTGTGATCTCCATGTGAATTTATAGTAGCTTTTTGTATTGTTCCACCTATTATTTCATAACCATCTTCAAACTCTGTATAAGTTACTCCACAAAGTTTTAGATTATTTACAACAGATGAGATTCTATCACTCTCTTTCACTCTTAACTCTTTTGCATTTGATACTTTTGAAGTTCCATTTGCTAAACTCATTGCAATTGATAAAGCTGGAAGTTCATCAATTAACCAAGAGATATTTTCAGTAACTTCAACTCCATTTAATTCATTGTATATTACTTCAATATCACCTATTGGTTCATAAACATTCTCTTTTTCAATAAAGTTTACTATAACACCCATTCTTTTTAAAACTTGATAAGCTTCAATTCTTGTTGGATTTAATGTTACATTTTTTATTAAAACTCTTGCATTTGGAGTAATTGCAGCCGCAAGTGCAAAGAAAAATGCTGAAGAAGGATCAGTTGGAACTGTAATATTTAGAGGTTTTAAATGACCAGTTAAAGGATGAATATTTATAAATCCATCACTATCATTTTCAAGAATTGCACCCATTCCTTTTAACATTCTCTCTGTATGATCACGAGTTAATTCATTTTCTTTATATTTAGAGATTCCATTTGCTCTTAATGCGGCAAGAATCATTGCTGATTTTACTTGAGCTGAGTCAACAGGAGAGTGATAAGTAAAAGGTTGTAATTCTTTTACACCTCTTATAAATAAAGGAGCTTTATTTCCATTTTCTCTTCCATCAATTAAAGCGCCAATACTTCTTAGTGGATCAGCAACTCTTTTCATTGGTCTATTTCGTAGATATTTATCACCAGTTAAAGTAAAAGCTCCATCAACACTTGCTAATAATCCACAAAATAATCTCATTGCAGTTCCAGAGTTTCCGCAATCTAATACATCTGATGGTTCAGTTAAAACTTGTGTTGGTGTTATTTCTACGTTACTTCCATCTCTTTTAATAATTGCACCTAGTTGTTCAACAATACTTAAAGTATTTAAAGTATCTTCTGCTGTTAAATAGTTTTTTATATAAGAAGTTTCATTTGAAAAAAGTGAAAACATAGCACATCTATGAGATATTGATTTATCACTTGCTATTGAATCTATTTCTATATCAAATGCTTTAGTTAATTTTTTTATAGTAAACTTTTCCACTTTTTTCCTTTTGATTATTGTCTTAAACCAATTGATAACTCTTTATTTAGAGCATCTAAAATTGAGTTCATAGTTGTTGTAATATCTTCTTCTTCCATTGTTTTTTCATCATTTTGTAAAACAAATCTGATTGTTAAACTTTCATTTTCACCTAACTTTTCATCATTATAAATATCAATTAAATTAAATTGTTTGATATTTTTATCATTTAAAGAGTTAATTACTTTTTTAATTTCTTTATATTCTAAAGTTTTTGGAGTAATAATTGTTAAGTCTTTTTTTGACGATTGGAATTTTGAGTATGAAGTTGTTTTTACAATATCATTTTGTATTGCTTCAAAATCAATTTCAGCAATAAATGTATCATTTAAATCAAAATCAGCACAAACACTTGGATGTAATTTACAAATAAATCCAACAACTTTTCCATTTATTAATACATTTGCATTTTGGAAAGGATGAACAAATGAGTTTGAAATTTCACCCATTGGTTCTAAATCAAATTTTCCAATAGTGTTTAATATTTTTTTAGAAAAAGAGAAGAAATCAATATTTTTTGGTTTTCCAGCATTTGAAAAATCTTCAAGTTCTGCTGAACCTGTTTGAATAAACGAGATTTTTTTACTCTCAGCTCTATTTTCATCAAAAATTGTACCAATCTCAAAAAAGGCAGTTGAACGAGAACCAACTTTAAAGTTATTTGCACAAGCTTCTACTAGATTTAATGTAATAGTTGTTCTGTAAGTATTTAATTCTTTAACTATTGGATTAATTAGTTCTAATTCATCTTTAACAGTTTTAAAACCATATTTTTCTAAATTTTCTTTTGAACAAAATACATAAGTTAATGTTTCATAAAAACCATTTTCAATTGCTTTAAATCTTAATCTATTTTTTTTGATTAAATCATTTGAAGTTTTATTAACTCTATTTACTTCATCAATTTGTAAAGGTTTAGCAATAATATTATCAATACCAATAATTCTTACAATTTCTTCTGTAACATCAGCAATATTTTTAATATCATGTCTATAATAAGGAACTTTTACAACTAGTACTTCACCTCTATCTTTTACTTCAAATCCAAGTGAAGAGAGAATCTTTTCAATTTCAACTTTAGGTATCTCTTGACCAATAATTGCATTTACTTTTCTTACACTAATGTCAAGTGCTAATTTTTCTTTGTCTTCTATAAAAGTTTCACTTCCTTTGTATAAGAAAGCTCCATTTTTAGAAACAAAATGTGCAAAATAATCTACACCAAATTCAATATTTGGTTCACTTCCCCTTGAAGCTTTATAATAAACTTCACCAGTTTTAACTTTAGTTTCATAAACTTTTTTTGAGATTAATTCTGGATTTATATAAGATGCTTCAATGATAAAATTAGTTTCATTTACATCTATCTCTTTTTGTTCAACGCAAATTTTACTTAAATGTTCAGTTCCATAAACATTGTCAAATCCATCAGAATCTTTTTTAACATTAATTAAACATAAATTATTTGTAGATATTGCTTTTTCTTTTGGATAAGCATTTAAAATAACACCTGTACAATGAGTTATATAAGTTAAAACATTTTTTATGTCATTATTATCCTGGTATTTACCTAAAATACTTGTTCTTAATTTATGTAAAACTTGTAATTTAAAATTTGCAAAATCAATTGCTTTAAATATTAAAGATGATTCTATATTATTATCACATTCAACTTCTAAAACTTGACCAATTCCTAAATTATTATAATTTACGTGTTTATCATATTCAATGAATGGGATATTATAAAAAGCACTTAATTCCCTTGCAATTCCATTTATACTTAAACAATCACCTCTATTTGCTGTTAATTCAATTTCAATAATTTCATCATTTAATTTTGGATAATCTCTTAACTCTTTTCCTAAAATTAGTTCACCAATAGAGTCGTCAAGTTCTAAAATACCCTCATTTAATTTTGAAAGTCCTAGCTCAGTTGCTGAACAAATCATTCCATTTGATTCAACACCTCTTAGTTTTGCTTCTTTGATAATGAAATCATTACCTAAATCACAACCTAGAGTTGCAACTGGTACAAATTGTCCAGCATCAACATTTTTTGCTCCACAAACTATTTGAACTTGATGAGTCCCTAAATCAACTTGGCAAATACTTAATTTATCAGCTTCAGGATGTTTTACTCTTTCTAAAACTTTTCCAACAACAACTTTAGAAGGAATTGATATTTTTTCAACACTATCAACTTCTAAACCGATTGAATTTAATGTTTTACAAATTTCATCCGTTGATATTTTTGAAATATCAATAAATTCTTCTAACCAACTTCTTGTAATAATCATTTGAATTGTCCTAATAGTCTTGTATCACTTTCAAATAGTGATCTTAAATCTCCAATATTATGAATTAGCATTGCAAATCTTTCAACACCTAATCCAAAAGCATATCCAGATTTGTTTTCATAACCAACTGCTTTAAATACATTTTCATCAACAATACCACAACCTAAAACTTCAAGCCATCCTGTTTGTGAACAAACTCTACATCCATCACCTTTACAAAATACACATGAAATATCAACTTCAGCAGATGGTTCAGTAAATGGGAAAAAAGAAGGTCTAAATCTTACTTCAACATCACCAAACATATGTTGTAAAAATTCAACTAAAACATGTTTTAAATTTGCAAATGAAACTTTATCTGCTTCATCAACAACTAAAGCTTCTATTTGGTGGAACATTGGAGTATGAGTAATATCAAAATCTCTTCTAAATACAGTTCCAGGTGCTATCATTCTAATAGGAGTTTTTTGACTTAACATAGTTCTTATTTGAACAGGAGAAGTATGAGTTCTTAGTAGTGTGTAATCTTTGTTATAAAAAGTATCTTGCATATCACGTGCAGGATGATATTTAGGAAGATTTAATGCTTCAAAGTTGTGGAAATCATCTTCAACAAGAGGTCCTTCTTCAACAGCAAAATTAAGATTTTGAAAATATGTAATAATTCTATTCATTGTTTCAGCAACTGGATGCGTTGCCCCACATGATAATTCATTGTTAAATCTTGTTACATCAATTTTTTCATTTTCTAATTTTTGATTTAACGCAACTTTTTCTAAAATAACTTTTTTAGCTTCTAAAGCATCAGTTATTAAAGTTTTATTTTTGTTTAAATTTTCTGCAAAAGCTTTTTTCTCTTCATTTGGAACACTTTTCATTTTAGCAAATTCTAAAGTTAAGATACCTTTTTTACCTAAAGTATCAATTCTAAGATTTTCTAACTCTTCAAGTGATGTTGCATTGTTAATTTTTTCAATCCACTGTGTCACTTTTTTCTCCCTAAATTTATAAATAATTATCTTTGATTTAAATTATTTGTATCTGTATTTTTGGGATTATACTTAAAGATTTATTAGAGTTTGGTTATAATATTTTACTATTTAATTTCAAGGAAAAATAATGTGTATATTCTGTAAGATTGTAAAAGGTGAGATACCAAATCAAACTATTTTAGAGGATGAAAACTTTTTAGCATTTAATGATATTAATCCAACTAGAAAAATTCATGTATTAATTATTCCAAAAGAACATTATGCTTCTTTTGATGTAACTCCACCAAAAATTATGTCAGAAATGACAGCATTTATTCAAAAAGTTGCTGGTGTTTTAGGTGTAAAAGAGAGTGGTTATAGATTAATTACAAATATTGGTGATCATGGTGGTCAAGAAGTTCATCATTTACATTTTCACTTAATTGGTGGAGAACCTGTTGGTAGGTTAGTTAGATAACAAGAAGTTTAACTTCTTGTTTTTTGCAAATTTATCTTTCTAAAAAAGAACCTAAGTTCATGATTTTTTGATATTTTTTTTCTAATCTTTTTTCTGGAGTTAATTTTTTTAATTCATCTAGTGAAGTTAAAAAATACTCTTTTAAAGCTAAAATTGCTAACTCTTTTTGTCTATGAGCTCCTATTAAAGGCTCATTTATTACATCATCAATTAAATTTAAGTCTTTTAAATTTTCAGCTGTAATCTTTAAAGCATTTGCAGCAGTTTCAACTTTTGCTGGATCATTCCATAAAATTGCACTACAACCCTCTGGTGAAATAACAGCATAAACAGAATATCTCATCATTGCAAGTTTATCAGCAACTGAAATAGCTAATGCTCCACCTGAACCACCCTCCCCAATTACAACTGAAACAGTTGGAGTTGTTAAGTCAGCAAATTCATATAAATTTCTAGCAATTGCTTCAGATTGATTTCTTTCTTCTGCTCCAATTCCAGGATATGCACCTGGAGTATCAACTAGCATAAGAATAGGAATTTGGAATTTATCAGCCATCTTTGCAGCTCTTAATGCTTTTCTATATCCTTCTGGACTAGGCATTCCAAAGTTTCTGTAAAGTTTATCTTTAGTTCCTCTACCTTTTTGTTCACCAATCACTAATACTTTTTGAGTACCGATAAATCCTAAATAACATACTATTGCATGGTCATCTACATAATGTCTATCACCATGAATTTCATAAGCATTAGTTAATAAACCATTTATATAATCTAATGAATAAGGTCTATCTGGATGTCGTGCAAGTTGAAGTTTTTGATAATCACTTAAATTTTTGAAAGTTTTTTCAACTTCTTTTTCTAATTTCTTTTCTAAAATTTCAACAGCATGTTCATCTGATTTTGTTTTAGCAGTTATTATTTCATCTTCAATTTTCTTGATTTTGTCTTCAAATTCTAAGTAAGTTGCCAATTTTTTCCCTTTTAAAAAAAAGGAGACAATCTTTGATTATCTCCTCCAAATTAGGTTTTATTTAATTTATTTTACGTATTTTCTAAATATAACAGAACCGTTAGTTCCACCAAAACCAAAGTTATTACTCATAACAGTAGTAAGATTTAATTTTCTAGCAACATTTGCAACATAATCTAAATCACATTCAGGGTCTTGATTTTCTATATTAATTGTTGGAGGAATAATTCCTTCTTCAAGTGCTTTAATAGTGAATATTGCTTCAATTGCACCAGCTGCTCCTAAACAATGTCCAATTTGACCTTTTGTAGAAGAAACTAATGGAATATCTCCACCATCAAATAGCGCTTTAATTGCTGCTGTTTCATTTTTATCTCCCACAGGAGTTGAAGTACCATGTGCATTGATATAATCAATTTTTGGATATTCTCCAGTGATACTTTTTGCCATTTCAAAAGCTGCTTTCATAGCTCTTAAAGGACCATCCATCACAGGTGATGTAATATGATTTGCATCACCCGATTCACCAAATCCAATGATTTCACAGTAAATTTTTGCATTTCTTGCAAGTGCAATTTCTAAATCTTCAACAACTAAAGCACCAGCTCCTTCTCCCATAACAAATCCATCTCTATCTACATCAAAAGGTCTTGATGATTTTTTTGGATTATCATTTCTTGTAGATAAAGCTTTCATCGCAGCAAATCCAGCAACACCAGCACCACAAATTGCACTTTCTGCACCTACAACTAAAATTCTATCTGCTCCACCAATCATAATTGTTTTTACAGCATCATTTAATGCATGTGTTGATGCCGCGCATGCAGTTACATGGGCTAAAGAAGGACCTTTTAAATTATGTTCAATAGATATAAATCCACTTAACATATTTGCTAATGATGATGGAATAAAAAATGGTGAAACTTTTCTTGAACCTTTTGTTTCACATACAACAGAATTTCTTTCAATAGTTGATAAACCACCAATTCCAGAACCTGAAATCATTCCAAATCTATCAGCGATAGAATCATCTACTTTTTTATTTTCTTGCGTTACATATCCTGAATCAATCATTGCTTCAAGACCAGCTTTTATTCCTAATTGAATAAATCTATCAGCTTTTTTAACTTCTTTTTTATCCATTACAGTTGTAGGATCAAAATCTTTTACTTCACCAGCTATTTTTACTGAAAAATCACTTGCATCAAATAGTGTAATAGTGTCAATACCACAAACACCATCTACAACTGCTTGGAAAGAATCTTTTACATTATGTCCTGTAGAATTAATAGTACCTAAACCTGTTACAACAACTCTTCTCATTTAAATATGCTCCATGTTTTTATTATTTGAATTATTCAATTTTTTTATAAAAAAACTCAATAGTTAAAATATAAATAGAAGATTAATATCTCCTATTTAATTTAATGTATAAATTACGCGATGTTCTCGATGTATTTTATAGCATCTGAAACTGTTAAGATTTTTTCTGCATCTTCATCAGGGATTTCAATGTCAAATTTTTCTTCTAAAGCCATAACTAATTCAACTACGTCTAAAGAGTCAGCACCTAAATCTTCAATAAATCTTGAATCTTCTTTAACTTCTGCTGGATCACAATCTAATTGCTCAATAACAACTTCTTTTACGTCATCTAATAATGCCATATCTATTTCCTTTTATAAAATTATCTTTGTATTATAACAAAAGAGTTTTTAAAACTCTTTTAAATTGTATATTTAAACTGTTTAATAAAATATTAAACGTATAAACCACCATTAACTTTTAATATTTCACCTGTAATATATGATGAATGATCACTTAATAAAAATGCTACAGCATCAGCAATTTCACTAGGTTGTCCAAATCTTGAAAGGGGAATATTCTTTTCATATTCAGCTTTTACTTCAG
>OBMA010002494.1_pt1 | contig 10699 bp, 9 predicted proteins | sample 1539141 | NCBI WGS metagenome assembly OBMA01 (sample SAMEA3991484, study PRJEB22521) | metagenome | biome: anthropogenic terrestrial biome; feature: sewage plant; material: raw primary sludge | place: Sweden | collected 2012-09-26 | reverse complement strand
AAACGCCCTGATTTTGAGCAACTCTTGTCCCAATTAAATTAAGTCCAATTAAACTTAATTAAAGAAAACTCCGTCAAATAAAACTTAGTCAAATGATTCACCGACTCATCCAATCATTAAGGTTAAAAAAAATTGAACTATCACTTAGCAAAGTCTATAGCCATCCCGTTAACTTTAGGGGTGCTAATTTTTGTCACTGGCTGTTCCTATGAAGGCAATGCCGACCAACAGCCAAGCCAAAATAAAAGCCAAATTCAAAGCGGAAATAGCCAGCTAGCAAGCCCCAATTCACCGTTAGCAGGCTCAAATTCCAATCAACAGACGGCTAAAAATAGTTATACTGACAAAAAACGTCAGGCAACAAATCTTCAATGCAACAACGCCGTAATTAATCAACTCTATCAAGCCAAAAATCCCAGCATTAAACGACAGGTATTAGGGTGTGGTACGGTGATTAAAGTGCTAAAAGACGATAATGAGGGTAGCCGCCATCAAAAATTTTTGGTCAAAATTGATAACTACCCAAACATCACGGTGTTAATTGCCCATAATATTGATTTGGCACCGCGCATCGAGGGTATCCAAGCCAAAAATCCCATTCGTTTTTATGGTGAATATATTTATAACGACAAAGGTGGCGTTGTACATTGGACCCACCGTGACCCTGCTAGCCGTCATCAAGACGGTTGGCTTGAGTATAAAGGCCAGCAGTATCAGTAGAATTACCAATACAAGCACCAATAGAAATATCAATAGAAATACCAATAATTGACAAGCCAATAGTTGCTTGTAATTTTACTTTACTGTTAAAAATTATTATGCATTTGTTAACTATTTGTCATCAACTTTTGCTATCATGAACGATATTTTTGTAAGAAGGTCAACCTATGTCACAACTTACGCTTTACCGTACCTCTTTATCGCTTGCTATACTAGCCACACTAACAGTTACAGCAACGGCACACGCAAAATCTTCAACAAAAGCTTCAACAAAAACTTTAATAAAAACGACCGTTATCCCTGTCGACCAACAAACGCTGCTAACCTGTTCAAAAATCACTGACAATATCGCGCGGTTGGCTTGTTTTGACAAGATAAGCGTTGGTAAAATCGAACCTGAAGCCAAAGCGCCCCTTGATATTGCCAAAACCTTGGAAGTGATTATCAAAGAAGGTAAAGCAGTGCCCGTGTTAGCCGTGAATCAAACGACAACCGTCACGAATCCCACTAAAAACGAGCAAAAAAAACTCGATGACTTAGTCCCGAATGCCAGCGACAAGGAAATCTTAAAACAAGTGGGGGTGACTGCAACAGATGTTGAAAAATATACGCCACTGAGTGTGTTATATGACTTGGATAAAAATGATCCCAAAGGGATATTGACGATACGTCCACATTTGCCCATGTATGTCATGCCGCTTTGGTACAACGCGACGCCAAACTATGATATTCATTCGCCCACGCGGCAGGCTGAGCCTTTTACAAAAGATTCTCTGCAGCACCTAGATAGCAAGCTGCAAATTTCAATGAAGACTAAGCTTGCCCAAGATGTGTTTGATACCAATGCCGATGTGTGGCTTGGCTATACCCAGCAGTCTTATTGGCAGGTGTACAATGGTAAGTATTCAAGACCTTTTCGCAGCTCAGATTATCAGCCAGAGATATTTTTGACACAGCCTGTTAAGGGTAATCTGCCTGGGAATGGGTCATTAAGATTGTTGGGCGCGGGTCTAGTGCATGAATCAAATGGACAGTCAGACCCGTTATCACGTTCTTGGAATCGTATCTATGCGATGGCAGGAACAGAGTGGGGCAAACTCACCGTGATTCCAAGACTGTGGCTCATCGCAAATGAGAATAGTAAAGACTCGGATAACCCAGACATCGGAGACTACATGGGCTATGGCGATGTGCGTTGGTTGTATCCGCTCAATGACCAAAGCACAGTTGGCGGTGTGATACGTTATAACCCGAGTAGCAATAAAGGCGCTATACAATTAGACTACGCCTATCCATTGACAGGCGGTATGAAAGCGATTTTACAACTATTTCATGGTTATGGTGAAAACATCCAAGACTATAATCACAAGAGCACCAATATCGGTATTGGTATCATGTTCAATGATTTTAAAGGGCTTTAACTGCGGCTATGGCAATCATAGCCCCCTTGCCTTGGTGGCGATTGCCCTTTGCCATGGCGTTAGTGTATCAAGCGAAAGTTCATCACCGTTGCCAATTATGTGGCATCAATGATTGCGCTGCAGCACGCTTTGATAATTTAGCCCCGCGTCACCATGACCATTGGTTCAATCGACAGCAATTTCTTTGTCAGCCATGCCATAACCGGTTTGCATGGTCAGCGTCATGCTTTAATTTGCAACTCAAGCAAACGTCACTGCGTGGCGTAGCCAGCGGCTACTATCAATATCCGCTCAATCAAATCATGCTTGGGTATAAAAATGGGCAGCAGTTACATCATCTGCCTGTTTTGGTTCACGCTATCAGACAACTGCATATTCCCAAAGGTTGTCATTCAAAAAACTCGTTAATCGTTAAAGTACCAACAAGTTTACAGCGCATTAGGCAACGCGGCTTCGATCCGCTTGCCATTTTAACCGCTTATCTAAGCTTTCACTGGCAAATCCCTGTTTTTACGGGTGTGCAGCGAATTGACCGACCTCACCAGCAGGGTCTAAGCCCAGAAGAGCGTTTAGATAATATCAAAGATGCGTTTTCCCTAACAGATATGCCCCCTAGCAAAAATTTGATTTTGTTTGATGATGTGGTCACTACAGGCGCCACCCTGTGTGAATTGGCTAATCTACTCACAAATTATCACCCATCTGCCCATATTCATGCGTATTCAGTCTTACATGGTAAAGTTTTGCATTAGGTCCTGCGTGTCACTGTTTTGCGACCAAAGTTGCACCGCCATACCGTTAAAGCTCGCCGATAAAGGCGGGCTACAAGTGGGTTTCTTGGGGGTTCTAAAGTATTCTATTCAAAATTGATTTGATAATACGTGAGTGACCTTTTGTCTTCATTCGCTTAGCAACGATAAGTGGCTAAGGTAAACTATCGGTAGTAAGCTTTAGGTATGACAATTAACAAAAATACTGTGATAATAGGTATGTTTTTTGCTTTAATGTCAGAATGGTTTGTGCTAGTAAAGATGGTATGATAGGTCGTTTCTTAAGGGGTATGGATGGGTATTGTGATGAAAGTTTTGAACAGACAGTATCATCGTAACCGAGATCTTGACCAAGGTTTTACGCTGATTGAGCTTGTCATCACCATTGCGATTATAGCTATCATTGCGGCGATGGCAGCACCTAATATACAGCGACAGAATAGGTAAGCCAAAACGAATGATGCCGCAAACATCATTGAAGCTGCGCTAAAAGATGCGAAGTCGCAAGCCTTAATTACGCAAAAAAATATCAAAGTGGTGTTGACCGATACATCAACTAATAAGAACTTAAAGCTATTTTATGTCGGTGATGATACGACCAAAACCGTTCCACTGGCAACTTATACATTGGATAAAAATATTAGCATAATAACCGATGCTTCAAATTTGACAGCTGTTTCTTTCACCCCTTACAAAAACGCTTATCCAGGTGACACGGGAACTAGACCTGACAACACAGACACAGATAGCTCGACCAATTTTTCAGTGTGTTATGGCGCTGGGTCTGATAAATATACCATCATGGTCGATGCAAGCAGTAATATTGTCACTAGCAAAAATGGGACGTGTTCATGAATTCACAAAAAGGCATTGGCTTAATAGAAGTGCTGGTAGCATTGATGTTGTTAGCAATCGCGGTGCTTGGATTCACTGCGATGCAGATGACCGCAGTTAAAGCCACCGATGAGAGTTTGATGCGTACCCGAGCATTAACGGTACTGCGTGGTGCAGCCGAGATGATGCGAGCAAATATAGATGGCATACCCGCATTCAAAACAGCGATTAACGGCACCGCCACCACACTCACCAATACAGATACTAGCAATGTGGCTATCACCAAAGATAGTTGTATGACAGGTGGTACTCCTGTGTCCTGTACGATTAAGCAATTGGCAGTAAAAGACGCCTTAACCGTCAAGCAATATGCCACAGACAATGGCTTGAAAGTGGGTATGGCAACTTGCCCGACCAAACGCACGACAACCACTAGCGCTAGTGGTGTTGCTACAACGATTAGTACGGTTGGACAAGACCGCCAATGCCTGATTGCCGCTTGGGGCGATACCGACCCGATTTTTTTGGATACCGCCGTTGCATCCGATACGACTAAAGACAAACCCTGCGCTAATGAAGATGCGGTCTATAATTTTGGTGCACAATGCTTCATTATGGAGGCATACTGATGATATCAAGTTATCGTTCTACTTCAGGCTTTACGTTAATAGAGCTCATGATTTCATTGGTATTGGGGCTACTGATTTCTGCTGCGGTGATACAAGTATACCTGACGAACACCAAAACCGCCTCAACCCAAAAAAGTGGCAGCGAGCTACAAGAGGCGAGCGTTTTTGGTTTGCAGCAGCTAGAGAGCCATTTGCGCTTGGCAAACTTGGGCAATTCAGTAACCTCTATTACCGATACAACGGCGGGTGGTGGCATCGTCATTTCACCTAAAAATATTGGTTTGGAGAGCACAGACACTTCCAAAAATCTTTATTTTACCCGCAATGGAGGCGATTCTAATATCACAGGGATTAATAGCGACCAGTTAATGATTCAATTTAAAAATACCACGGGTGTAAAAATTGCCGATTGTGAAAGTGCTGATATTGATCCAAAAGCTACTGTAATTGAGCGATATTTTATTAGAAGTTCAAGCACCACAGGGCAAGGGCTGTTGCTAGCTTGCGATGCGGGTAGGGTTACAACTGCAGGCATTACTGGTTTGAGTGCGAACTATCAAAGCGGTGGCAGCGAGGTAATCTTAGGGGTAGACCAATTCAAAATCTTGTTGGGTATCCAAACTGACGCACCTAGTGATGCTGGCTTGATGCGCTACCTGACCCCAAGTGAGTATTTAGCATTGTCTGGTACCAAGCCGCCCATTACCGCAGTCAAAATTGGGCTGATTGTCCGAGGCAGTTCACCTGTTATCGGTAGCGATGTCGCGACCAGTTTTAAGTTATTAGGTGCAACTCAGCCATTAAAATCAGGACAGCCTAATCGGGTACGCACTACCTATGAATCTACGACCTTATTGAGAAACGCCCGAGTTATCAATATTGACACCAGTACGACATTAACTGCGGGGAGTTAGCCAATGAGCAATCCAATCCTATTGATCAGCAAGCAATCCGCGCTTATTCGTCCAATAAACAAGGCGTATAATTTGCCATCTCATCAACGCGGCGCGGCGCTCATTGTAGTATTGTTGTTTTTGGTGCTTATCCTGTTGGCAGGGGCGATAGCGGTGCGTCAAAGTACTACGGATCTCAGAACTGCCACCGCTGACCAAATCAACACCCTGTTGCTACAATCAGCCGATAGTGGCAATCAAAAGCTAGAGGCGATGGTGAATGCCAATCCTAGTTCACAGGCATATAAAGATATCACCAGCGTGTCAGGGGCTATCGGGCATTTTTTACTCAATTCTGACAATGCTACCAACGAATTTATCTACTGCTATAATCCGCGTGAAAAAAAATACCTTGCCAAAAACGCTACCATCCTAAAAAAAGGCGGGGGCTACTGGAGTGGGCGTAACAGTGGCTACTGTGACTATACCAGTGCCGATAGCTATAATAGTGATAGACAAACCTCAATGACCCAGATGAATATTGCTGTCACCCCACCTGATGCCAATGCTGAACCATTTTCACAAATGGTGATTGGGAAAGAAGTAGAAAACCGCACCAGTAAAAAGTTCAAGTTTGACATTCGCGCCACTGCAGCCTTACCTGCGTATGCAGAGCCTAAGGTGGGTTCTGATAAGTGCTTTGAACAAACCGCGATCCAAGACAATGTAAAGCCAGGAAAATCTTCTCTCATTGAGTGTATGCGTGAAGCCAACACCCCAAGCAAGATGCTTTATGAGCAAGCGGATGTCGAGAATATGTCAAGCTCAACCAACTGTATTCCGTTTGGCAAAGGTACAGGGACATTATCGTCAAAATGTATTTTAACCTCATCAGGTAGATAAGGTTTGTTAAGATAAAGATAATGTGGTGATAACGATGAAACCTAAATTTGGTGTTAAGAGGTCTAAAGCAATGAATCAATCGTATCAAGGTAAAATAACGACTTCAATCAAATATGTAGTTATTGCCATGTCGATGATGGTGGCGGTAAGTACTTCACAGGCGGATGTCGTCAAAAAGCAAATTGGTGACCTAGAGATTTATGCCTTACCCACGCCTGGCAATCCAAATATCATGATGATGCTTGATATCTCAGGTAGTATGAATTCAGAACTGAGTGGATGTAAGAGTGATACAACACAAACTAGTGATACAAAATTTGTTTATACAGATGCAAATGACAGTACTAAAACTTTTACTACTACTATCTCAAATCTGCAAAGTTGTACTTCAAGCACCACGAACAAGACGATTTATAATCGAATCAATAGCCTTAAAGTGGCTTTGTTAACCTTACTTACCAATAATACGGTTAATAATGATATTGGCTTAGGTATTGGCGTTTTTTCTTATAATGATGATGGTAAAACTGGCATCATTCGCTATCCAATACAAAAGCTCACAATGGAAAATCGCCAGCTAATGGCAAATTATGTTGCAGGGTTAACTGCTAAGGGTTTTACACCGACACCGAGTGCGTTTGCGGAGGCAGGCGCTTATATGCTGGGTACTAACACATCAGGAACTGGTTCAGGGTTTGACAATTCTGATGCAAGCACCAAAATCACGGATGGTACTCTTTATCAACAAGGCGCTCAACAAACTACTTGTGCAGGTAATGGAATCTATTTATTAACAGACGGTGAGCCTGATACCAGTGTTACTGCTACACAAGCGCAAGCATTAATGAATACATCCCTAAGCACTACTGCTACAAAAGTAACTAATTGTGAGCTATTGCCAGATGGCGACAAAGGTGCTTTAGGTTGGGGCTGTATGGCGAACTATGGACAAATTTTAGCTTCAAATAGTAATGCAACTGGTCTTCCTATCAAGACAGCTACGGTGGGCTTTGGTTCAGATATGACAGGTCTAAGTACACCCACTACGATTAATGGCAAGAAAATATATAACTGCACCTCATCAACTGATAAAGATGTTCAAAACTTATGTAGACTTGGTCAAGAGTTTGGTGGTGGTGGCTATTACTATGCCGATTCATCACAGGATGTTATAGATAGCTTGACTGCGTTTATGGATGTATTAGGTGCGGATATTCGACCTGTGCCTTCAGGAACGATTGTGGTACCTGATGACCCTTATCGCGCAGATAGCCAACTTGCAGTTGCCTACTATCCGATTTTGCAAGCAGAAGTGGGTAAATCAACTGCTGTTTGGTCAGGTAACCTCAAGAAATATAGCCTTAATGAAGGTACCTTATATGGTAAATCCAATGCTGCATTGTTCTCTGACATTGCGGGTAAATTAAATCCTAGTACAGAGGATTTATGGAGTGCTGTGAGTGTCACCAAAGATGGTGCTGTCGCTAATGATCTAGTGACATCAGGTGGTTTTTTTAGTAATTTAAAAACCCCTGATACGGGAGTCAATAACATAAGGACGTTGTATCTAGAAGATAATTCCGCAGAGAATACACCAGTGATACGCAAATTTGGTGTTACTAGTGCAGGTAAACTCACCTTGACCAATCTGTCAGATACTAGTGGAGATGCGATTAGTGCCACTAATACCTTTAACGATACCGCTATCTACAGCCGCGATAAAATTAATTATTTGCTACAGTTTTTGGGTTTTACATTGACTGATGCGCAAAAGACGCAGTCATTGACAGATTTGGTGCTTACTGCACCGCCTTCAGCTGTTAAACACTTAGGTGCAACTATTCATTCCACACCGAGTATGGTGTCTTATTCAGCAGACTTAGATGCTACTACGGGTGCAGTGACCGACACGCGCGACGATTATGCGTTATTTGGTTCTAGTGATGGTATGGTTCATATGGTGAATGCTGATAACTATACTACTACAGGCAATGGGGGGAGAGAGCTTTTGGCTTTTATGCCAAAATTAATGTTGGATAAACAACCAGAGGCATTAATTAATGGTACGAGCACAGAGGTGGGTAAACCTTACTTTGGTGTGGACGCGCCTTGGCTAGTGAGTGCTAATTATTTTTATGACCTTGATAATAACAGAGTCACTGTAACACCTTGTGCAGCAGATACGACTATCGACCCAAGTAATACCCGTGACTGCCGTAATACCTACGTCCGTGCTTATGGCGGACTACGGATGGGCGGAGAAGGTATGTATGGCTTGGATTTAACGGATAAAAATAATCCTAAGATGCTATTTAGAATCGATTCTACTACGACAGGCTTTGATCGTATGGGACAAATATGGTCAAAACCTACCAAGGCAAAAATTGCCACAGGCATAGACTCGACAACCAAAAAAGTCAATGCTTATAAAGATGTATTAGTCTTTGGTGGCGGTTATGATACCTGCTATGAAGATGAAAACTATCAAGTCGGTACCACAACTTCGACCTTAAGCAATCAAAAATCACAGGCATGTAACCGCACAACCGCTACTGAATCCCTAGGCAATGCTGTATATATGGTGGATGCCAAAACGGGTGCGCTTATTTGGTCAGCCACCAAAACAGCCAATGCGGTATCCGGTGCTACCAATACAACAGTCTCTACCCTCAGTAATAGTATCGTAGGCGGGATTACTGTCCTTGACCGCAACAATGATGGCTATATGGATCAGTTATACTTTGCTGACATGGGCGGTCAAGTATTCCGTGCTGATTTTACCAATGCTGGATTCATCAAACCTGTGAGCAGTGGCACAGCTGCACCTGAAGCTTCATTTAGCAATATGCGTGTGGTTAGAATGCTACAACCTGCCTTTAGTGGTACAGATATCAAATATAATCACCGTTTTTATGAGCGACCTGCCGTCAGTTTTTACCGTGGCGATAGTACCTTTAATAACAGTCGATTGTTTGCTGTGGTTAATGTCATTTCAGGTGACCGCAGTTCGCCGTTATCAAAACTACGTTCTAGCGATGCTTATGCCGATAGGCTGTATGGCATTATGGACACCGATGTCACGTTGGCAGATAAAATCTTATATGCCGATGATTTTACCACCAGAACCGAAACAGGATCTACGGTTAAAGTACAAAAAATCAACGACTTAGCCACTAGTGATTTATATGCTTTTGATACCACATCCACTTCTGCATTATCTTTGGAAGATAAAAAAGATATGATGTATAAAGCAGCGACTAGTACCATGCCAGCTACAGGGGTAAAAACTAAAAAAGGCTGGTATTATCCATTAACGCGCTTTGATGGCTTTGATAAGGTCAAATATACCAAAGGCGTGGGCAAGTCTGAGGTTATTGATAGTTTCTTATATACCACTGTCTACAACCCCGATATGAACTATGGCGTCACTGAGTCTTGTTCTGCAAAAATCACAGGCGGCTCAGAGCGTCAATTGTACTGTCTACCTTACGGTATCTGCTTAAAACAAACCACAAATTCAGCAGGGGCGGCTATCGATGAGTATGCGACATCAAAAAATGGCACAGCAGGTTTTGCGCGGGCAGGGCAAGGTATCCAAGAATTGACGCTAGGACCACGTAGTTCTACATTGTCCAATCAACGCTTATTGATTGGTACGCAAACAATTAGAGATAGAGTCTATAACCGAGTGGACTTTGGTGATGACGGCGGTAAGCTGCTAGCAGGTGATACGGACTCTAATAATATTGGACTTGATAGAATTAGCCAATCATTATCTGGTCTAAGTAAAACAACGGGTGATGGCTCAGCACCAGAGAATATCTACAATGACCGATATACCTTAAAGCCAAATACTTGGTTTGAAGTCAATAAATAACTGAGGCAATGATGAATCGTCACAAGGGCTTTACGCTGATTGAACTGATGGTAACGGTAGCGATGGTTGCGATACTCGCCAGTATCGCTATCCCATCGTATCGGCAATATGCTATCCGCAATGCCGAATCGCAAGCCCAAGCCAAAATGAAGCAGCTAGAGATTGAGCTCAATCGCTGGCGCGCCACTGCACTGACTTATAAAGGCTTTTTCCCCAAAAAAATTGCCAATGACGGTACGGTTAGTTACAGTTATGATACTGGCGCAAGCGATGATGTGGCAAATACGGTGATTTATGTGCCCGCTAACAGCACAGTAGCTAATTATCAATACAAGATACGGTTGGTGGATGGCGATAATACTGCCAATAGTCTGGTGCCAACGGCATCTTCGACACTCGCTAATAGCTTGACTGCAGGTAGAGCATGGGTCATGTATGCCACCCCTAATCCCACAAAATTTAACGATGCGCATAATATTTTGCTCACTAGCAGTGGGGCACAATGCAAAGCCAAAAATAGTGACAGTAGCGTTAGTATCATACCAACCAGCTGTGATACTAATTGGGAGAAATGGTAATGAAAAAAAACATGGTAAGAGGCTTTACCCTAATCGAGCTGATGATTGTGGTTGCTATTATTGGCGTGCTGGCG
>OBMA010002491.1_pt1 | contig 10705 bp, 4 predicted proteins | sample 1539141 | NCBI WGS metagenome assembly OBMA01 (sample SAMEA3991484, study PRJEB22521) | metagenome | biome: anthropogenic terrestrial biome; feature: sewage plant; material: raw primary sludge | place: Sweden | collected 2012-09-26 | reverse complement strand
CCTAATACTTACTTTTCCTAATATTATTAAAAATGGTTATTGTCAAACCCATTAACTGATTATATTATAATATTTCAATATTTAATTCACTTAATTTGTTGTTATAATAATTAATGAAATAGAGAAACTATAATCCAATTGATTGTGCAACAGTTTGATCTTCCAAATCATAAAAGAATATTGAGTGTTAGTTGGTACTGGTCATAACTATCCATTTTGAACATAACCATGTAACTCTTTTCCCGTCTACTGTTAGTCAAGGGAACATGTTGAAAGTTATATCAATACATGTGTCGAGTATTTCACGCAAATTTATTGCTACAAAAGAGCACTAAGTAATACATCGTTAATTTCTGCGGTAGAACTGACCTCGAGACCTTGCTTGATGCTTTATTGTTTGTGGGATCTGTCACGTATATCGCCATATTTTTTTCCTACGGATATAATGTAAAACACTAATTTATCCTTCAGGGTTGCTCTTTAAAACTCAATTGTTGAATAACTTGGCATTCACATATGTGGCTGCTGCGAATATCTTGGCACATATTATGATTATCAAAAAAAAGTGAAGAACTAAATTTAGGAGGATTTCTACAGTTTTGGTCTTGGTTAGGTAATGATTCCTTAAAAAAGAGGCTTATCCTTTCCTGTGGACCATAAATATCTTCATGCAAGATCTCGACTGATTAGTAATAAGAGCAGGCGATATTGTGTGTGGAAAAGAGAATTTTTTCTGCGTATAAAATAGGACATTATGACAGTTACCTTTAATTGAAGTAGAGATATGTTTTCAACTTAGAAGCTATGCCTTTACTGGGTGTAAGCCTAGGAACGCTCTTCTGTTTTAGTTCAAAATATGCAAAAGAAACTAATATACCAGTAATGCTCATAGTCACAGTCAGAAGTTATATTATTAGTTTGACATAAGCAGTATTCTTCCCTCTCACACACTATCATTCTGCCAAAAACTTTTCCCACATAAGGGTGTCAGTTCAGTGAAATATAATACTAGTAGAAAAATATGTAGAGTTATCAGAGTAAAAATCAGCTAGAGGCTTTTTTTGCTGAACTCACTTCAAAATCTCAACCATGTTATTAATGTTAAGTCAAATGATATATGCCGTGTGAAAGTAGACAACTAAAGCTTTCCAATTCTTCACTATAAAACTGAACTCAAAATTCAAAAGTATACACTAAATCGTTGGGCCATCTTCCTTCCCAGAGATTAAAGTAGCATATCTCTTCATGTCTACATTACCTCCACTTAGTATTATGCCTACTTTCTTCCCAACTAGCTCTTCCTTTTTTAGAAGTGCGCCTGCAAATCCCAAACAAGCTGTGGGCTCAACAACCATCTTCATGCGTTCCGCAAGAAAGTGCATGCATTTTACTAGCTCTTGGTCGCTAACCGTTAAAATATCATCGACATTTTCGCGAATAATGGCAAATGTGTACTCACCGAGGTGTTGTGTTTGAGCGCCATCTGCGATAGTTTTTGGCGTATTGATATGAACAATGGAACCCGATCTGAAGGATTGTTGTCCATCGTTACCAGCTTCAGGTTCAACCCCAAAAATTTTGCAGCCTGGAGAAAGGCTTCTAGCGGCAAGTGCAGATCCTGAAAGGAGCCCACCACCGCCCAAAGGAACAAATAATGCATCAAGTTGTCCAACCTCTTCTAATAGCTCTTTTGCCGACGTACCTTGCCCTGCAATAATATCAGGATGATCGTAGGGCGGAATCAATGCAAAACCATGTTCGGCTGCTAGTTGACGCCCAATCTGCTCGCGATCTTCAGTATACCTGTTATACCTTATGATATGTGCTCCGTAACCGGCTGTAGCAGCAACTTTAAGGGCGGGCGCATCCTCGGGCATAACAATTGTTGCAGGTACATTTAATAGTTTTGCACTAAGAGCAATAGCCTGTGCATGGTTTCCTGATGAGAAGGCAATTACTCCCTTACTTCTTTTTTCATCACTTAATCTTGAAACAGCATTCATTGCTCCACGAAACTTGAACGCTCCCACTCGTTGGAAATTCTCACCTTTAAAGTATATTTGTGCTCCAAGTCGATCATTAAGCATTCGTGAAGTGAGAACCGGTGTTTTATTTACATATTCTTTAATTCTGTTGCTGGCATCCAAAACGTCTCCATAAGTGGGAACAATCATTTTTCCAACTCAATGAAAACTAAATATCTCGAACTATATTAATTATTTGTACTTTTTAAGTTTTTTTCAATACTCCTTTATTTGAATTTTTGCAGAATGAAAATGTAACTCTTTATATTCCAAAGCTTATCTTTTTCTCACGTACCGTCCTATAGACCCTGATTTTATGATAAGAGGCTGAATTTACTAATTAGTCATTTTTTTCAGTTTTTTTGTCATAGAAGCCACATTTAGAAGAAGTCAGCCAAGTTACCTGTAAATATTAAAACAACCTGCTTAGAATGACTGTTAATTTACAGAATTTACGATAAAAATATAACTTGGCTCTAGGGCGTGATGATAGTGACAAAAAACTCGTCAAGTAAATGTTGGGAGCTTACTTGCCGTCGTTTTCTAACACCAAAATACACGAATCATGTTTGGGAAATATAAGTGATTAGAACTTGTCCAAGGATATTGTCAAACAATAACATACTACAATAATCCTAGATCGTGTATTATTTGCGTGTCGTTAAATATACCACAAGCTTTATGAGGCATAGAAAATTCATTAGAGTCACTACTTACGTCGCACTCTCGAAGATTGGAATGACGAAATCTTCTTCAGCATTTCACCATTCACCTTTTGAAGCTTCCTATCTCGTTGCTTAAGTAGAATGAAAGCATAGCAGCCCAAAAGAAAAGCCTCCCTTAGCAAGAATATTAACAAAGAACAATTCATGGACCGTTTCTACTACTTAATATCTCTATCACAACTGTCAGTCTCAATCAGTACTTAAATGACGCTGCAGAAAAAGATATCATTATTTTTATCATCCCCCTAATAAAATAAGTAATGAATCAATGCCATTAATTCGGGAACTAGCCATATACCTAAGGAATCAGGCTTTGATAGCTCTTTAATAATAATATTAGGGCATTTTTGATATGGTAAAAGATTAGGAACCCCTTTTGTAGAGCATCTCACTACAATATCTGCAAAAACGGTTACCTTGCATAGGCAGAACACGCTACCTTTGAATTAATTCACAGGGGAGAGCCCTTTTTTTCTTAGCAAAAGTGCTTAACAATCTTAATTTCTGGAATGTTTTCGGTGGAGTGTTGTATATTGTTTGAATTTGTTCGTTCTAAAAAGTGAGACATCTGCACTTTCCGCGCCAAGAACACTAATATCTTTAAATATGCCAGGATACTGTAAAATGCCACGAGTCGCCTCGTACCAAACATGCTGGCGATTGTAATTTTTCGCCTTTTATTGGATCGAGAATTCGGGCACTGTTCTCTTCTTCGTCATTTCAATGTTATAACCATTTTTATCGCCAAATTTTCTTCAATAAAAGGTCTCTTTTAAAATATGTTACTATGTTTTTTATTTTTCTATTATTTTTCTATGTGATTTTTCAGACGATTTATTCTTTGTTCGAAGGAGAACAGATGCAACGGTCAAGTTTTTACTATCCACATGAGGAGCCGTAATATTCTAAAGGCAAAAGCATGTGTGCTTGTAAAAAAAATCAAAAAAAGTTACTGCTCCAAGCCAGCAAGCTTTCTCTTTTGCGAAATCTTTAACACGGTTAAAATCAAAGACAATTACTTCATTGACAAGGTCAATGCTAATATTTACGGTCTCCGCACGAAAGACTCTGAAAAATGTTAAAATTTACAGTGGCTAATGCTAATTCAAGAATAGTCTCGGGTTGTTTGATCACATTATTTTAATTTTTATTGAGCACTGAATAGGACCCGTATGTTCTAATCAGTCTATTTCTTGCAACTTAATCTGGTTTGTTTCTAGGGGAGTGGCATTTTTTTTAGGGTTATTCACTCAATCCAAGAAAATATTCAATTCTGTAATTTGCTTACGACAAAAAAAAAAAGGAGAGATGAAAAAAGGGCGACGGGTATAATCTATTCAGCCGCCAATGTCCCGACGTATGCTAAAATTTGGTGCCGCCGTGATAGTAGCATCACACAGAGCATGAGAAAAAGCAAGAAAAGTGGAAGTCTGTATGTCACATTTTTATTGAAAATGCTATTTGCTATAAGGTTCGCTATTCAAGTGATTGAACCGAGATAGACAAAATGTTAGACTTTTCATAGAGACGTTATCGTGATAGGGTTTACGCTGAGAATGGTTGAAACATACTTGCTAATAAACCATGTCACGTCAAAATATCAGTTTTTCTCTTTTAGTTATTCCTTCTCAGTTTTGACTTGAGATGAGATCGTTTCACTTTTATTGAATACGAACGGATCACGATACATCCACATATACGAATATTCGGCCAGACAGGGCATCAGAGTATATACCCTTTTTCCTAAAATGGAAGGGCCCTAGATCGTTGGCATCAGCGGTTACCTAACCGAAGTGGATCAAATCAGCGCCTATTTTTCCGTTTAGAACGATTAGATGCCGTCAATATGCATGTGCTTACTGTATCATCCACGTAGTAAAGCTGGGGCGTTGCGTCCCTAGGTTACTTTCTCTATACTGGGGTCCCTGATCAAAGATAAAACATAACCTATTATGGCGTACGAGTCAAAGTTAAACGCTATTTGACTCGGGCAGCATGCATGACCCGGGGGAATGGAAAACTTCTCATGGCTACCCCAACGAAGCCAGACAAGATCTAGGAGATGTCTCCACCTTCCGAGCTACACTCTCACATGTCTTACATAGACACTGTGAAGTAAGTGATTGCACACAATCCAAAGAAGCACATCAAATAATATGTAAATATTACCCGTACAAATGGCAAATCATGTCCACTTTCCCGTTAGTCATCGGGTGGGCCGGTCCTCGCACTTTCCTTTTGTTTCAGATGTTAATTAATATATAAATGGATCTATAATTTTTGAAAGGTATAAACGCACAGTATGAAAAATATTGCAAGAATAATGTGTTTATAAATTTTTTTTTTTGCTGGTAGCAAAATCAACTCATTGTCTTCCATTCAGAGTCTAATCGAACGTTATCGCAATGCTTGCACATATTTAAACAATACGATTTAGTTTAAGTGGATGGACCCCCACGCTTAGTGTTCCACAGGTTTGCCCCCACTGTTTTTACATTCCACTGTACATTTTTGCAATAGAAGGTCATTGTATGCTGCCTTGGGCGGCTAAGAATACCTGTAAAAATTTGGAGAAATTAGATTCGTAAAGAATGACTCGCAACGACTCCAATGATTTCTTCTTTTCACCCTTTGGACGGCCGATATCCGCGCGGGACCCTGACCCCGCAATTTACTCCACTAGACCGGCGTGTTTCTCTTTTTCCTTTTCCTGGGGTTAGAGCCCAAGAGCTAATAGCCGACAAACGGACTCCAAAAAAAAAAGGAGGCACAGGACAAACGCAGCACCTGCGTCATTCACGCTGAAGCGGCAGCAAGCATTTTCGATCAGCTCCAATTAAATGAAGACTATTCGCCGTACCGTTCCCAGATGGGTGCGAAAGTCAGTGATCGAGGAAGTTATTGAGCGCGCGGCTTGAAACTATTTCTCCATCTCAGAGCCGCTAAGCCTACCATTATCCTCCACCAGGAAGTTAGTTTGTAAGCTTCTGCACACCATCCGGACGTCCATAATTCTTCACTTAACGGTCTTTTGCCCCCCTTCTACTATAATGCATTAGAACGTTACCTGGTCATTTGGATGGAGATCTAAGTAACACTTACTATCTCCTATGGTACTATCCTTTACCAAAAAAAAAAAAAAAAAAAAATCATCAAAGTAAAGTATCCTCTTGATGTATAAATACATTGCACATCATGGTTGAGAAATAGTTTGGAAGTTGTCTAGTCCTTCTCCCTTAGATCTAAAAGGAAGAAGAGTAACAGTTTCAAAAGTTTTTCCTCAAAGAGATTAAATACTGCTACTGAAAATATGTCGTCGTCAATTACAGATGAGAAAATATCTGGTGAACAGCAACAACCTGCTGGCAGAAAACTATACTATAACACAAGTACATTTGCAGAGCCTCCTCTAGTGGACGAAGAAGGTAACCCTATAAATTATGAGCCGGAAGTTTACAACCCGGATCACGAAAAGCTATACCATAACCCATCACTGCCTGCACAATCAATTCAGGATACAAGAGATGATGAATTGCTGGAAAGAGTTTATAGCCAGGATCAAGGTGTAGAGTATGAGGAAGATGAAGAGGATAAGCCAAACCTAAGCGCTGCGTCCATTAAAAGTTATGCTTTAACGAGATTTACGTCCTTACTGCACATCCACGAGTTTTCTTGGGAGAATGTCAATCCCATACCCGAACTGCGCAAAATGACATGGCAGAATTGGAACTATTTTTTTATGGGTTATTTTGCGTGGTTGTCTGCGGCTTGGGCCTTCTTTTGCGTTTCAGTATCAGTCGCTCCATTGGCTGAACTATATGACAGACCAACCAAGGACATCACCTGGGGGTTGGGATTGGTGTTATTTGTTCGTTCAGCAGGTGCTGTCATATTTGGTTTATGGACAGATAAGTCTTCCAGAAAGTGGCCGTACATTACATGTTTGTTCTTATTTGTCATTGCACAACTCTGTACTCCATGGTGTGACACATATGAGAAATTTCTGGGCGTAAGGTGGATAACCGGTATTGCTATGGGAGGAATTTACGGATGTGCTTCTGCAACAGCGATTGAAGATGCACCTGTGAAAGCACGTTCGTTCCTATCAGGTCTATTTTTTTCTGCTTACGCTATGGGGTTTATATTTGCTATCATTTTTTACAGAGCCTTTGGCTACTTTAGGGATGATGGCTGGAAAATATTGTTTTGGTTTAGTATTTTTCTACCAATTCTACTAATTTTCTGGAGATTGTTATGGCCTGAAACGAAATACTTCACCAAGGTTTTGAAAGCCCGTAAATTAATATTGAGTGACGCAGTGAAAGCTAATGGTGGCGAGCCTCTACCAAAAGCCAACTTTAAACAAAAGATGGTATCCATGAAGAGAACAGTTCAAAAGTACTGGTTGTTGTTCGCATATTTGGTTGTTTTATTGGTGGGTCCAAATTACTTGACTCATGCTTCTCAAGACTTGTTGCCAACCATGCTGCGTGCCCAATTAGGCCTATCCAAGGATGCTGTCACTGTCATTGTAGTGGTCACCAACATCGGTGCTATTTGTGGGGGTATGATATTTGGACAGTTCATGGAAGTTACTGGAAGAAGATTAGGCCTATTGATTGCATGCACAATGGGTGGTTGCTTCACCTACCCTGCATTTATGTTGAGAAGCGAAAAGGCTATATTAGGTGCCGGTTTCATGTTATATTTTTGTGTCTTTGGTGTCTGGGGTATCCTGCCCATTCACCTTGCAGAGTTGGCCCCTGCTGATGCAAGGGCTTTGGTTGCCGGTTTATCTTACCAGCTAGGTAATCTAGCTTCTGCAGCGGCTTCCACGATTGAGACACAGTTAGCTGATAGATACCCATTAGAAAGAGATGCTTCTGGTGCTGTGATTAAAGAAGATTATGCCAAAGTTATGGCTATCTTGACTGGTTCTGTTTTCATCTTCACATTTGCTTGTGTTTTTGTTGGCCATGAGAAATTCCATCGTGATTTGTCCTCTCCTGTTATGAAGAAATATATAAACCAAGTGGAAGAATACGAAGCCGATGGTCTTTCGATTAGTGACATTGTTGAACAAAAGACGGAATGTGCTTCAGTGAAGATGATTGATTCGAACGTCTCAAAGACATATGAGGAGCATATTGAGACCGTTTAATCACTTTTCATTGCTCTCTAGGGCGTGTTCGCTTCTCTATGTAACTGCATTTCACATATATTCATATTATAGCCTTTATAACATTACATAAAAGACGTGATATACGACATACTTTAAAGTTAGAATTTTTGTTGTATTAATTTTCTCGAAGGGATTAGAATGTAAGTACATTTAAATAGCGCCGCAAGAAACATAACGGCCGTTAATACTAGCAAGATGGTAAATTTCTGTGTCTAAGAATTTAACTGTTTTTGCTTGCTTTTGTCACTATAGGACAATAATAGTAATGGAAAAGAAATGTTAGTCGAACAGCAAATTGGTAAAAGTGGAAAAAATTATTCCGTTATTCATTCAGGCCATTCAGAAATATAGCATTTTGGTTCTTGCACTGAATGGGCCCTGAGGACAGTGTGCGGCTGGATAGCCATATACTTCGACATTACTTTTCACCTTTGAAGGGGGATGTATGCTTATACACAATCAAAGCTCGGCCTGTGCAGGTTTCACTACATAAGCTTTTTTACCATAGAAATCTTGCAGAAGGAAGTAAGTATCAAGATATTACGTATCGCATCCATAGAACGATAGCAGAAAAATGCAGTATATGATAACGATATGCTTCACAGCTGCGGCCCATTTGGGGAAAAAAAGGAAAAGGAGCATCCTCGATCTTACAGATGTCGCTTTTTCCTCTTGAGGTTATTCCCTAACCTTGGATCCAAGTCAATCTGGTATCTTCCCACCCTAAATAGTGTATTCCCCATGTAATAAGATCGGACGATAAACTTCGAAACAATTCTAGCCTTTTTTATTAGATATTTCTCTACTTTAGATTTGGTGATTTTACTAAATGTTATCCTTCAGCCACTACAGCCTACTTTTTCTCACTAATATGTTCTTGAAGCCATTTTCTTCACCGGGCTTTGCCGAAGGTTATTTCACGATCTTCGGCATTCGCCGAAAATTTTTCAAGATGCCCATCACCAAAAAATAAAAAAGCTTTATATATGCATCGGGAACCGGTATTCTTCTCTTGGATTACACAGTTTGGACTATTAGACGTTTCAAATAGATATACACAATTACTCAAAAAAAAATTGAACTTCCGTACCAAACATGACAGCCAGTTTAACTACCAAGTTCTTGAACAATACCTATGAAAACCCATTTATGAATGCATCCGGTGTTCATTGCATGACTACACAAGAATTAGATGAATTAGCAAACTCTAAAGCTGGTGCATTCATTACGAAGAGTGCTACAACCTTAGAAAGAGAAGGTAACCCTAAACCACGTTACATTTCTGTCCCTCTAGGCAGTATCAACTCCATGGGTTTACCAAACGAAGGTATCGACTACTATTTGTCCTATGTATTAAACCGTCAAAAGAATTATCCTGATGCACCTGCCATTTTCTTCTCAGTTGCTGGTATGAGCATTGATGAAAATTTAAATTTGTTGAGGAAAATCCAAGATAGCGAATTCAACGGTATTACCGAGTTAAACTTGTCGTGTCCTAATGTGCCTGGGAAACCACAAGTTGCTTATGACTTTGACTTGACAAAGGAAACCTTGGAAAAGGTTTTTGCCTTTTTCAAAAAACCTCTTGGTGTCAAGTTGCCTCCTTATTTTGATTTTGCCCATTTTGATATCATGGCAAAAATATTGAACGAGTTCCCATTAGCTTATGTCAACTCTATCAATAGTATAGGAAATGGTCTTTTCATTGATGTGGAGAAGGAGAGTGTAGTAGTGAAGCCAAAGAATGGTTTCGGGGGTATTGGAGGTGAATATGTTAAGCCAACCGCGCTCGCCAATGTTCGTGCATTTTACACTCGTTTGAGACCTGAAATCAAAGTTATCGGTACAGGTGGAATTAAGTCCGGTAAGGATGCATTTGAACATCTTCTATGTGGTGCCTCTATGCTACAGATTGGTACAGAACTACAAAAAGAGGGCGTCAAGATTTTTGAACGTATTGAAAAAGAATTAAAAGACATAATGGAAGCTAAGGGTTATACATCCATAGATCAGTTCCGTGGGAAGTTGAACAGCATTTAATTATCGGAATTTGAAGAACTATGATGGGACAAGTTATGGAAGAGTGTTAAGATTCGTATGAATATTTTATTATTTTGAAATTGCATAAATCAAGGATAGTTGGTAAATGCTAATTCCTTAATTTTTCGGTGAGTGCATTCGCAATTGGCATCATACATTAGGGTTCAATGTGCTTTAATAGATGATGATACTAAATACTTATACTTTGAAATAACTTAATCAATGTAAATTATTGTCTTGATTCATTTATACTTAAATTTTTGTATCTCAACATATGATATATCCTTACAGTAAGACTTATTCAAGAAACATTTTTCAACGATAATTATTAGTAGGCTAAAAATGGCATAGGAACCAGAAAATAATGTTGAAGAAATGAAGCCATCTGTTTAATATTTGGGGAAAAAAGTGAAGAAATTAACGAATATGTGCATATATATATATATATATATTGCACAGGTGATTTTGATGTAGAATGTAGCCTTTTCGAAAGAGTAATTCGGTTTTATCTACAGAGTTCCGAAACATTGTTAAGTGACTGTTCTTATATAATTAAACCGTACTTTCTGTAAAAGTCGATTTGTGGCTGGCGCATCCACGGTATACCAATGGTTCCGTGTAATTCGATATTGACTAAGTACCAAAAAGAAATGCTTTAATCCTTGTATTGTCCAAATCCCCCACCACCAGGGGTTTTAATGATGAATCGATCACCGGGTTGAGCGTAAATCGTA
>OBMA010002488.1_pt1 | contig 10711 bp, 4 predicted proteins | sample 1539141 | NCBI WGS metagenome assembly OBMA01 (sample SAMEA3991484, study PRJEB22521) | metagenome | biome: anthropogenic terrestrial biome; feature: sewage plant; material: raw primary sludge | place: Sweden | collected 2012-09-26 | reverse complement strand
ATAGATCACCACCTCGTTTGCACCTTTGACAACAATATTGTTGCCGCTTATGCTCGTAGTACCACCATCAGTTTTGATCTGAGTACGGGAATCGAAATACACCTTACCTGTCACGCCCTCATGATCGCTGCTCTGTCCTGTCATCTCGATAGTCGTTGCACTTGTAGCTTTCAGGCTCTTCTTTAAGGCGCCGTCCATGCCTGCTGTAAACGAGATCTTCCCATTCTGGGATGCAGAAAGACGCATCACGATAACCTGATCGGGTTGTGAAGCAAAGACTTCGCGTTTATAAGTCACCCCATCAACGTCGTACGTGGTGGTGAGAACCGCTTTATCGAGATCAAGTTCACGTCGGTAATTACTGTAATTGTTCTGACCTGTGAAAGCGAGGTTAAGGTATCCTATCGTCTGATACATAGAACCATGATTCTGTGTCGCAGTCATGTTTGCATTCACAATACTTTCGACATTCGAATACTGACCGTTGAAGATAAGAGAACGAAGGCTATTCAGTACCGACTTGGCCTTGGTATTATCATTACGCGAAGGTCCTCCGCTCCAGAAAGAGCTCTCATTCAGTTGTAAACGGTCATTAGTCGGATCGCCAAAATACATGGCTGCCAACCTGCCGTTGCCTATAGGCAATGCCTGATTCCATACAGAAGCAGGTTTGTCATACCATAATTTCAGGTCGGAAGCGTTTGCTGTAGCCGCCAATACCATCAATACGGTAAAAAGAATCTTTCGGATATTTGGTTTCATTTGATATTCATTGATAAATGACTGTGGAAAAGATTATTGGAACTTCCACCAGTCAAAGTTGAACAATTTGGCACCTTCATTTCCTCGGAATATGAAATACAAGTCATGAACGCCTTCTACTTTCGTATTCAGATTCGCCGTGATTGTCTGCCATTTCTCCCATCCTCCGGTATAAGGAGCATTCAGTGTGCAGATTAATGGACCATGAGAGCTATCGATACGTACATCCATGATTCCTCCCTGAAGGGCACTGGCAACAGATGCGGTGAAGGTTGATGGAGATGTCTTGCCGAAATCCAGAACCCTGACAACAATAGAATCACCACGGTGAATATCGCATACGTAAACACCTGTTTCATCATTTGATTCAACTTTCACGCCTTTTGAGAAAGCCATTGTCTCAGCTTCTACTCTCTCACGTGGATTCATCGTACCAATAGGTGATACGCCCTTGTCGGTAGGTAAGATTGTTGGGAAGGTGCCATCAGCATTGTATTTGAACTCCTCTATCGCTACACTACGGCCAAAGCCACCACCTCTAGGCAGTTTGCCTGTGTGATACATGAAATAAGAGTGTCCCTTGAAGTCTGCCACACCACAGTGATTGGTGAAGCTTCCGGTATTTGAAAGCGGCATGATCTGACCCATATACTTCCATGGGCCACGTGGTTTCTTAGCCATCGAATAAGAGATATGTTCAGGAACTCCCCCGGCAGCATACAACAGGTAATAATTCTTGTTGCGTTTCAGAATCCAAGGACCCTCTGTGTAAGAATCTTTGTAAACCTCATCCTTCTTACGTTCATTGCCTACAGGACCACCGAATCCTTCTGTCGTCATCGGAATCTTCTCTACTTCGCCATTAATGCTGATCATGTCCTTATTCAACTTGCAGAAATAGACACGAGGATTACCCCAATAGAGATAAGCCTGACCGTCATCATCGAGCATCACTGTAGGATCGATATAATCCCAGTTCCCGTCGGCAAGAGGTTTCCCTATGGCATCCTTGAAAGGACCCGTAGGACTATCACCTACAGCTACACCGATAGCCATTGCATTACTCAACTTGGAATGAGCACATACATACCAGTAATACTTACCATCACGTTTGATGGTCTGGGCAGCCCACGCACGGCCGTCAGCCCAAGAGAAAGTGCGGAGTGACAAAGGACTTCCGTGGTCAGTCCAGTTCACCATGTCGGCACTGGAATAGACACGCCACTCATTCATCCAGAAGAAGGTGGCGTTATCTTCATCATGACCGGTATAGATATACATACGATCACCGTCTGCCATAGGTGCAGGGTCTGTCGTAAAGTTTGTTTGTACGATGGGGTTCTGTGCGAAGCAACCAGCAGATGCTGCTGCCATCAGAATAGATAAAACTGTTTTTTTCATTGAAAAATCTTATGTTATTTAATTATTGTCCTTGAACTGTCATCTCAGAAATCTTAATACCCTGATCGGCATGTATCCTGACAAACCTTGCCATAAAGGGTTTGCCTGTAAACTCTTTCCAGTTCTCTCCGTCAATAGAAGTCTCTATCACGTATTTCTTTGTCGAAGAATCAGAAGCGAGCTTCACATTGACACTCGTCACATTGATGCAACGCTCCGTATCAAGCATGATCCAAGGGTTATTATCAGTGGATAGAGGTGACCAGTAAGTAGACATATTATTGTCAGTCGCCATACTTGATGTATGTTTCAGTTCCATCGAAGAGGCAAAGATCGGACTGTTGTTTCCAAAGGTCTTGAGTTCTTTTGTATCTTCCCGGGTAAACCGATGATAAGAATGCTCTGAATAGAGAGGAGTTACGTTTTCTCTGTATCGTGGGCCATCACAGAATGAGAGTGTGATTTTACCTGATGACAGTCCGTCAGAGGTAGCTTCCACGACAGTCGTCCCTGAATAATAAGAGCGGATGGATATGGCACACTGGCCATCTCGTATAAAGATATCATCATCCGGACTGAAGGTGATGGAACGGCCTGTAGGAAACTGTCCGGGACCGCTCTTGATGGTCAGTGTGACCTTCGGAGAATTGCTGATAGGCTGTTGATCCTTATCAACGACACTGACGATGAGCTGTGCATCATCAGTACCATCAGCTTTGATCCTAGCACTCTTAGAGGCTGTAAGAACCACTCCCGCAGCGATACCTTCTTTTCGTTCTTCAGGTATTGTCATACCTTTAAACTCATGGCAATACCAGAAATATCTCCTTTTGGGAAGTCTTTGATAGTCAACAAAACCCATACGGCCGAAGTCGCCGCTGGCCAATGTTCCATGATCGAACGCGCACCATAACGACTGGCCACTACGCCAAGAGATACCCTTCCAAGCGTCATTCCGTTCCAAGTCGCCCCACCCTGCTGCATATTTGCCGGGGCGGACATCCATCGTTGAACCGTATTCGGTGACGACACTTGGTATTCCGGGATTCTGGAACTCAGCGATTGTTGCTCCATCACCGTTATAACCCGCTATATCACCGATATGATCGAATCTGTCCTCGTTGGTAGGACGCTGGCATCCGCCGATTCCTGCCGGTCTGGTAGGGTCAAGCTGATGTGATAATGCCACCATCTTCTTGAGCAACGCATGGACATGGCCTAATGTCTTGCCTTCAGTGAAAAACGGTTCGTTACACATGCTCCATGCGATGATAGAGGGACTGTTTCGGTGGATGAGTATCATCTCCTTCAACTGTTGCAGACAGCTGCGTTCAAAGGCAGCGGTATCAACAGGAGTGATGGGATAGCCACTGGCTGTCCACCATCCGTCACGGTTGTCGCCATAAGTACTCCAGTAGGGAGCCTCACTCCAGAACATGATTCCCAGCTCATCACACGACTTGACAAACGCCGGAGAATGAGGATAGTGTGAACCGCGAATAAAGTTCATTCCGCAGTTCTTAATCATGGAGACATCACGGTGAGCAGCAGAGTCTGTCACGCCATCACCCCAGCCAGCCTGATCCTGATGTACGTTTGCACCGCTGAAATAGAGATGTTTGCCATTGAAGAAGAAGCCGCTGTCGGCCGTAAACTTAAACCATCTGAAGCCAAACTGATTACTTGTACTGTCGATAAGTCCGTTTGAACTGTATAAGAGCGTCTTAAGAGTATAGAGATGAGGAGCGTCAGGCGACCAAAGCAACGGCGATTTGATAGCCGCTGTGGTCTGATCTGCGTTCCATACCTGACGAGGTGAAAGCACCTTCTCACACTTCGATTTGGTGACAGTATTGCCTTTCTCATCGAGAATCGTATAGACCAGTGACAAACGATTCGGTTGATTGCTGCTGTTGACAACCTTTGTAGTTACATGCACAGTGGAGCTGTTGCCCTTCGTCTGTTCCAAGGTTGGAGTTGTGATGCAGGTTCCGCACCAGTCTACATAGGTATTGTCTGTGATGACAAGACGTACATTACGGTATATACCACCGCTGAACGTATGCTCGCCAGCACGAGGTGCTACATCGGGACGCCAGTTATTATTGACTCTGATGGCTATCAGATTGTAACCTGCCTTGACTGCGTTGCTGATATTGATGCTAAACCCGGTATATCCGCCTACATGACGACCGCAGAGCTTACCGTTTACATATACCTGAGCGTCCTGAAACACACCATCAAACTCTAAGGTGACATGTCTGTTCACTTCTTTACGCGAGATATTCAGATGGCGGCGATACCACCCATAACCCATATAAAACTGTTTCGATTCAAAATAAGGAAGGCTCATCGTATGAGGTAGTCCTATACGCTGCCAGTCAGAACAATTCAGACCTATATTTGCACCATCCTTTACATCTCCCTGAGCATAAAGCCAACTGTCATTGATGATGACAGAGGCTCTATTATCGGCATTCAATGAGATGGAGAAAATAAAGGCCGAAAGAATCAATAATGCTTTTCTTCTATTCATGAATGTTTATTTTATGATTTCCCATTTAAAGACACAGCCGTTCTTACGATTGGCGTCAGATCCCTGGCAGTCGGCAGAATACGGACTTCCATCAGTAGGATGTTTGCAAATATAACGTTGTGTCTTCAGTGACAACAGCATACACTGACCTTCCAGCATATCCTGCCATACAAAATTCTCAGCTTTGCTTGCATCAGTAGTCAATCTCACATCACCTGAAAGCCCATTTCCTGCAATAAACACATAACGGCCGTCAGCACACTGCAGGTTGACCTTACCGTTACCCTTGTCGATGACAACAAACTGAGTCTGCTGACCATTGCGATTATTAGGACCGGCCCATGTGTTGTGCATCAAGCCGTGAGGCGTCGCAAACATCAAGCTGCCATCAGCTAGGTTGGTAAGACGGATTGTCTTTCCTACCGGAATATTATTGGTACGGTCAGCCAATGGCTCATCTACAACGAAATCATCGAAGTCAGCAAAGCCACCATTCTTTTTATTGGTATTATAAGCATATAGCGCAGTACGCACACCCTGGAATGTTCTCATCTGGTATGACTGGATAATAGTGTCACCAATGTTTGTCCATGATTTACCGTCATAAGAGTAAGAATAAAGTGTTTGACTCTTGTCATAATCACCCCATAAACGCAGCCACAGCTTGTTTTTCTGTAATGGTTGTTTGATCTCTCTATTATGACTCTGGTCATACCAGCGCAGAGAGAGTCCTTGATTGTCCTTCACCACTCCTAGAAGAGCATACGGAGAGTTGATAGCTGCAAGACCGGCGTTATCGCCATCTTTTAATTTTGAGGCATCCAACTTGACTGAGGTGAAAGAAACAGGGCCGATAGCACGTTGGGTAAGTGTGTTCTTTGCCCACAGCAACTGATTTGCAGGCATGCTGTGTAATCTCAGAACGCCCTTCTTCTCACTAAGTGACCACATCTTGTTTACCGGATTATGATTCCATTGCCAAACAGGTTTTAGTTTACTCTCATTGAAGTTATCACATCTCTCGTATGGAGCCTCAGGAGTTGCCACTGAGTTATTGGGTTTAAACCATGTACGAGGTGTGCGTCCCAAGTTCTTCTCAAGTCCGAAATATGGCCATCCGTCAACCCATGTCACCGGTGACAGACAGGTGGTTCTGCCCACAGCGTTAAAATCCTGCATCGACACACCCCACCATGAACCGTCTTCAGCCTGCACGATACCACCTTGGTGAATTGTGGATGCGCCTAAAGAGGTAGGAGAAGGTCTGTTCTGAATGAATTTAAAACCATCTTCGGGAATAGGAGTACCTAAGCTCACATTGCCTGTAGTCCAAGCAGAAGAGTATCCGAAAGATTCACGAGCACAGATCACGCATGTCTCATAAGGTCCATAGATATTTTTAGAACGAGCACATTGCATACGTCCCATTGGAGAGTAGTCTGCTGAGATGATGTAATACATCCCGTTGATCTTGTATATATGATGACCCTCACCCATTGCGTTACCCTCCGGTATGATCACCCGTTCCGTTCCTTCGATAGGACCGCTCAGATCCGGCTTCAACTGGGTGCAGGTGACGCTACCATATTTATGAATGGCATATATCTTATTGTCATCATCGAAAAGGATGGAGAGGTCATAAATGTTGCCATTCACTTTCACATGCTTCCAAGGACCTTTGATGTTATCGGCAATGTATGCCTGTAATCCATGGCCATTGATATTCGAAAAGACATAGAACTTTCCATTATGATAGCGGATACATGGCGCCCAGATACCCTGGCCATACACGCTCTTGCCCTCATTCAGATTGAACTCAGGATTATTTTCATCAAACCGGTCAAAACAATAGGAACAGAATTTCCAATTCACCAAATCAGTAGAATGCAGGATGACGATGCCCGGCACACAATGCATGGTTGTACCTACAAGATAGTAATCTTTTCCTACACGGATGATGTCTGGATCAGAGAATTCATCATAGAATAAAGGATTGGTATAGGTACCATTTCCATTGTCTGCACTCCATGATTTCTGGTTACTGTTATCTAGTTTTGATTCCGCCAAGAGTGGTGAGGCAGATAATATCAAAAGGAGCAAAATGAGTTTTGTTTTCATAATTACGATGCGAAACGTTTAGTTTTTATTTGATTTATTTTTTATTCAACACTTTTATCGTCTTTACACTTCCGTCACTCATGTTCATCTTCACAATCATGACCCCTTTCTCCAGAGAGTTGAGACGCTGACCTATCAGATTATAATATTCGGTTGAGATGACATAAGCATTTGTCATGATCGGATTGACAGAAGTTACTGAAGAGTCGTAAGTGGTGCCGTTGAAGGTGATATCATCTATTAAGAAGTTATTCTGACTGGCAGCCAACCCCCAGACAAACTGAGTGGAACCCGACTGGAATGTACCTGATAAGTCGGTCGTCGTAGATCCCGTCTTCCATGTCACGCTGTCCGTAGAGTATTCCAACTTCATCACGACAGCCGATGATCCTGATACCGAAGCACGATACCACATCGGTTGTTTTACCGTAGGATTCACCGTTGCGGAACCATTCACAAGCATACTTAAGGATGTATTCACCGTTGATTTGTAAATACGGAACTCCGTGTTCGATGAAGATGGATGGTTATAGACAATAAAAGCATATCCGGCCTTCATTCCTTCCGTATAACATTTCGATGAATTACCCACAATGTTATCATCACCTCTCAACAGGACTCCTACTTTATATTCTGTGTTAGCCAGTCCGTTGCATTGCTTCCATGTAACCGTATAGTCAGTAGATTTGCTCGTGAACTTATTCAGATTGAGTACGCCCGATGAGTTTCTCCCTGCCGCTGAATAGATCTTCAGCATGTTACTTGTTGTTCCTTGTGCATCGGTGTAGCTCACCACTCCCGCTGTTGCCGTACTTCCTGTGCCGACAGTGATATCATTGGCAGGAGGTGTCGAGGCAGTTGTCTTTGCTATGTCATTCGTAAAATCATACGCCATCGTAATAGACGCCGGTTTAATGATTCCATTGATGGTGATTGACTGTGGAAGAACATCTGCCGACGTGAAGCTAAGCACACCGGAGTAGCTACCTACAGAGCCTTGAGGATCGATGCGTACATAGACGGCACTGTCATTGATGATACCACCGTTCAGGGTATCAATATCCAATGAAGAGACATAATCGCCATCATGCGACATTGATACCTGGAAGCCGTCAGGGGCTGTCACAGTGACAGGAGCTGTCAATTTACGGGCTGTCACAAACACTGTTTGAACAGAGTCCTCACCTGTTGAGATATTGAAGTCACTTAAGTTATAACGTGATATATCGAGCGTCTTGATAGCCTGTACCGAACCGTCATCGATGGTCATCCGGTCGAAATAAAGTGTATTCAGATTGGAGTTGGAATTGATTCTCACCAGATTCTTACCGGCATTTAACGTTACTGTGCAGGCATAATCTTTCCATCCATTAGTAGTTGTCGTCATTGGCAATACAATAACCTGAGAACGCACATTATTGACGAACAATGCGATACGTCCCACACCATTCGGTGCCAGATAACGAAGTTTTAGCGTATAAGTACCGTCATGTAATACGGAAACCGTATCACGGACCGTTGCTGCCGAGTTCGTTCCGAAGTTCAGATAACCCTGTGCAGAGAAGTTCTTAATGCTGCCGTTATTACCGTTTGTAACGTTCCCGGCAATGCTCTTATAGTCGAAGTTCTCAGCTTCATACTGGCGTGCGCCTACATACTCCGTCGGAATCTGAGGCTCTATGAGTTTTGCTTCAGTAAACTCAGTGAGTCTGTCCGTAGCGTCACCCGAGCATTTGATTATCAGGTCAAGCGGACCGTTGTGGGCCACCACCAGCGTGTAAACGCTGTCCGTCCATTCAGCCTTGATAATCTTACTGGCTGCATGACTGGCTCTGTCCTTATAGTAATAGGTTGGCTCACTCTTGCTTCCGTATATTTTCAATGTATCACTCTTTAATGCCGTCACATCCGTGCGATAGTTCGTAAGATAGAAAGTAAGACTATCTGCAAACTCCTTAACCACACCCGTGGTATATTCCGAATAAGTCAGCTGAAGACTGTCACATGTATTGTATTTAAGAGGTATCAAGGCAGTTGCAGTACGCTTGGTCTTATACGGGTTATAGGTCAGCCAGCTGTTTTCTACACGAGATACATAGGCATCGCCCTTGTACTCCTGTGGAAAGAGTCGGTTAAACTCAGCCACCTTCGTTGCCTTGTTTCCCCATCGTGAGGTGTAGGCAGAACGATTCACCTGTACAGGCAGCGATTTCGCCATGCTGTCAGCCATGAAAGCCACCGTAGGGATCGTAGGATAACGTCCGCTCTTCTTAAACCATGTTTGGTTGGTCTGCATGTGTTTCGTATCGTCCATATTATAAAGCCCGTCAAAGAGGTCGGATGGTGTAGCATAGTCTGTCCAGCTGTCACCTGTATTCATATTATCGATGATAGCCACCTTCGTTCTTTTGATCACCTCATCACGTGATGGGATACGTACCGTCTTATCGAGAATCTTTCGGAACAAATCCATGCTGACATTATTAAACTGCGGATAGGTAGACCATCGTCTGGCTGTGTATCCGTCAGCTGTGGTATAGGCATTGTTTTCTTTGAAGCACTGCTGCCAAATCAACTCAGGTCCGTCGGTCACGGTTCCACCATTCAGCATCATATTATTCAATACCGGTGCAGCACCTGCACCTTCAGGGAATTTATCCTCGGTACTGTCTTCGTTCACCCATCCGCACTGGTCGAATCTGATTCCGTAGTTTCCGTTCACGCCCGAGATAAAAGAGCCTAAGCAGACACTCTCATTATCGTAGAAGCAGGTCGTCTGCGTATATTTCTCACACATGATGAAGTGTTCGGGGTGTTCCTTGCATACAGCAGCAAAGTTGGCATCGCGTTTCATCATTGCCACAGGGTTGAGAGAGGCCCCATACCACTCTCCACAGAAACTGACAATCAGGTAACCGCCGTACTTGTCGGCAAGCTTCATCAAGTCAGTGAAATGGGCAAGACGCTGCGGATAGGTGCACGAGAACTTGTCATCGAATCCCCAGAACTGCTCAGCGTAATTCCATCCGAGGAAGTTTGGATAATCCCTGAAGAACTCTTCATACACGCGAAGGTCGGTCTCAGAGAAATGACTGAAACCGCCACTGGCACACTGTATGGTGGTCCACATCTTATTCTCTGCACATGTGCGGAGCCAGGAACGAGCCGTCTCGTATCCGTTAGGACAAATGTTCATCACACCCGTATTTGAATCGTGACTGATAGAGAGAGAGATGTTCATCACCACATAAGGTCGGATATCCTTCGGTATCATGTCAATGATCTTCTGTGGGTCAGCCCAGTTCCAAGTGTCTATATGTATCAGCCACATAGGTTGATTGGGTGAAATCTGCCGACGCAGAGGTACTGTAGGTGCTGCGAGATTGATTTGCACACCCATTAAAATCAAAACGATAACAATTAAAATTCTTTTCATGGTTGTTTTATTTTCTTTCATAAGGAGATTCATTCATACGATCCATCATGTGATTACACTTGCCTCCGGCTATTTGATGATAACCATCACACAACGCTGAAAGGCATAACACGATTAGGAATATTCTTCTCATTTCTTATTTTTTCTGCAAAATTAACAGAAAATGAATGATATGCAATTATTTATCGTTTCATAAACGTTTGTCTTTGTTGCATTTCTCACCTGTCTCCGGTCGATCGTTTTCGTCTGAAAACAAAAAAGAAATACAATCAACTGATTTCCAACGAGATAACGTTCCATTTGCAAATCTTTGTACGTATTTCCCTATTCATCAATAGGGAAAACACCCCAAAGGTATATAGAAATTCCCTTTCGAATGAAACAAATAGCGCCTATCTTTGCGGAAAAGAATAAGTAATTAAATGATGAATCACAAATGGTAATTGTATTTCAGGATG
>OBMA010002486.1_pt1 | contig 10715 bp, 6 predicted proteins | sample 1539141 | NCBI WGS metagenome assembly OBMA01 (sample SAMEA3991484, study PRJEB22521) | metagenome | biome: anthropogenic terrestrial biome; feature: sewage plant; material: raw primary sludge | place: Sweden | collected 2012-09-26 | reverse complement strand
CATGAGCATTCAAATAACCATCAAATACTTCATACATATCTGTAAATGAAATATTTCCGTCTGCACGTTTGCCGTAGCAATATATCTTGCAAGGTTTTGTTATCTCTATAGGACCCGTATATACATTTGTGAATTTTTCTGGACGAAAAGCGTTGTCGTCTATGCTGTAATAGAAAATGACGTCATCATTAATGTTTTTGGAACTTTTTTCAATGGTGAGTTTGTTGCCTTTCAGTGACATTACTGGTAAATACATTCCAGTACTATAGGTACCAGAGGAATTTTTAATTCCATTCCAATGGCAGAACCATAATTTATAATTCCATTCGTTTTTTAGTTTATAAGTAGCTCCATATCCCCAGTCTCGTTGGAATGAACAAGTTTGATAACTCTCGTTTGTTGTATAATAAAATCCGTCCGTCGTGGGGTTTATTATCTCATCGGTCATTACGTCAAACAGATCGACGTTCCTCGAGTAAAAAACATTTTCGTAATCTGCATATCCTGATCCCCGAGTGAAATTTTGAGTAATCAAGGAGTCTGTTTCTCCATATATGGTCCCTGTTTTTGTTACGGCATAGGCTCTTATATAATATTTCGTATTTCCGTATAGAAATTGTAGCCGGTGGGCAAATTGTTCTTTGTTTATGAATGACAAATCATATATTTTAGTGTCTTTGCTTGGCTTGTCATCTATAACATATCTGAATTCGTTTAGGGAGGTATAATTGGTTCCCGAAGTCATTGACATGTCGTTTTTGTCTGTTCCGACAATGATTCCTTTTTTCGTAATATTATCATCGGAGTAGTTAGCTATGTAACCACCTACCACAGGGGGCTGGGTGTTACCGTCGAAAATGATGGTAGTCACGCCTGTCCCTGAATTACTGCTCTTATTTATGGTCAGATGCAGCGTGACAATACTGTCACAACCATTTGCATTTTTTAAAGTGTCAGTATAGTTACCTGACTCGGTGATGCTTTTCCCGTTCCATGTGTAAATGTCGCAGGCAGATTCTGTCAGTGTGTCCCTATTTGTCTGGTTGATAGTTAAATGTAAGGTGACAGAGCTGTCGCATCCAGCGGCAGAGATGAAATGTTGCTCATAATCGCCGCTTTTGGTATAGGTGTTGTTGTTCCACTTGAACTCGATGCAGGCTGTCGCTCTAAACTCGGAGGTCTTAGCTTTGTTGATGGTCAGATACAGTGTGACAATGCTATCGCACCCGCTGGCATCAGTGAAGGTGTGAGTGTAGGTCCCGCTTGTGGTGTATGTTTTTCCGCCCCAAGTATACTGGTTGCAGTTAATGACTGTATCTTTGAATATGGGGTTCATAACTAGTCTCAGTCCATAGTAAACGTCAGTTCCGTCTACAGTGTAACCTCGGTCTGTGGTGCGCAGAATGGCATCGAATGTACCCCAATCTCCTCCTCTTAACGCATAGCAAGTGCCACTGGCAGGCCCTGTCGGATCGGTGCATGATGCACTGCTATAGGCTCCGTACCAATCTTTGCATAGTTCCCAAATATTTCCGCTCATGTCATAGAGACCCAGCTCGTTGGGTGAATAGGATGCCACTTCGCCTATATGCGTTGTCTGGGTACTGCGATACCCTCCATTGTCACCAATGTATGTGTAATTGATGTCGGCGGTCACGTCCGATAGGGTGTTGCTTCCTGCAAATATGTAGTTTTTACTTTTGCTTCCTCCTCGTGCGGCATATTCCCATTGAGCTTCTGTTGGCAAAGCAAAGTTGCAGCCAGTCAGGCTGTTTAGTTTGTTTATGAAGGTTTGGCAGTCGGACCAACTTTTTACCTCTACGGGATAATTGTCGTCACCTTTGTGATAAGAAGGATTGGCTCCCATTACGGCTTTCCATAAGGCTTGCGTCACTTCTGTCTGCCCTATCCAGTAACTTGATAAGGAAACATTGTGAACTGGTGCTTCATCGCTGGCTGCCAATGCACTGTAGTTGATTCTCCAGTTGTAGGTGTCTTGCGCACCCATATAAAAGTTTCCGCATGCTATTTTTGCCATTCGTAATCCAACTCCGTTGACATTGATGGTCTTGTAGGTTACTCCGTCTATAGAGGTTAGTGCTCCTATTTTTCCATCTGACTTGATGGTGAGATTTATTGTTACAGTACTGTCGCACCCCCTTATCGTATTAAAGGTATGGGTGTAAGTTCCGCCTTTGGTGTATGTTTTCCCTCCCCATGTATAGCTTCCATAGGCAGTAACGTTGCTTGTTATGTTATAGGTGGGGTTTATGGTCAAGTTCAGCGTAACGATGCTGTCTCCTCCACTATGTGCTGTGAAAGTGTGGGTGTAGGTTCCGCTTGTGGTGTGGTTCGTCCCGCCCCAGTTATAACTGCCACACGCTGTTACACTTTCCGTCGTGTATATAGTCTGATTGACATTGGTGCATACAAGGCGCAATCCAATGCAATTTCCGTCGCTGGAGGTAGTGTTGGGCACCCGGCGCGATACTCTACTGTTATAGTCTATGCCAAACCAACAGCCACCTCTCCATACTTTTTCCGACCCTGATGACGGGCCCGTGGGGTCGGTGGAACTTCCACTGGAATAGGTCCCGTACCAATCGTCGCACCATTCATACAGATTTCCGCTCATGTCGTATATGCCCAATTCGTTGCTTCTCAAGGTGGCAACCTCTTTGGATGAACCTGCTCTTGGTCCTGCAAATACTCCAGTAATGGCTGGTGTGTTAGGATTGTATACGACTCCATTATACCATGCCACTTGTTTTATATCGCTACTTCCCGAAAATTTGGTTCCGTTGCTTTGGTTTCCTCCTCGTGCAGCATATTCCCATTGTGCTTCGGTTGGTATTGCAAATTTCAATCCCGTTATGTTATTCAGTTTGCTGATGAATGTCTGGCACTTGTCCCATGTTACATTATCGACTGGATAATTGTCATTGCCTGTGTGACTGGATGGATTACTGCCCATTACGGCTTTCCATAAGGCTTGTGTCACTTCTGTCTTTCCTATCCAATAGCTGCTCATTGTCACTCTATGCACTGGACTTTCAACGCCATCTTCTGCGTACGAGTCGTAACCTGGCGATGATGCTGATTTGCTTTGAGCGCCCATATAGAAAGAGCCTCCGTCAACCAGTGCCATTTGAAAACTGACACCATTGGCTGAGATTGTCCGATATGTTGCTCCGAATGCGATCCCGACATTTCCAAAGAGTAGATTTGTTGTTACAAAAAGCAAAAAGGATATAATCTTTTTCATCATATAATGATTTGTGTTCTTTTCTTGTGAATTATAGTGGTAAAATGCCGTCGTACTAGTTTAGAGAGATATTTGTTGCCTTCTCTTTATCAGCATTATAAGTGTAATATTTTATCCATATAATTCATTTTGGTGTAAAATTATATCTTTTTATTGATTTTTACAAATTTTAAGAGGCGTTTGTTATAAATATTATATGATATTTAAGCTAATTATGCAAACAGCCCTGGGCGAAATTTCGCTCAGGGCTGCTTTTTAATGTATGCGTGGAAAGATGTTCTTTATACTCCTTCCAGACTCTCTTTTATTGCGGTCAGCACTTGTTCCAGCACCTCGTCGGTGTGAACGGCCGATATGAAATTGCCTTCAAATTGTGATGGCGAGACATAGATGCCGCGTGCCAGCATATTGCGGAAATATTTGGCGAAACGTTCCTGATTGCTGCGTTTGGTATCCTCAAAATTTCTTACGGGATGGTCGTTGAAGAACATGGTGAACATGCTTCCCTCGTGGTTGAGTTGTATGCCTTTGCCTGCTATTATCTCTTCCAGACGGGTTGTGAAATTATTGCTCTTGCGTTCCAGATTGTCGTAGAATCCAGGTTGCTTCAGCTGTTTCAGCGTGGCAATGCCCGCAGCCATGGCTACAGGGTTGCCCGATAGGGTCCCAGCCTGATAGACGGGACCATCGGGCGCCAGCATGGCCATGATGTCGGCTCTTCCGCCAAAAGCCGCAGCAGGAAATCCTCCGCCTGCAATCTTGCCCACAGTGGTCATGTCAGGCTTGATGCCGAATCGCTCCTGAGCACCGCCGAAAGCTAGACGGAAACCGTTGATGACCTCGTCGAAGATGAGCAGTGCGCCATGTTTCAACGTCACTTCCCGAATTTTCTCCAAAAATCCTTTTTGAGGTATCACAACTCCCATATTGCAGGCTACGGGCTCCACTATTACGGCAGCCACTTCGTCACCATGCTGGCTGAAGAAATCTTCCAGCCGTTGAGGGTCATTGTAGGGCAGCGATACGGTGTGTTTGGTGAAGTCGGCAGGCACGCCGGCTGATGAGGCATTGGTGAGTTTTGCCACCGACGAGCCCGCTGATACCAGCAGATGGTCGGCATGACCATGGTAGCAGCCGTCGAATTTTACCAGCACATTGCGGCCGGTAAATCCGCGTGCCACACGTATGGCACTCATGGTTGCTTCGGTGCCGCTGTTGACGAAGCGCAGACGCTCCATGCTGGGGAACGCCTCGCGGACGCGTTCTCCCAGTTCGGTCTCCAGCAGGGTGGGAATGCCATAACTGCTGCCGTTGCTCACGGCCTCGATGGCTGCCTGGTTGACCAGCGGATTGCAATAGCCCAATATGAATACACCCCACGACATGCAGAAATCGATGTAAGGATTGTCGTCGATATCGGTGAGGTGGCAGCCTTCAGCCTTCTTGATAAAGAGAGGGGTGGTGCCGACACTCTTGAGTGCGCGCACGGGACTGTTCACACCGCACGCTATCACATTTTTGGCAGCCTCAAAGGCCGCAACTGATTTTACTCTGCCCATTTTTGCATATATTCTTTAGCGTAGTAGGTAATGATGTAGCGTGCGCCGGCGCGCTTGATGCCGATGAGACTCTCGAATGCGACTCTGCGCTCATCCAGAAATCCGGCTTGGGCGGCAGCCTTCAGCATGGCATATTCGCCACTGACCTGATAGGCCACCATCGGAATGTTGGGGAATCGCTCCACACCGCGGGCTATCATGTCTAGGTAAGGCATGGCGGGTTTCACCATGGTCCAGTCGGCGCCTTCCTCTATGTCGGCAGCTATCTCTTCCAATCCCTGGTCGTGGGTGCGGAAGTCCATCTGATAGGTCTTGCGGTCGCCAAACGAAGGGGTGCTGTCGGCTGCGTCGCGGAATGGCCCGTAAAAGGCCGAGGCATATTTGGCAGAGTAGGCCAGCACTTTGGTCTGTTGGTCCAGTCCCTCTTTTTTCAATCTGTTCTTGAGGGCCTCTATCTGTCCATCCATCATGGCCGATGGGGCTACCATGTCGGCTCCCGCTTTGGCGTGCTGATAGGCCATCTCGGCCAGTAACGGCAGTGTGCTGTCGTTGTCCACATCATTGTTGACCAGCAGTCCACAGTGGCCATGACTGGTGTACTCGCACAGACAAATGTCGGTGATGACGCACATTTTGGGACAGGCTGCCTTGATGGCTTTCACGGTGCGGGCCACCAGCGAGTCAGACGCATAGGCGGCACTGCCGCGCTCGTCTTTCACGCTGTTGTCCACTACGCCGAACAGCAGCACCTTGTTGATGCCAAGTGCCATTATCTCCTTCACATCGGCTACCAGGGTGTCGATGGAGTAGCGGTTGATGCCAGGCATGGTGGCTATGGGGGCGACTATGCCCTCGCCTTCGGTCACGAAGTAGGGATAGATGAAGTCATCGGCTTTCAGGTTCACGTCGGCATATTTGTCGCGCGTGGCTTGGTCCTTGCGGTATATTCTGAATCTTTTCATTTTGGTTGTATGTTTTTATTTGTCTGTATCTGATGTGCGGAAAGCCTTTACAAAGGCCTCGCGTGTGATGGGGCCGCGGGTCTCTACCTGCATGGTGGCCGGCATTGTGCCATACAGCTTGATGAAGTTGGTGATGGTGGAGGGGGAGGTGAATATGATGCGGTATATCTGATTGAGATCCACTTTTTGCGGATACTCTGGCATAACGTTCCGATAGGCGGTGACAGTAGTGACCTCGTGTCCTACTGATCGCAATCCGCCTGGCAGCAGGTCCATGCCCAGATTGGAGCGGGGAATGAGTATCCGCTGATGAGGCAGGTCCTTGAAGTGATTGATGAGGCTGTACGAATTGTCGGCTTTGCTCTCCTCCACGTTGCTGACACCTGCTTGGCGAAGGGACTCGGTGGTGGTTGCCCCAATTGATACCACTTGCAGGGAACTTAGAACGCTGGTGTCCTGTCCTGATTTATGCAGGGCTTCCATCCAGTATTTCACAGCGTATCGGCTGGTGAACAGCAGACAGTCGTATTGATTGATATGGAGAGCCGATTGCACCAGTTCGGAGTCATCGGCCATTGGGGCTATCTCAATCAGAGGGGTGTGTACATAGTTGGAATTGCTGCAGGTGATGCCCGTGTAGAGGGTCCGTCCTGGTTCGGTTGGGTCGATGGTGACGGGGTGGTGGTGTGGCTGGGTATGGGCAAATTCCTCAAGAGTCATTTTGCGGAGGTTTCCCTCTTCGTCTCTGATGGTGAGCATGCCCTCCTCGTCCATGATGCTTTTGCGGGCAAACAGGTGGCGGAGTCTGTCGCTGTCTGCGCGGGCGGTGATGGCCAGATAACCCTGCAGGGGGTGGGTGGCAAAGGGCAGCACCTCGCTTATCTCGTTGGCGATGTTCAGCCGCTTGAGTGCACAGGTGGCCACAATAACCGCGTCAATCTGGCCTTGGCGCACCTGCTGTACCCGTTGGGCAATGGTGCCTCTGATGCCCACAATGGTGAGGTCGCTGCGCAGTTGTTGCAACTCGGCTTTGCGTATGGGTGAGCTGGTGCCGATGGTGCTGCCGGCTGGCAGTTCGTCCAGCTTCAGCCCATTACGGCTTACCAGAGAGTCGGTCACGTCCCATGCCTGGAAGAGGGCAATCACTTCCAGTCCATCGGGCATCGGAAATGGCAAATCTTTGGCTGAATGAACGGCAATGTCAGCCATGTCGGTCAGTAATGCGTCATCCAATTCGCGGGTGAAGATGTCGGCGGGTGCTTGCCCGTTCAACAGCGATATTTGCAGGTGCTTGTCGCCATACGATTCTGTCAGTATCAATTCTTTCTCCACTTCAGGAAACAGGTTGAAAACCTCTTTTACCTGTAATTGCGATAGCGGGCTGTTCCGCAGTATTACTCTTATTTTGTCCATTATTGTTCTTTTTGCAGGTGGGCTATGCGGCGGGCCAGTGTTTCTTGCAGTTCGGCGATTCCCTCTTCTATGATGGCTTCGGCCTTGCTTACTTCGGTTTCCCTTATCTTGATGTTCTTTTGTACCCGTCGTTCCACGTCAGTAAGGTTAAACAGCTTGACGTTGGCAAACTTTGCGATGTCGGGGTCAATGTCGCGGGGAAAAGCGAGGTCAATGGCCAGCAGCGGCTGGTCCGGGTCTATATCGCTGGCTTTTACAATGAGTCCGGGGGCGGAGGTGGCACTTATCAGAATGTCAGTATTTTTCAGAAAATCAGGTTCCTCATCGAGACTTCGGGCAACGCAGCCGAATTTCTTGGCCAGTCGCTCGGCATTATCGACACTTCGGTTGGCCAGTGTCACATTGTGTGAGCCCTTGTTTTTCAGAAAGAGCAGGATGTCTTGTGTGAGCTTGTTCACACCAATCAATGTGATGCGCGAGTTGAACAGGTCGCATCGCTCGCTTTCCACAATTTCGATGGCGGCAAGGCTGTGTGAGACGGCACCGTGAGAAATCTCTGTGTCGGTGCGTACCTTTTTTCCCACCAACAGAGCATACTCGAACAGCTTGTGCAGGGGGGCTGGCAGTTTGAATTTGTTGCGGGCATTGATGTAGGCTTCTTTCACTTGTCCTTGCACCGCCCGTTCGCCTATCAGCGCTGATTCCAATCCCGACACCACCCGGAACAGATGGCGGGCCACTTCATTAGGCACATCGCCGTCTCCCTCGTACACTTCCACCCTGTTGCAGGTCTGTAGAAATACGGAGGGCCTTTCTATCTCATTTTCAATTTCTTTGAGATATTTTTCCCTCTCGTCCAGCGAGGCATTTATTTGGTTTATGGATTTGTATGTAATCATTTCGCCTTGTCGTCATCATTCTCCTTTAGTGCAAAGGTACTGAATATGTTGCTCTTTTCCGTTCTTTCTTTTTATTTTGTTTGAAAGGTTGAATGGTGGATTTGGGTATAAATACGGATTTGGTGGCAAAATCCAGACCTCTCAGTTTACTCTTGCCACAGGTCCTTCCCCTTTCAGGAAGTTGATAATGTTGCGTGCGGCAAATCGGCTCATCTCCACTCTGGCGTCGATGGTGGAGGTGCCGCAGTGGGGTGACAGCACCACGTTGTCAAGGTTATACAGTTCAGCTGTTATCAATGGCTCATTTTCGAAAACATCGAGTGCGGCGCCCCTTATCTGTCTGTTTCGCAGGGCTTCGGTCAAGGCTTGTTCGTCCACCACTGCGCCGCGTGCCGTGTTCACCAGTATGGCGTCTGCTTTCATGAGGCTGATGGCATGGGCGTCAATCAAGTGGTGGGTCTCAGTGTTGAGCGGCATACTCAGGGCCACAAAATCTGACTGGGCCATCAGTTCTTCAAGTGTACGGAAGCTGGCGTGGTAGCGCTGTTCATATTCTGCTGATAACTGGTGGCGGTTGTGATAAATGATGTTCATGCCTCCTGCCAGTGCTCTGCGGGCTATTGCCTGTCCTATGCGGCCCATTCCCACAATGCCGAGTGTCTTTCCATACATTCCAGTGCCCAGATGTTCCAGAGTGCCCCATTTAAGCGTTCCGTTGCGCAGTTTCCGGTCGTTTTCGGCCAAACAGCGGGCGGCGCATCCCATCAGCGCGTAGGCCAGTTCGGCGGTTGGCTCCACCACTGGGTCGGGCGTGTTGGCTACGGTTATTCCCTTTTGACGGGCATAGTCTGCATCCACATTGTTGTATCCCACCCCGTAGTTTGATATTATTTTCACGTGACCTTGCAGAACGTCTATTATCTCTTTATCCACCGTCAAGTCTATGTTGCTGAGTAGTGCCACACATTCTGTTGACATCTGTTTGATTTCATCTCGGCTGAATCGTTCTTTTTCGGGGAAAATCACATCGTATGCTTGCTCCAGTTCTTCAAAACCTTCTTTCAATAGGTGATATGATACCAATATTTTTTCTTTCATCTTCTCTTCCTTTTTATGAATGAATGGTGCTGTGCCAATCATCAGAAGCCGGCACAGCCTTGGTGTAAAAACAATGAAGCGCAGAGGAACAATCCCCCGCGCTTCCAACATTTACATTAGCATATAAAACATTACTTAACAATAGTAACCCACTTATGAGTGTCAGGCTCCTCGCCATACTGTATGGCTATCAGCTTATGATATAGTTTTGCGCTGATAGGACCTGGCTTGCCATCTTTAGCGATGACATATTTTTTGCCGATTTCGGGGTCGTCAATTTCCGAAATAGGACTTATCACTGCGGCAGTTCCGCATGCACCAGCCTCCTCAAAGGTCTCCAGCTCCTCTTCAGGAATGGGGCGGCGTTCTACCTTCAATCCAAGGTCTTCAGCCAACTGAATCAGACTCTTGTTGGTGATGGAAGGAAGGATAGACGTCGATTTTGGAGTGACGTAGGTATTATTTTTGATACCGAAGAAATTGGCAGCGCCGCATTCATCGATGTATTTCTTCTCTTTGGCATCGAGGTAGAACTCGCAGGCATAACCCTGATCGTGAGCCCACTTGTTGGCCTGAAGGCTGGCTGCATAGTTGCCGCCTACCTTATAAATACCAGTACCCAGCGGTGCCGAACGGTCGTGGTCACGGGCTATCACATATTTGTTGGTGGCAAAGCCGCCCTTGAAATATGGGCCTACCGGAGTCGTGAATATCAGAAATGTATATTCAGTGGCTGGATGTACACCAACCTGAGCGCTGGTGCCGATGAGCAGAGGACGTACATAAAGGGTGGCACCGCTCTCGTATGGAGGCACGAATCTTTCGTTCAGCAGAACGACTTTCTTGACCATCTCCACAAATTTCTCAGTCGGGAGCTCTGGCATCAATATGCCGCGGCAGGTGCTTTGCAGACGGGCTGCATTCTCTTCAGGACGGAACACTCGGATATGGCCGTCTTTGCAACGGTAGGCTTTTAAACCCTCAAATGCCTCCTGTCCGTAGTGCAGACAAGTGGCCGCAATATGAAGGTTGATGGTTTCTGATGAGCTGATCTCAATCTCTCCCCATTTGCCGTTTCTGTAAGTGCAGCGAACGTTGTAGTCTGTGGGTCTGTATCCAAATGATAGGTTGGCCCAATCCAAATTTGTCTCTTCTGCCATATCTATGTTACTTTTAATGTCTTTATATGCTTGCTACTGTCAAGGATTATTCTCTCCGTTGCGGCTTTTTGCAAAGTCTTACGTGCGTTTTCTTCTCCTTTTTTCGTTTTGCAAATTTAGATATTGTATTGCACATTTCATAATAAAATGTGCCTTTTTTTGCACAAATCGAGGGTAGTTTGTGCAAATCTGTTTCATGATTTATATAAATAAGGTGTAAATTTGATTTTTACCATTTTGACCGTTTTTCCGAAAAAAACTTTAAAAATAATCGTGAAAATATTTGGTGGGGAAGGATAAACGCCCTATCTTTGCAAACGCTTTCGGGAAGTAAAAACCTGGAAGGCCCGGGCAAGCGA